>Ga0180007_10001364_pt1 | contig 34041 bp, 26 predicted proteins | sample MM_PC_MetaG_FD_121122 | JGI IMG/M metagenome (GOLD analysis project Ga0180007, IMG submission 121122) | Groundwater microbial communities from the Aspo Hard Rock Laboratory (HRL) deep subsurface site, Sweden - MM_PC_MetaG | ecosystem: Environmental > Aquatic > Deep subsurface > Groundwater... | reverse complement strand
TCATTAATAATATTTGTGATAATTGTCTTTTGGTTGCCAGTAATGAACGGTGTAATTTGATCAACCAGTCGCTCGTCAGAAAAGCCATGGAAAGGGGAAATTTGACGGGTATCGAGAAGATAGAAAAGTTGATTACTCCTGCTCCCATTCCTCAGAAGCCCCCAGTCATTGCGTCTCAAGGGCTTCCCCCATTGCCCGACGGTCCCGTATTTGGGAAAAAACATACAGCCCCATCTCGTTCCAATTACAGACAGGAAAGTGAAATCAGATCAGAGCAAAATCATATTGGCGAACGGTTCCAAAATCAAGATCGTTACACGAATGTCGCTCAATCCATAGGATATGAAGATCAACTGCCGGAACGAGAAGAAAAAATAAAAGATAAGCTCGGAAATATTGGATCCAGATATGGGAAAATGAGCGTTATTATCGTTTTAGGTATTATTATTCTGTTTTTACTGGTTTATCTGTTTAACCAGAAAAAATCCAATGAAATGTATAATTTACAGGGGCGAAATGAGCAAACCATCAAATCTGTACCAAAACATCTTTATGCCGTTGAAAATTCAGATGTATTTAAAAGATATGAGGGGGTTAACGGCGATAAGCAGAACCCCAGTTTATATGCGATAAAAAAAAATAATGAGTTGAGTATTGAAAAAAAATATCAACCGATAATTTTCACGGAAAAATTGATGTGACTTGAAAAACTATCGCTTAATTGGTGGGTAATGAAAGGGTTGTGCGGGTACTATTGACAGAAGCAGATTGATCAAAGGAGGAGAAAATAGATGCAAAAATGGATGAAGCCGGGAATAATGATACTTTTTTGTATTCTTTTTTTTGGATGTAATAAACATACCCCACCTGTCGTTGACAAGGCTGTGGTTGATTCCGCCTCAACAGGTTACCATCGGTTTAATTTTGATGAATACACACCCGTTGATACGAAGGGATATGTTCAAAAAGTAGATAATTTCACCATTGTTTTTGATCCGTCCGCCTCAATGACAGAGACCTACACCTCTTCCTATGACTGTATTGCCTGTCACACGGATTATCAGGATAAAGGCTATGCTGCAAAACATGCAGAAAGATATGGCGGTAAGGAATTTGCCTTGGTTGAGAATCAAGAATTTGCCATGGACTGCAATCAATGCCATCAAAATTTTCTTTATACCAAATTTGAATTTGCCAAGGAACTTGCCAAAGGTTTTAACCAGGCCATTCCAGAACTTGATCTCATAGGCACCATTCGAACGTTTGGTTCTCCAGCCTATGTCAATTTTCAGTACGGACTGAAACAAAATGATAATAAAAAATACCTAAAATATGATAAAAAAGCATTTGGCCGTGCTATTAAAAAAATACTTGATGCGGACGGTGCCAGTCCCCTTGCGTCAACCTTAGAAGCCATCAGCAGAGATTGGTACGATCACAAGGGTAGGATAGCTGTCATCGTCATCAGTGATGGGGTTGGCATGGGCGAAAAAGAGGTGCTGGCTGCTGAAGATCTAAAGGCAAAATATGGGGAGGATATCTGTATCTATACTGTGTTCATCGGCAATTCTCCTTCGGGCAGAAAAGTTATGAACAGAATTGCTCTGGGGGGACAATGCGGCATTGCGATTGACGGAGATCAATTGCTGGAAAAAGAAAAAATGGAAGGTTTTGTCACGGAAATATTTTTGGATAGAGGACAGACAGACAGTGATGACGATGGGGATGGGGTGCCTAATTGCTGCGACGATTGTCCCGACACAAAACCCGGAGTAAAGGTGGATCACCGTGGATGTTGGGATCTGGTGGTTTTGGCGGACGTCCTTTTCGATTTTGATAAGTATAACCTGAAACCGGAAGGCCTTATAGCCCTTGAGCAAGTGGTGGAAATGCTCACAAAATATCCATTCCTGGATTTGCATATCAGTGGGCATACCGATAATTTCGGTTCAATGGAATACAATATTAAGCTTTCAAAACGACGAGCCACGGCAGGGCTTGATTACCTGGTGAAAAGGGGGATTGATCCAAAAAGACTGTCCATCAGCTGGCATTCCTATTCCATTCCTGTGGCCACCAACGATACTGCGGCCGGACGTGCTTTGAACCGGCGGCTGGAATTTAAATTTTCAAAGCCTAAAAAATGATTAAACAGAGCAAAACAGTAAATTTTATTGGGGATGTGTTAAATATCAGCAGGAGAGCAAGATGATTCAACACTTAAAGAGTTTTACAGTCCTGGTACTAATGGCTATGATGTGTTCTTCATGCGGAAAGCCTGAGGTAGGGATCAGCAAAGATATAATTTATGATCGGCCCATGCCGAAATTAGAGACTGAATATGAGCTTGGTCCTGGTGATGTCCTGGAAATTATTTATCACTATACCCCAAAGCCAGACACCAAAGAATACTATTTGTCGGTTTCAGATGTCTTGAAAGTTGAGTTTGCCTATCACCCTGACATGGACAGGGAGTTAACCCTGAGCCCGGATGGAAACATCACAATGCCTCTTAAGGGTCCGGTACAAGCACTTGGGCTAACACCCGAACAACTGGGGAAAAAAATCGAGGAACTCTATAAATCAATATTTATAGATCCGGTTGTTACCGTCACAATGATTCAGTACAACCGGACGATTGATCGCTTGAAAATAGCAATAACGACTTCTACCCGGGGCCAGAGTAAGATTTCACCCATCAGACCTGACGGGTACGTTTCGTTTCCAGTCATTGAAGATGTTCTGGCTGGAGGAAAAACTCTGCCTGAATTGAAGAAAATTCTTACGCAACAATACCAGGCCCAGGTGGATAACCTGACTATTACATTGGTTCTGCAAGAGATGAAAGCCAACTTGGTGTATATTATGGGAGAGGTACAAAAGCCTGACAAATATCTTATAGATGGCACAACCTCAATTGCCCAGTTAATTGCAAGAGCCGGAGGCTTCAGGGATACTGCTGAAAAGAGCACCATTCTTGTAATTAGCAGGGATAAAAAGAGAAGACCGTGGGGCCGGTTGGTGGATATGGAAAAAGTGTTGTATCGCGGTGATATGAGTCAGGATATTATATTGCATCAATATGATGTGGTGCATGTGCCGAAGTCTGCCATTGCCCGGGCCAATTTATTCATCAAACAATACATAAATGATATGATCCCCAACAATCTCATCGGACCTTATGAATTAGGCGGTCCTATCTTTGACGGTCCTTTGATTAATGTAAAACCAATCAATTGATAAATGCTATTAAAATAAAGGGTACGAGAACATGGCCATTACAAAATTAAAATCAACAAGAGACTTTGTCCGAATTTGGTTTTTCTGGAAAATCCAAGCCATTCTTTTATTCTGTGTCATCGTGATTGCAATTTGCTCCTATTCGTTTACTGCAACCCCGATGTATCAAGGGACTGCAAAAATTATGGTTCTTCCCAGGCCCAATGATGAATCGGTTGTCTCACCTGGGAACGATTCTCGACAATATCTTTCGCGGGCAGTGACCAGTGCTGACATAAATACTGAAATCGAATTGCTTAAAAGTGAAATAGTCATCAATAACACCATCAAATTTTATTCAAAAAACGGAGATGAAGAACAACAACTTGTTCCCCAAAAAAGTATTTTTGATAGGCTGAAACTGGTAGGGAAACCGTTGACTAAAAAGGAAAAAATGGCCAAAACACTGCTTGGCGCTTTGAACGTTGACCCTGTGTTAAGTTCCAATATTATAACGGTTTCACTCCAATCTCCGTATCAAGATCAGGTTGCAGATGTTCTGAATACACTTCTGGATACCTATATTAAATATCGTGTAATAACTTATTCAATGGGAGATACCGAAACTTTCTATGATGATCAAAAGGATTATTATGGTAAAAAATTGGCCGAGGCATCTAAGAAATTAAAAAGTTTTTCCAGCCGCTGGAATATTTTAAATATGGAAAGTCAAACAACTGCAAGCCTTGAACTGATTGCCACATTTCAAAAAGAATTAAAAAATTTGGAAATTACAATTGCCGAAACTGAAGCCAAGATAGATATGATCAAAAACGGTTTCCAGATTAGCGGTGATAAATTTACCATATCCAGGGAGATGCGGTCTATGCCGGTAATTGTAGAATTGGCAAAAGGATTGGTTCCGCTTTTGATAAAACGGACTGAAATCAGCAAGACGTTTACGAAAGAAAGTCGGGAATATCAGCAAATCAATGACCAAATCAACATGCTAAGGCAGGAAATTAAAAATGAAAGCATGAGTGCGGCTAAAACGGATCTGATGGAAAATCAAACACTAAGAGTTAAACGGGAACTCCTTATTAAGAAAATTAATGCATTGAACGAGGAATCCATAGATTTTCAAGCCAAAAAAGAAAACTATAAAGCCCTTGAGCTGGATGTGGAAATTGCCCGGAAAAATTTTTTAAAATATGGTGATAAAAAAGAAGATTCAAGATTGTTTGCCATGCGTGATGAACAGAAGTTATCAAACGTTATCATCGCAGAAGCATCTACCAGACCGAACAGGGCAAAATCACCCAATAAATTGCTTGCATTGCAGGTTTCAATATTTTTAGGATTCTTTGCCGCACTTATCCTTCCCTTTATTCTGGAAACATTGGATCACAAATTAAAAACATCTGATGATGTTGAAAATGTTTTATCATTACCAGTAGTATGTACCTACAATGAATTATAAAACTGCGTTAAATTATTTGAAAATTGGTGTGACTTTAGTGAAACCAGAGCAAAGTGAGACTTAAATTATGGAAGATATGAGCTGGGACAACCCTCTTAGAAGAGACTCATTGAAAACCGATCGTTTCCAGAGTAATGGCACCAAGGATTACTCACAATCCGATTCATTTGCTATGCAGTTTACAGGCTCAAGATCAAGAAGCAGAGAAGATGCTTTTAATGAGCAACCGGTTCACGCTTCGTTTAGTGATCTCTATCTTGGGCATGGGCAACCGGAAAGCATCCAGCCCGAGTCAGTTGATCACGTCAATGGGAATGAATTTATTTCAAGCCAGAAGCAAATCCTGGAAAAGGAACCTGTGTTTGAGTATACTGCCATGGACGGTGACAATAAAAGATCTTCGTCAACATGGCGGTTTCTGGATTTAAAAAATAAGAAACAGACAGGAGATTTGTATAAAAAAATATTGTACCATAGCAAAAAAAACAATTCAAAAATATTCACTTTCGTAAGCAGCCGGGAAAGAGAAGGCGTTTCCACTATTGTCGCCAATTTGGTTGATTATGCAAATTCTCAAGGCACGGATAAGAAAATATTGGTGATTGATGCAAATATAAAATCACCCGGGCTGAATAGAATCTTCAATATCTCCAACAACGCCTACGGTCTATTGGATATATTTGACCGTGGCGTGGGGGTTCATGAGGCAATCATTCCCATCAGTTCAAGTATCTTTGCCCTTTGTTGTGGTCAGGGGAAAAGAAAAAATTATGCCAACCTTGAACCCGACAATTTTTTAAAATTGTTGAATTATTGCCGTCAGTTTTTTGATCATATTTATATTGATTGTCCACCTGTTCTCAGTTCGGCTGATTCTTTATCCGTCGCTCCTGCCGCAGACCTTACGTTTCTCGTAATTAGATCTGCCAAGGTCCAAAGACCGGTGGTGGAAAAAGCAAAAATGCTTTTGCAAAATGATGAATGCGAAATCGGCGGGGTTATTTTGAACCGTGTACAACAAGTAATCCCCGGGTGGGTTTATAGGTTCATATGATGAATAGAGGATACATACATGATTAAATTCATGCTCTATCTACTAATAGTGGGTTTGTTTATTTTGGACTGGCTCTTTCTGAAACACGGCATCGGGATCAGGCAAATGACTTGGCTCCCAGAGTTTATCTCCATTTTGATTGCTATTTCATTACCATTTAGAACCGCAATCAAAAAAGAAGGATCTGTGCCCATAAAGTATTTTTTTTTGTTGTTTCTTTATTTGGCGCATATAGGCAGCGGTTTCCTGTTCAATGACGTGACCGGTTGGACCATGCTGTCCGGGCTCCGGATTTATACTAAGTTTATCCCAATTTTTTTAGTCGTAATCATATTTCCTTTGACCGAGCAGGAATTTAAAAAGATCGTTTTATTGGTTTTCGTTTTGGCCATGGTCCAATTTCCGGTTGTTCTCTGGCAGCGTTTTGTAAGTTATGCCACTTCATTATCAGGAGATCCAATGGGTGGAACTCTGGGACACTCCGCTTCAGGCGTACTTTCAATATTTTTATTGATTATTCTTTCTTTTCTGGTGGCATTTTATTTTAAAGAACAAATTTCTCTGCCCAAATTCCTGATAGCACTAGCACTTGCCTTTATCCCCACAACCCTTAACGAGACTAAAATCACCTTTCTTTTGTTACCCGTTGCATTTGTTTTCTCAGCTTTCTTTATCAAGGCCAAGAGACAAACTATTTTTCGCGTCATGCTGGTACTGTGTGTTTTTGTCGTGTCCTTTTTTGTATTTAGAGGAATATACAATTATTACTATAATTTGCGCTATGGATACAGTATTGAAACATTTCTCGCCATGCCAGGGAGAGTACAAAGGTATAATTCAACGCGTATTGATCCCATGAAATATGCTTTTGTTTATGGAATGAAAGATTTTCGGTTTGTTGTTTTTGGACATGGCGCTGGAAATGTGTCGGAAGGATTTACCAGGAAGCTTAATGGTAAGTATGTGCAGGAAGGAATTTATTATGGGGTGGGTGATGTTTCTTTCACAAAAATGATTTGGGAACTTGGACTGCTGGGTACCATCTTGTTTTTTTTGTTTCCCTTTTTTGTTTTTCTGGATTCAGCCAGCATGTCCAGAAAACCAGGATTTGAAGGTGCATTTTCTTTGGGTATGGTGAACTTTGCCGTCTTTTTTTTCCTGTCAATGTTTTATACCTTTACAATGGATTCAAACCTTTTGATATATTTGTTTTTTCTGACAGCCGGGTATATTGTCCATCGGCGGCATGTTGAGGTGGATAATCCAGACAATATAGTTCAATTTGAACAGGCAAATGAGCACTATATGGAAAAAATGGCATCAGTAAAATCCTATTGAATCGGCAACCCTATTCCAATGCTTTGTATGCCTGAAGTAATTTGGGTATCTCATGCTTCCACTGGAGTCTGGAAATAACCCGCTGTTGTCCATAATCCCCCATCTTTTTCCCCATTTCAGGATCATTTAATATGTCAATAATTTTTTCTATTAACGATTCATGGTTATTCGGTTCAGCATAAAGAGAGGCATTCCGTGCTGAAAATTTTCCTTCGGTCATTTCAAATTGTACAATGGGTTTGCCAAGAGCCATATATTCCATGATTTTATTCATGGTCGATTTGTCGTTCATTTCATTGACAACATCCGGATTAACACAGACATCGGCTGTGCTCAATATCTCCATCAACAGTTCATCCGAAACTCTGCCGGTGAAAGTTACAAAGGTTTCAATTCTCATCTGCCTGGCCATTGCCTTTAGTTTTTCAAGTTCAGTGCCTCCTCCCACAAGACAAAAATGGATATCTTCTCTTTTTAATTCATGTACAAGAAAAGAGATTCCATTTAAAAGGTAATCAAGCCCTTCCTGGCCGCCCATGACGCCAACATATCCCACCAGAAAATTTTTCCCGTTTTTCCATTTATCGTTTTTGGCGCATTTTTTTGTTCTTTTTAAATCAGGTCCGCTCCGGACAATGAACACGTTTTCGGGTTTCATTCCGCCACGGTTTATGGCAATTTCTTTATAGGATTCATTGGTGGCGATGGAGACATCAGCAAGTTTAAAGGTCAACTTTTCCCATAAAAGCATGATCCGATAAAACAGGTCTTTTTTTTTAAATTTGGCAAAGTAGAGCTCCGGATTAATATCGTGGTGATCAAAAATAAATTTTTTCCTGAAAAAATATTTAAAAAATGCACCAATAATAAAGATATTATCCGGTGGATTACAGGCATGGATTACATCAAAGTCCCTTCGGAAAAATATTTTAAAAGACAGAATAAATTGATAATAAAGGGCTGATGAATACTCGAGCAAATATCCCATGGCACGACTGCCTTCTATGGGCAGTGGATGGCGATGGATGTGGATACCGTCCAGAAGTTCATATTTTTTTAAATATCCCCTCATTGCAGGGCATATGATCGAAACAGAATATCCATTGTTTTTCAGGGTTGTCGCTTCCTGCCAGACCCGCCTGTCAAAAGGAACTGGAAGATTTTCAACAATTATTAATATTTTCATATGTGTTTACCAGCAAATTCCTTTGTAAAATTCACTACTTTTTCTGCCTTGGACACCCCGTACAAGATCTATTATTTTTTTTCCTTTCCTTATCGTATCCATGATACCTGAAAATTCAGATGAATTATTGCCGATTACGATGGTCTGGGCATGTTCTATAACTTCATCCATTGTGTTAACCATGAGCTTTGCAATATGGGGAATCCTGTTCATTATGTAATCCTTGTTTGCCCCGACTAAAGCCGCAAGGTTTACATTCTTATCATATAATTTTATTTCATAGCCTTTCCCAAGGAGTCGTTCGATCATTTCAACAATGGGACTTTCTCTCATATCATCCGTGCCTGCCTTGAAACTGAAACCTAAAAATCCGATATTTTTATTACCCGCCTCAATGACCATATGTAACCCATTTTCAATATGGGCATGATTGCTTGGTAAAATGGCATTTAATATGGGAAGATTAATATCCAGTGATTTTCCTTTGTAAGTCATGGCTCTTATGTCCTTGGGCAAGCAAGAACCGCCAAAAGCAAACCCTGGTTTTAAGTAATAGGGTGATATGTTCAGTTTTGTGTCGCTGCAAAAGATGTTCATGACCTCATGACTGTCAACGCCAATGGATTTACAGATATTTCCAATTTCATTTCCAAATCCGACTTTAAGGGCATGCCACACGTTATCCACATATTTTACCATTTCGGCCACTTCAATTTTTGTCCTGATTAAGGGGGCATTTAGCCCCTCGTATAAGGAAGCCAACAGATCGCCGCTTTCAGTATCCGTCTCTCCAATTACCGTTTTGGGAGGGTTGTAGAAATCATAAACAGCAGTCCCTTCTCTTAAAAATTCAGGATTGTTACACACTCCGAAATCCCTGCCCGCAATTTTCCCGGAGCTTTTTTCTAAAGCGGGAATGACAATCGTTCTGATGGTGCCTGGCAGTATGGTGCTTCGAATAACCACAACATGACGACTGGACTTGTGTTTCAGTGCTGAGCCGATTTCCGTACAGACCCTTTTTACATAACTTGTATCAATGTTTCCATTTGATTGGCTAGGGGTTCCTACACAGACCAAAGAGAGTTCTGTTTGTTCAACCGCTGTAATGGCATTGGTTGTGGCTTTCAATTTTCCCTGATTCACAGCGGTTTGTATGATTTGGGCGATGTCTTTTTCAATAATAGGGGTTTGCCCATTATTAATAATGTCAACCTTAAGACCAACCGGGTCAACACCAATAACATCATGCCCTTCTTTTGCCAGACAGGCCGCAGAAACCGCTCCTACATACCCAAGTCCCATAATACTAATTTTCATAGTGTGTATTTTTAATCCATTTTAAATTTATTGTGTTCATGAATACTATCAATCTTAATAACCGAAATAAGTTTTGTGGGTAGAAATCCTTCCCATTTCCCATTTAAAGTGTTTGTGGGTACCTTTTTGTGCAAAGCAGGGGAATACCACCCTGCAATCGGTTTTGTGTTTCCTGATACGCTGTTCCATATGCAACTTTTATCTCCTGAAATTTCCAACTGCCATTTGTGCTTGTGTCCGTGCCAGGTAGTCGGAATTTTATCACTTTCCAGCTTAATACCAGGCGAGAAATGATAGTTTATGGACAGGGTGTGTTTGCCATTCCCCGTAATCGTGTCCACTATTTGAAATTCATTTTCCATTGGATTGAAAATAATTTTTCTATTATGGATAATACCCTTATTTTTATAGCCATCGTGGAAACCTTCTGCTATTTGTACCTCATTTTCATTTTTTTTGGTTTTGCAAAATGTGACGTTTGCATGCTTTACCCATAAAAATGGTCCGCCAATTTGTGATTGATTGTTGCCATCCACTTCAATCGTATTGTGTGCAGATGTTCCTCGGAAAAAATTCCGCCATTCCGGTTGGCTATGATATGCATAAGTACCAGGATCTATCAACCACCATTCGCCGTCAACAGCCAAGCAAACGCTCAGGGCGTCCGCATGTCCGTGAGCTGCAATTGAAGAATAACCAAGAGAGCCGGCATTAAAAACCAAATGCAGCAATTCATTTCCCAGTACAGCATATCCTCCATATGGGAAAATTTTCGGATAGGCTATCTTTTGGTTTGTCACATTTGTTTTGACTGAGGTAAACTCAATACCAGCCATTGCCCCATACCAGAAAGCCTTTTGAGATATGTTTTCAGGCGCTTGGTTTTCTCTGATAAGTGATGCTGATGTTAATATGTCAGAATAGGGGTTTTCAGGCCAACGCGCTTCAAAACGCGCTACAAAGCCATCATCTGAATCACCAATTTGTGGGGGGGTGTCCCTGGCTGGTGTGATTGTCCTGAGAAAAGTTGCCATGTCGGATATTGTTTTTTCAAAAGAAGTTGAAAAGGGTTTTCCCACTCGTTGTCCTACCAAGCTTGCAAAAAGGAAATATTCCAAAACCCATAAATGATAATAGGTTGACTGTTCTTTGTTAACCCCATCCTGAAAAATCTGTTTTTGCGCTTCCTGTTCAAGTTCTTTCTGTGCAAATTTCCCCCATTTTTCTCCGATTCTGCCCAGATCAAAAATCTGACTGGCAGCCCACAGACCGGTTAATTCACCAATTAAATGATTGTTTGCTGAAGAATATCTGGAAAGATAATGCGCCACAAACCAGGCATGCTGGTGAATACTGATACCCAATGCTTCCGGGGCGTGGACAGCATCGAAAATTCCTCTGTTTTTATCCCGATAATAAAAAAAACTGTGAATAATAGCCCATGAAATAAGGCGCAATGCAACTTCAAGGGCGCTGCACCAATGGATGCCCCTGTCAAATTGATTCTCTTTTATCCAGTTTTCAATCTGATTGGTTACTGCATTTTTATAAATCACATCACCCGAAACAGCATATGCAGCTGCCAGGGGCAATAAGTGTTGATGACGCCCGAGTTCCCAGAGAATTTTTATATTTCCAACCAGTAAATCATTGCGATAATTAATATTTTTTCCAAATTCATCGGATGGAGAAAGTATATGGGTAATCGGATCTTGGTGCCAATTTACAGGACTGCCCACATCAACAGGGGGATGCCCAAAGAAATCAAGCCGGCCGGCAATAATTTCAGATAACCCCAGCGTATCAAAAGAAAATCTTTTCTGCCATTGCTCCTCAATACTTTGATCTAAAGGCAAAAGGAATGATTGCGATCCAACTATTTTTGACGGCAGGGGTTGCCAGCCTTGATGGAGTTTCATCTGTTCAAAATTTTGAGACAAGGCGCGGCCAGTTCGATGAAATATTTCACGACAGCCCATGGTTCTGAGTCTGTTTATTTTCCATTTCATTCCGTTCATGGGTGTATTTTAAACCGACGATGCCAGATTTCAAGTGTCAATAATGTCCAAAGAAGCTTTTCATGATTTTGTCTTCCTCTTACATGCTCATCTATTAATTTGTTCAGTGCCGTTGGTCTGAAATATTCCTTGGTTAAAGATTTTTTGCTCATCAGATGGTCAAATAGGTATTCTTTCATCGCCCCTTGAAACCATTGGTTAACTGGAACACGGAACCCTATCTTGGGTCTTTGTAAGATTTTTTTAGGCAGTTTTTTTTCCATTGCTTTGCGTAAAATCCATTTTGTTTGATGTCTCGTCACACGATAATGATCCGGTAATGCTGACACAAACTCTGCAAGTCTGTGATCCATAAAAGGCATTCTGGCTTCAAGGGAAGCTGCCATGGTCATTCTATCTCCTCTTTCAAGAAGATTGTCCGGCAGCCAGCTTGTTTGATCAAAATATAGAATTTGCCTTAGCCAGCTGTTTTGAGGATCTGTATTAAATTGAACCTCTTTATCGGTTTTTCCGTTAGAATCCGTTATCATGGTCAGGTTATCTCGATCATCGCCAGAGCATGCGCCAAACCAGCCGGGGAAACGTCGGTATGTATTTTCTAAACCAAGGTTGGTTATGGCAGTCTTGGCTCTTCTAAACCGAAAGGGCAGGGCATAAACAAGGGGTTCAATCAGGTTGTGACGTATTATCGTTGGAATGGTTTGGTAAATTCTTGTATATCGTTCAAAAACATGTTTGGGATAGCCGCCTAAAAATTCATCACTGCCTTCTCCGGTTAACACCATTTTTACACTTTTCCGCGCTTCTTTGGACAATAAAAAGATCGGGATGTCAGACGGCTCTGTAACAGGAGCATCCCTAAACCAGGTCAATTTTTCCAGTTCATCCATAAGATGTTTTTGGGAAATTATCAGTTCATGGTGATCGGTATTGAATCTCTTTGCGATAGTCCTGGCATGATTCAGCTCATTGTATGCCTTTTCTTCAAATCCAATTGAAAAGGTTTTTATGGGCAGATTGCTATGATGGGACATTAAGGCTACAATTGCTGAAGAATCAATTCCGCCGGAAAGAAAAGCACCAAAAGGAACATCACTGACCATTCTCATCTGAACGGATTGATCCAATTTTTTTAAAAAAGAATTCACAGAGTCAAAGGGTACGGGTTTCCCAGAGGGCGCAAACCTGTCCGGAGGGGAATAATAGGACTGCTGAGTTAGTGTCCCATTCTCCCACATGGCAATAGAACCTGGCGGTAGTTTATATATACCTGAAAAAAGAGTATAAGGGCCAGGAACATATCTATAGGAAAGATATTGGTATATGGCCTGCTTGTTGATGGATGGTTTCACCCAGGGACAAAGAAGAATGGATTTAACCTCTGATGCAAAAACCAGGTTTCCGTTTGCCTCACATAAAAACAACGGTTTTTGGCCAAAACGGTCCCGGACCAGAAGCAGTTTATCCAACCGTCCATCCCAAATTGCAATGGCGAACATGCCATCTAAATGTTCTACAAACCTATCTCCGTATTCTTCATATGCATGAACAATCGATTCTGTGTCTGAATTGGTAACAAATTGGTGTCCCAGGTTCATCAATGTGTTGCGCAATTTTTGAAAGTTATAGATCTCACCATTAAAAATTATCTGAATTGATCCATCTTCATTCCCGATGGGCTGGTGCCCGCTGGCAAGATCAATAATTGAAAGCCGCCGATGGGCAAAACCAACATGGTATTCCTGATCTTGAGTGACAGATTCAAAAAAACCTTCATCATCCGGTCCGCGATGGGATATGGTATCTGCCATTTGCTTAAGGATAAATGTGTTATCATCACCCGAACTATTTATTAAAAATCCAGCTATTCCGCACATACAGATCAGACCATATTTAATTGATAAATTGCAGAAAGTTTCTGAGCCACTGAGGACGCCATGAAATGTTCTTTGGCATATTCAAAGTTATACGCGCTCATTTGAATCATCATTTCCTTGTTTTCTATTATTTTTTCAAGGGATACGGCGATTTCATTCGCTGTTTTACCCTGACAAAGTATTCCCATTTTTTCACTCCTGAAGAAATCTGCAATCCCGCCGACCGGCCTTGTAACAACCGGCAGGCCAAAGGCCATTGCTTCAAGAATTGAATTGGGAAGTCCTTCACCGTAGTAGGTAGGAAGACAATAGATATGATGGTCAGCCAAAACGATGCTTTTTTCATTTTTTTTAAGATATCCTAAAAAACAGATACTATTTTTAGAAATTTTCTGTTTGTTGACATAATGCTTAAGTTTATCCATCATCATACCATCACCGGCTATGGACAGTGAAACCGAGAATCCTTTTTGAATAAGTATGGAAACCGCATCAATTGTTTCAAAAATTCCTTTTTCTCTTTCAAGACGGGAGAGGAAGAGTATTTTAATTTGTTCAGCTCTCTTTATTTTTGCCAATTTATTGGAAAAGGAAAAATTTTTTAAGAGGGATTCATCAACGGTTGTTGTTCCCAGGTGAATTGGCTGTGTGATTCCCCAGCGTTGAAGTGTTGTTTTAAATTCATTTGCTAAAACAATAAAACTATCGGCACGGGCATAAGTGCAGTTAAAAAAAAATCGTAATCGGCTCTGAACAACTCGTTCAAAATTTTTTTGCCAGCCACGGAAAAAGACAATGACCGGTAGCTTTTTACGTTTCGCTTGAAAGATAAACAGCCCGTCCCGAATAAAGCTTTTAATGTCCAAAGATGGGTTGACATGAACCAGATGAGGTCTGTGCTTTTTTGTCGCATAGTGGAATCGCAATTGATCTGTCAGCAAATATAACCGTTGCCCGCCTCCCTTGGTACTGCCGATCTCAAGTGTTGATACGGTTAGCTTTTTATCAGGCAAATGTGGTAATATGGCATTGTAGTAGCCTGCAACACCTCCCGGATCTTCTAAAGAGGGAAGGGTTATTAAAATATGTTTACGTCCGTTCCCCATATGGTTCCTTTTCTTAAAGGATATATTCAAGTTTATCAACTGCTTTGTTTATGGTCAGATGGGTCTCAAAAAAATGGATGCAATTCATTGAAAATTTCGACCACATTTCTGGATTCTGTAATAAAAGATCAATATCTATGCATAGTTGTTCAATACTATTTGATAACAGCCCTATTTTTTTTTCCTGCAATAGATTGTCCGGGTCGACCCGTAATGATATCACTGGAACACCTCTGGCCCAGGCTTCAATAAAGGTATTTGAAAAGCCTTCATGGTCACTTGTGCAAATAAGCAGTTTTGCTTCTGAAATTATCTGACAGACATGTGAATTTTCTAATTCCCCTTTATACTCAAAGTTTGATAGTTTTTTCTGGGCATCTATCAGTAAATTTTTCAAATCATTGTTTTTCAGGGGTTTGCCAATAGCAACAAATTTGTATGGTTTGGTTTCAAGCTGTTCTGCAATCTGAACAAATATTTCCGGATGTTTCCATGGCTGCAATCTGCCAATCCAAACGATGGTATTTTGTTTTTCATTTGAGTTGTAGCTTTTCGGCCTTGGGTGGGCATTGTAAATGATTGTTCCGGATAATTTATATTTAACTCTTAATAGGTTTTTTTGGTGATTTGTTTGAAGAACAATAGTGTCGATTTTTTGCAAGGCATTTTTAAAAAGGGCTTCGTTAAACTTGTATAACAATTTTAATATTATTTTTTTTTGCCGGATTGTTTTTAGCTCTTTGTCATGGCAGCATGACCAAATAACCTTGCTTCCCTCTATTTTCCTTGCATTTTTCAGAACTGGATATAGGTAAGAGATAGTTGCTCTGCAATACCAACAATCGGCATCAATGGTGTTCATAATAGGTGCAAGCTGGTTTATATTCATCCACCGCAGTTCATCTCTTATTTTACGAATGCCATGTATTCTAATCCCGTCATCCATATAGTCTTTTTTGTAATTGTTATCACAATGCTCACGTATGTAATGGACCTCCCAGTCTCTGCTGATCAATTCTTGGGCCAGGTAATAGCATTGCAGCTCCGCACCGCCCTTATCTTCTTTGAAATAAGAAGGTAATATAAAACAGAATACTTTCTTTCTGGTGTTCAAAATAGTCCTCTGAATAATAGGCTTGTTGGGTTCAATCCAGAACTAGTTGGGAGTTGATACGGGTGAGTCGCCAAATTCATATGCCCCTATATCCAATGAGAATTGCGTATAACAGCCTCCAACTGAATTTGTCAAACCTGTTTCTATGGGTTTGTCCAGAAAAATTGTGTCATTGGTGTAATTAACATCCTGAACATAAAATAGGCCATTTATCCCTTTGAACATGAGACATTGATGTTCATCAGAGATAGGATTTTTATAAAAGAACAATGCATTATTTATGCGCGTTTTTTTTCCTGTGTTTTGTGAGACAGGAAGTGTATAAAAGCATCCCTTGTCAATTGCAGGAGAATTTTTCTTTAAGTGGAATTCATTTCGAGATGTGTCAATAAATTCAGGATTGATATTCTGGCTATTAATTTCAACGTTAAATTTGGTTTGATATGTTTTAAAGGGATAGTTTTTTTTGTTATAATATATGGTCACAATGTTATCCGGTATATAATAAATATTATAATCAAAATTAAAGCTATGATAATCGGGTGGCCGTGATGCTTCCAGAAATCGAATCCGACTCATCTGCGGTTGGTTTGAAGCGACTATATTATTAACAAAATGGATGTTTTCAATTTTGCCGGTTATATCAATGGGTGAGTTGCCACCATCCCAGATAAAGGTATTATTAAAAACAGCGACATTATTCGTATTGATGCGTAACAGATGATATCCATTTCCTTTAATTAGACTTTTTAAAAGCCTTATGTTTCCACCGGACCCTCCTAAATTAATTGCGGCTGAGGTTTGTTGTACCGGTTCATCAGTACTTATATGGCCATTTATCGTAACATTTTGTGCGGTATGCTCGACTAAAATACCGCCTTGTCCATTGTTGTTGGATACATTGTTTAATAATAACACGTTTTTACCGGAAGTAACGTCAAAGCCCTGCTCCCCACACATCTCAGCAATATTATTCTTGAATAAGAAATTTGAACCGGCTGTATTCCCCGTATCATCGTTATGGATTGTAATGCCGTCATTATGTGAGACTTTTTTGATGTGGCAGCCACTGACGATAACATTGCTTAATTTGTTTTCCGCCGATCCTCCTAAGTGGATTCCGTTGTTGTCTGAGTTTTCAATATAACAATGGGTTATTTCCAATTTTGTTCCACCTTTGATAACTTCGATACCATTTTTGCCTGCGTTGAATATTTCCAATTTGTTTAACTTTATGTTTGTAAAGCCGCCATCTACGGATATTGCAATACATGTGTTCTTAGAATTTTGGACCCGGATATTGTTTATGGAAATAAAAGAATGATAAATTCTAATAGCAGCAGGATCATGATTTAGGACGTCTATGACAGGCAAGGCACCTTGGCCGTAAGCATCAATAATAATCGATTCCTTTTCAGTACCGCCCGAAGGCGTAAATAATGTTTGATTCCAGACCTCTCCTCTTTTTAAAAGAATTTTGTCCCCTGGGGCAAAGGATACTTTCTTCAGTATGGAAAAATCTTTCCATGCCTGATCAATACGCGTTCCGCTATGGCGGTTATTCCCACCGATGCGATCAATATAATAGGTTTGGCTTGTTTTTTTATTGGCTAAAACAGCGGAAGTCTGATGATTTTCCGGGGTGGTGGTAACATTGGCAATGGTTGTCAATGAAATGCGGCCCTGGTCTTCTAAACCCAGATAGATAGCTGCCATTAAACAGCCGATTATGAATAGAAGGAAGAACACAAGAGCTCTGAAAGTTGTCATAATGATGTCACTCTTTGAGACAGTTTGTTTTCAATTTGAAGAAGGGGGCTAAAATACTAAATGCTACTCCTGTATAGATGGATAGGTGCGCCCGGATTCCAAAATACGGAAAAAAGAGCCTCAAACCGAGGCAAAATTGAGTTGTCAGGAATAGGCCTGACAGCAAATTTGATAGCTCGACCGCATCCAATAGCACCCAGAGTGTGAAAAAATTTCCCAAAAATGCTAAAATCGGAGAATGTCCTAATCATGCAATATATAACGCTCTCTTTTTCTTTGCTAATTTACTACTTTGTTTTTGCAACAACAGGGTAAACCGTGTCATACAAGGCCCGGATGACCGGACAACAGGGCTTTCCTGAGCATCTTCACAAACCGGCTTCCCAAGTTGGTCCGGTAGATCTGGGGCAAGGCCCTGTCACTGTCCATTCCCAGGAAATGCCTTAGGGTGAAAACATAGAGCAGGGATTCTAATTCATTCTCTTTATTGGGCTTGCCCAAAAAATAGCCTTTGAGGAATTCGGTTTTTAGTGAGGCGATGACTTTCTTTGAGGCAAGGGGATGGAAACGCAAAAGGCTTTGGAGATTGATCAGGAAAAAACTGATTTCATACCAAGCCGGAGCCAGATCCGGCATGTGGGGATGGACCATAGCATCCCAGTCAATGATACCGAATCTGGATCCGGAAACCAGGATATTTCTGAGGCTAAAATCGTTGTGGGTTCGCACCAGTTCCAGGCTCATCCTTTCAGTGTCCTGAACAAAATCCAGCTTGAGCTTCAGTTGATTTTTTTCCTTTAGGGCCAGCCATGAAGAACGAGTCAGGGCAGTTTGAAGTCTGTCGATAATCTCATCCAGCCCAATGGTCTGGTTGGATTTCAGACTGGTATGGAATCGGCTGAGCCATACGCCCAGCTTACGGTAAATCTGGACAAGTCCGCCTTCTGAGCCCAAAGGTCCTAGAAGAACCTGGGCAAGGGTCTTTTTTAAAAGGGATATACCCTCGGTGTTGCCGATATAAACCACCCCCAGCCGGTTGTCGTACCAGTATGGCCGGGTTATTGGCTGATTGAGACCCGCTTTCTCCAGCTTGGTCCATACTGTTGAAAGTTCATTGAAAAAAATTTGGGGCTGATTGACTCTTTTGACCCAGAAGATCCGCTTATTTACATCACCTTCCGAAGTCGAATATTCCAGGGTACATTTCCCACAAAGGCGGGAAGAATAACTGTTCTGGCGGTGGATGTCGGAAATGAAAAGGCCATGGTACGTCTCTTTGTCCGGGATGAGAAACCTGTCCATATGCCGGACGATATTGGAATGGATTTCTGTCTTCAGAGACATTTTTTTTTGCCGGCAATATAGGCGAGACCACCTATACGATTGATTCCAAACGTTTTCTGGAATACTTTTTCCAGAGCGTACAAACCGGATGTATGGGGGAAGCGTCCGAATCTTGTAGGGATGAAACCGATGGATCCCCACTCAAGCCCTTCAAAACCAACCTGGGCCATGAGGTCCTTAAGCTTTACAATGGAATAGAGGGGGTGATTGTAGGAAAACCACCTGTATGGGCAGAACCGGTTGGGAATAATAATGACGATGCTGCCGGAGGGCTTGAGAATCCGGTGCAGGTTTGTCAGCGCCTTTTTTTTGTCCGTGATGTAGTGCAGAACCCGTGTACTATATACCGCGTCAAAGGTATCTGGGGTAAAGTCGGTGAGATCAAGGATATCCGCGCAGTGAAGATCCACATCTCTGAACCCCTGATTTGCCATGAGCCTGCATGCGGTCTTGTAAAGCTCCTCTGTTAATTCAATTCCCCGGATGCGGGTTTCAGGTAAAAAGGTCTTGATACCATGAATCACCCGTCCCCATCCAAAACCTGCGTCGAAAACGGTCTGGTCTGATTGGATATCCAGCTTTTTAATTATGAATTCAGCGGTGATCCGCCAAGTCAGGTCGTATAATTCCGAGCGTTTCACTTTGGCCACTGTATTGGTAGCAGCGAATAGTTCAGATCTTTTGTGCCATTCGTTTTGATGTCTTTCTTCCATGTTTATCCCCCTCTGTTTTTGTTTAGGCACTCGGAATAAAATAATCCATCAGTCAATAACATGGTATATCAACCGCCCATTATTTTATACCTGCAACTCTTTCTATCATAGTTTCGAATTGTTCATGTGCCTTTTTTGAAAGTTTTGTACCCTTTTCATAAACACCTTTAGCATAATTTCTTCTGGATCGTTCTTACACTGGGTAATTCTTAATCGGTATAATATTTTTTTTGATCAAGCGCCTGCGGACCTCTGGGGCAGTTATTGGTGAATATTCATTTGTGGTTCTAAAGGTCGGGTCAGCCTGACTGATTGGTCCAACTATGTCCCGAATATCTTGGAGCAAGTTGGTAGATGTTTTTCGGCTGGGTGACGGCCTCTGCCTGAAAAATTATCAATACATGAAATCCCTGATTGAAGCTCTTTGGTCCCCTTTCTTATTATGCCGCGGTCCCATCCTATGGCTTATCATTCTTTATTGTCCAGTTGGATTCAAGATCACTTGAAAACTTTCGGGGTTTGCCTGTCTTATCAAGCTGGGCCCAGGGCCTTTCTGTCCTTTGTTGATCAAAGGTCTCTCTTTTTGCCCTATTTCTTTGATTTTGTATTGTTTTTTCAAAGGACTTAAGTTTCGTTCATGAAAAAATGAATTTTCAAATTTAAATCTCTAACGATTTTTTTCCATGTATAACCCATTGAAGCGGATCTAATACTATTGGAATCATATTTGTTCTTGTTTTCATAAATTTGAACAAGGCCGTTATAAAACGAGTCAGATGTATCATTGATTAAAATTCCGTTTCCATTATGGATAACGGCTTTGTTTTCCAATGTGTCCGTGGCAATTACCGGCATTCCGGACAGCAAATATTCAAACGTTTTTGTTGGCGGCTGTAAATTAAAATATTCTGTTTTCGGGATGTATGAAACGCCGATATTATTGGAATCAAAAAAACAATGAATTTCATCATGGGGAATCTGCCCTTTTATCTCAACAGCCGCACCAATTTTTTCGGATTGAACAAGTTCTTTCAGCTCTTTTTCCTCAGTCCTGTGTCCGCTGCCAACGATTGTATAGAGGATATTTATTTTTTCTTTATATTCATGATAAAATTTTGAAAACCCTATTATAGTGTCGGCTATATTTCTATTCTCTAAAGTCCCGACATATAGAAGTTTAATGGAATCAAAATTTTTTTTGGAGGTAGAGATTATGTCCGCGCCAAGAGGCAGAATATATGTTTTTTGGGGTAAATCATTTTTTTGAGCAAGGCTTTTTGAAATTACAGAAACATATTCAAACGGTTTTGTTTCCATTTTCATTAGAAAATCATACATGAACCGGTCTATTTTCTTGTTTTTTATTGAACCAGATCTGATATCAACTATAAACTTTTTTTTCATATAAATTAATTTTATAATAGAACATCCTCTAAAATATTTAATGAAATGAAAATGATATCCTTTTTTTAGTTCTTTGATAACCTGGAAAATGAACCGTAAGTTTCTTACAACAAGGTTTCCGCTTCGTGAGATATAAATAACCGTAATTCCACGGAGTTTAATTTTTTTTTTCGAATAATCCCAGCATATATAGGTAATATTGAAAGAACTGCGGAGATATTTGCAATAATAGTATGTATCAGAATGATAACCAAATTGGCTTTGGTTAATAATAACCAGTTTTTTTTTCATATGGCAATGTCTCAAAAAAATAGTGGAAAGGGCAAGATGTCTCTACGACACCTATGCGGCTTATTTTTTGGTAATGATAATGGCTTCGAGGCAATATTTTTTAATGTGGGAAACAGAGTTAGCAGTAAATCATCGGTTTTTTTCAAGGCATATGCCAGTATCCGCACCGGAGAATATCCGATGACTTTTTCAAACGAGACCTTTGCACAACGACCCGCTATGATTTTAGCGAGGTGAGGCCATTCCATCAAATCTCGGCAAAAACGATACCCCCATTATGGCTGTAAAGGATTTAAAATCCTTGGGGCTATCCCTGGTTGATCGGATAGGCGTGCATTTTTACACGCACTTTGATGAAGTCTTATTTCTTCAATTAACAAACTAATATTAATTTTGTTTGTGAGAAGAAGAACATCCTTTGCAAGGGATTCTTTGAAGTGATTTCTATCGTAATAATATCGAGAATCCTTCAATCGATGGTCTTCCAATGGGATTCTATTTATAAAGTGAAACAATGGTCCTATTAATTCAAGAAATAAAAGGATCTGTTCGTTGCCGACTTGGTAATCAATAGGCAATGGATTCCATAATAAAACAATATCTATTCCAGATTTGTCGGCAATCTTCTTTATTTCTTGGAGTATATTGATCGCTTGCTTCAGATTTTTTTTATTGTTTTCGATTTTAACAGGACACCCATCAATTGCAAATTCTTCATCCCATAAATACTGTGTGTCCCCGGTAAGAAAATTATATTTGATTCGTATTGGTTCCTGGCTATCCTTGAACAGAAATAGCAGATTGGATTTGGTTGTGGGCAAGCTGAAAACATAGGTTAAATAAAATATTGATTTATAACCCTTTAGAGTGACAATATCAGGCGGATCCATTCTATTCAGTATATACGGAGGAAGGCTGAAATCAGTCATGTATAATAACTGGTCTGCATTGAGTGGGATAAAAATGGTTTTTGGTTTGCAGTGATTTTTGATAATCCATTGGAGTTTTCTTAAAATGCCATGAAAAGATTCAGCTGAAACACCGAAATTGTATGCTTTCAAGCCATACTGTTCATGAATAAAAGTAGTATGATACATTACCGAACGTGATGTGCCAAAAACAATTGCTTCAAATTCCCGGCATCGAGGCGAAAATTTATTAAACTTGAGCACCCTGTCATTTATGGAAACTTTAGCATTCAGGTAATCAGGATCAGTGAATATGTTATATTTGTCAATACAATAGTTTGATGTTATGATCAAGAGTGAAGAAAAAAAAATAAAGAGAGTAATGAATAGGCAGTATCTAAAATAGTGATTGAACAAAATGGCCTCGTCCCTTTAAAATTGAAAATAGAGAAACTCACTAACGTGTGTGAGAGACAAAAGGCTAAGCAATGCTATCATTCCAATGGTAAATGCCCATGTGGTTGACGGGTGCCATTCCTTCCAGTGAATTATTAATGATGTCCTGTAATTCAGAAGTTCCAGATTTAGAGAAGTGCCCCCAGATTTCATTAAATCATAAGTATTTGGCATAATCCAGACAATGATAAGCAACAAAAAAAGTTTAAAAACGCCCCTTACATAGCCAAAGGACCTGAGACCATGGGCGACGATATAGGTGTCAGGGAAAAAGGATCTAAGCGCATCTATCATAAAATCAAGTTGTGTCGGTAAAGAAAAACCGTTCATACCAAGCATGCCATGGTACATATTTCTGGCACCTTCAATACTCTCTGATCGGAACAATACCCATGCAATAGCCACGGCAAAAAAGGTGAGCAATCGGCCTGCTGTTCGACTGTATCTATTTGAAGGTTGGTTTTTTGTTTTGAAAATCTTTTTTTTCATCCTACCCCACATATGGCTTATACAGAGATAAACACCATGAAGACCTCCCCAAAGCACAAAGGACCAGCCGGCTCCATGCCATAATCCACCTATCAGCATCGTGATCATCAGGTTCAGGTAGTGTCTGGTTGTACCTTTTTTATTCCCGCCCAGCGGAATATAGAGATAATTTTTCAGAAAACGAGACAGGGTCATGTGCCAACGCCTCCAAAAATCTGCAATATTGACAGCCTTATAAGGAGAATCAAAATTGATAGGCAGCACAATACCAAACATGCTGGCGATGCCAAAAGCCATTTCCGAATAACCTGAGAAGTCAAAGTAAAGCTGAAGACTATAGGCCAATGCCCCTCCCCAAGCCTCAAAAAAAGTTAAGGCAATGCCTTGTTCTGCTGCATTAAAAACAGGGGTGGCATGAATGGCAATCCCGTCTGCAATAATTGCTTTTTTAAATAATCCAATAAAAAAAAAGGTTAACCCAATGGCGAAGTATTCTGATATGTTTTTGTGAAGTGTGTTGCGGACAAACTGTGGCAACATCTCTTTGCACTGAACTATCGGACCTGCAATCAATTTTGGAAAGAATGAGACAAAGAGGCTGTAGTGCAAAAGATTTAGCCTTTTTGTTTCTCCACGGTATGTGTCGATGAGAAATGAAATTTGTTGAAAAATGAAAAATGAGATCCCAAGAGGAAGGACAATCTGCCTTAAAATAATATCGCTTTGAAAAACAACATTGATATTATCAATGAAAAAATTGGCATACTTAAAATATCCGATCAGACCAAGATTCCCTGAAATACCTAAGAACAGGATCGGTTTTGAAGGCTTTGCCCCAAGCAATACTCCTACGGCATAATTTAACAAGATCGAGGTTAATAGCAGGCAAAGATAGACAGGATTCCACCATCCATAAAAGAACAATGAGGCTCCCACAAGCCAATAGATACCAAGGCGGTGGTTGTATCTTTTCCCGATAAAATAGAACCCCAAAAGGGTCACAGGAAGGAAAAACAAAATGAAAGAAAACGAATTAAAAAGCATTGTTAACTCTTATTAATGACCCTATCGTCATAGGATTACAATTTAACATTTATTCCGGAGATATTATCGTTTCTTGACCGTTCCATCTGCCATAAGGATTTGATTGCTCTCTATGCTTTTAGTGCAAACGGCATTTTGTGAAATTATAACATTATCCCCAATTTTGACCGGTCCCAGGACTTTTGCGCCACTATACATTACAATGTTATCATCAATAATGGGTCTTTGTTCTCTTTCCTTTTTTAAGGGATTGATGTCTCCAATTGTGGTATTCTGATAGAGAAGCGCATTATTCCCAACTTTACAATTCGCACCGATGACCAATCCGAATCCGTGATTGATTTTTAAACCATTCCCAATTTCAGCTGTATAGTATATTTCCATTAGGCTGAACAGGCGGGTAAGGTTGCTGTAAAATAAAGCTTGCTTGTCGTTTTTGTGAATGTGGAAATTTCTTGATATTCTGTAGAGCAAGATGCCCGTTAAGGGTATATTTAGAAGAATTAAATCAATTTCAGGTGCACATCCAGGATAATATCTAAGAAAATCACTTTCAAAAATATTGATCATCTCCTTAAAAAAAATATTAGTAAATTTTGTTTGAATTTGATTCTCGAAGAACGAATAAGGCGTTTTCTTTACTATTTGGGATAATACAGTTTCAATTTCCTGTTTTATTGTCATGGGTTTGATTTACGTAAAATTAATTTTCGGTTTGATAAAATTTTGAATTTTTTTTCTTTTGTGTCTCTTCTATCATAATTTCAGTTAAATTTTTTTTCATCGAATGGGCAATTATGTCTTCTATCCTCTTAAAACCGATTTCGTTTGACAGATCCAACTCTGCGATGATGCTGTCAACCATTAAAAAATCTTCATTCGTATCAACAGTGAATCTAAGATCTTCATTTGCCAAAAGAGGGTAACACGTTTTTATGTCAATTAAGTTCACATGAAAATCGGCTTTAAGCCTGTTATAAATGGCATAGGTCACATGCTCTTTTTCCATGGAAGTTGTCAAACACTGTATCTTCTTTAACGCATCACTTGTAACAATTTCCACAAACAATCCAGTCGGGATCAGCATGGATGGTTTGTGGTTGATGGTGAAGGTGGTGTAATCTGCTTGATGTTTTTCATGGGAATTTAAAAGATCTGCTATGCCTTCGAAAAATACAAAGGGGTTATCGGATGCCATGCGAATAATATTGTCCGCTTTTGTTATTTCAGCGATTTCAATAAATCTTGACAGGACATCGTTTTCACTACCCCTATATACATTGACGATGCTGTCATATTGTTCTTTGATTAAATCATCAGATTTGTTTGTGGTTGTAGCAATAAATATTTTATTTTTATCAAAAAGTTTAAATAGAGTCGCCAGTTGAAAATCCAAAAGCGTCATGCCATTGGAAAAATGCATTAAGACTTTTCCGGGTAATCGGGTCGATGACATTCTTGCCTGGATAATAGCGATATTATTTTTTATGGACATGGGGGGCTTCTTTATCAAAAAAATAATTATTCAATGTCATCGATCTGAAGTAAAGTATCTTCAGGGATATCGTGTTTGGTTTGACGCCCGATAAATCTATCGTAATAGGCAGGAGCCAGTCCTGTCCCAGGTCTTTTGCAGGTCAAATCGGCCTCAGTTAAGATATGCCCTTTCTTTATATTTTTTTTAGAAACCAGGCTTCTTCTTGCAAATTTATGGGTATCTGTCTCACAGGGCATTTTTTGCTTATGTGATTCACCAAGCGCTTTTTCCAAAATTCTGACATATTCAACCAATTGGGATAGTTCTTTTTCATCCAGAGACAACCAGTGATCTGCACTATCCGGAAGGGTTTTATCAAACGTATAATGTTTTTCAATGAAACTCACCCCGTATAAAATTGAGGCCGCCGGAATAATGGTTCCAAGGGTATGATCACTCAGACCAATGAGATGATTTTTGAATTCAGATGCAATATGTTTGATGGCATTTAGATTTGCATTTTCCGGTTTGGTTGGATAGCATAGGGTACATTGCATTATTCCTATATCTGTACACCCGTTTCCCTCTAACACCTCAACGGCATTGCGTATTTCATCAATTGTTGAGGCACCTGTCGATAAAAGGACCGGGAGTTTAAAACCGCCTATATGTCTGAGAAATGGAATATTGGTAATGTCGCAGGAGGCTATTTTAAACCCTTTCATTCCTATGCTGACCAGCATATTTGCCGATTCATTATCAAAGGGGGTTGACAAAAATTCTATTCCGTATTGTTCACACAGAGAGAACAGTTTTTCATATTCCTTTTGGCCAAAAGAATCTAAAATCGAGTAGGAATCGTATTGACTTCCCTTATCATCTCTTTCTCCTTCCCAATTCCAAAACCGTGGCGCATCTCTAATCGTAAGCTTTTTAGCTTTATATGTTTGAAATTTAATGATGTCAGCACCAGCTCTTTTTGCTGTTTTAATGAGTTCTTCTGCATAGTCCATCCTTCCGAGATGGTTTACTCCTGCCTCTGCGATAATAACGGTTTTTTGGTTTGAAAATTTTACCTTTCCTATATTAAAGTCCATACCTCTCCCTCACAAGTTTCTTATAATTTTCTCTTTCGGTATTTAATGTTAGGTTTTCACCATGGATATAATACCTGTATAAGCCAATAGGCAAATAAAACCCTTTGTATTTTGAGGTCACTCTTATCAATAAGTCATAATCTTCGCAGTTCTTTAAGGTTTCATCATACCCTTTAATTGTATCGAAAATTTTTTTTCTAAACAATACGCCTGCGCCATGTTCATAGAGCAATTCCATTGTATTCAACTGAACCCGCTTCTCTTTGAATCCCATTTCATTTACCCGAAAATGATCCGTATACACATAATCAATATCTGGGTTTTCGATTAAGATATTGGACATTATATAAATTGCCATTTTATTTAAAAAATCATCCGCATCCAATCTGATGACAAAATCTCCTGTGGTATTTGCTAAACCAGTATTGGACGCAGCTGCAACACCACGATTCTGACTGTGTTTTATAAACACAATAGATTCTTTGAACATGTTTATGATTTTTTCCGATTCATCAGTGGAACCATCATCAACCACAATAATCTCGGTTTCACTATTAAAAAAAAGAAGTTGATCCAAACACGATCTTATCGCCCTGTCGATAAACTTTGAGCGGTTATAATTGGTAATGATAATGGATGTTTTATATCTGTTCATTCCGTCCTTCAGTCGTTTTATTTGATCACAAAACAAACATGGTTTAAGTTAAAAAATGAGAAAAAAATTTAACATGCCTATCATTTGCGGTTGTCTTTAAATTAACCTAAAAGAAGGTTTTGAGTGGATAAAGTATCCCTAAAAAATTGCCAAAACGCAAGAAAATAATCAGAGATGTTTGCCCGATCACTCCGTGTTTTCAAACTTTCAAGGGGTCTCTCAAAAAACGCTTGCTGTCCTTCGATTAAGCATCCCGTTTCCGTTTTAAAACCAGGGTTAACTCTTGCTTGATTTCAAAAAAACTTGAATTCTTTGCAACATATGAAATTAGGCAAAATAAAAATATTCCAATCATGAAATCAAAGAGGAGTGTAAAAACAGTATTCAAAAGATGCAAACTATTGAAAGAGAAAAGTGCTGCTCCGATTAATAATGCCAGCAATAAATTGGGAAAAATGTCTTTTAGAATGTCTTTTTTCGTATATCCTATTAGTTTCCCGATATTGGAAAATATGATTAATTCCAAAAAAGTAGCCAGAATCTGACTTATCACAATGGCATAGATACTCATCTTAAAGGTAATGAGAATTCCAATCAAATAAAATATTTTTGTAATCATAATATAATTTATTAGTAATCCTGCCTTGCCTTCAACCTTCAGTATATTTATGAATAATGATTTGATAGGCTCCAATAAACCAATGACCATCAACATTTGGAAAAAGGGAATTGTTTTTATCCATTTTTCTGACAGTGCGAAAGGAATGAGCGGATCAGCAATCGCTGATAGGCAAATAAGCAAAGGAAAATTTAAAAAAGTCATTAGCTTCATTGTTTTTCGAAAAGCCGTCAGGTATTTGGTTTTATCATCTCTTATATTGGCGAACGCTGGAAATGATACCATTTGAATAATGCTCGTAATTGATTGTGAAGGTATCCTTTGAAGTTTCATTCCCTGGGCATAGAAACCCAGATCTCCTGCGGTATATTGCTTTCCTATTATCACACTGTAGATGTTCGCAAAGGCAATCTGCAAATAATTGGCAACCATTAACTTAGAGCCGAAACCAATCAGACTGATCGATTTTTTTTTGTCAAAAGAGATCGTAGGAAGCCATCGGTTCAATATTATAAACACAGTCATTGAAATAAAATATAGGCAAAGATTTTGCCCGACCAGACTCCAGACCCCGCAATTTGTATATGCCATTATTATCCCAACTGTGCCAGAAACAATAATCGCAATGGTTTGGACAATTGTTATGGTTTTGAAATCCAGCTTTTTTACCAATTGTGTTCGATTTATTCCATCCAAGGGTATGAGAATAAGATTTAAGGTTATGATTCGGGTGATCCAGATTAACTTAGGTTCTGAATAAAAATCTGCAATCAACGGAGCGGAAAAGTAAAAAATCAAATAAGATGCCAAACCGATGAGGAAGCTATAATAAAAGACAAAATTGTATTCTTCCTGGGAAACCTCTTTTTTTCGTATTAAAGATTCACCAAGCCCTGCGCCCTGCAATCTTAAAGACAACTGAATGAATATGCTGAGCATCGCAACCACTCCGAAATCTTCAGGCACAAGAATTCTGGCTAAAACCACATTAATGATCACGCTTAATATTTGGTTCAGAACAACACCGATTGAGTTCCAGGCAAACCCCAGCATTACTTTTTTTCGCAGATTTTTCATTTATTTTGTTTTATAGAGTATTCTTTTTAACGATTCGACAACAGTCTCAGTATTTTTTTCCATTGAAAAATTTTTAACAAATGGAATATAGGGTTCACGAACAATTCCAGTACCGCATTTATTATAGAGAAATCCGGTTTTTTTTTCCAGGTCGTCATGATCAATTTTGTTATTGACGAGATCATCAATATTGAGATTGTCATGATATTGATAAACACCGGGCAAGGTTTTATACCATGCGCCCCATCCGAATAGTAAAACGTTTTTATTGCCGGTAATGGCTTCCCATCCGACCGTACCGACAATCGTTGAAATAAATTGAGAATTTTTTGTCAGTTCGAAGGTATCAGCATCTTTTGGTAAAAACATCAGATTCGGAATCATTTTTAATCTATAGAAAAATAATTTATCTCGATATGCACCTTCCTGTACCGGATTCTCTTTAACATAGATGTACCAGTCTTTGGGGATTCGTTTTGATAACGTTTCGATTGCTAAAACTTGATCTGAATAACTTCCTCCCCAAACGGTGCTGACTTTTTCGGGTTGGTAATGCAGCGGGAAATATACAAATTTGGTTTTCAGGGAATAAGCTGCTGTTACCATGTTGTTTAATTCTTTTTTATAGTTTCTTTCCGTATAGAATCTAAAAAAAGATTGGGATCGCCGGTCTTTTATAATGAGCTCTTTTATAAGTCTTAAATAATCGTTATCCTCGATAATGGCATTAATTCGGTTTTTATATTTTGACAGAGAAAGGAATTTTTTAAGTGAATAGGTGGTTGTTTGACCTCGATTTTTTTTCATATAAAACCAATCTTTTTCAACTTTTTTTTCAATTTCATACCGTTCTATATTTTCCAGTATGATTGATCCGTCAAAAGTTCCATAATCGCTGTAATCAAAAAAATGGAAAAATTTGTTGGGAAATTTTGATTGATCCAATATCAGTGTCTTAATGTTATGAAATTTTGCGACTCGGTAAAGTATATAATCCCACCCCATATGAGGCGTATCCCAGAAAACAACCAAACTAATATTTCCTTTTAACAGAGAAAAAGTATAAAATTCATAATAAATTCTAATCCGGTTGGATAATTCATGAAAGGATGCTGAATTGTATCGATCGGTTCCCCAGTCTGTTTTTCGATACAACATGTCCAATATGAGATATCGGTCGTCCAGCAGCTTTTTATAAAAGCCTTCGTACCTGGGAATTATCTCTTCGGGTAGTGAATAGCTGTCTCTCAAACTTGTTAATTCTTCGATTGCTGGCTTATGGGTCCGGTGAATAACCGTATTCCAATACCCTTCATCTTTTAACCTTTCAACGACCGGATCCCAGAGTGTTCCTTTTGCATGTACCCATACGTTTTCCACTAATATTTCTCCTAATTTGCCAGACAGCTTGAAAAATAGGGCTTATCTTATTGTGGCCACACCGAATAAATTCCTGTGGCTGATGGGTTGATGTAAAAATGTTTTCTGGATTTTCCCTTTGAACGGATATAATTGAGCTGTCTGAATGGTTTGTATCTGATAGCCGGATCGTACAAATATATCCTCCAGTCTTTTAAGGCTCAGAGGATTGCAGTGTTTGTTATTCTGAATGGATTCTTTATGGGTGCGGCCGTTTTTAACAAGCCGTAGAATGTCACAGCACAATCCATATATTTTTACGAAACAATTGAATTTGCCTTCAGACAATCTCTTGGTCAGGTATAAAGGCAGTCTTATATACCAAGGAGTTGAATAAAAGAGATAATCATATTCTGTCGGGAAGGTATGGAAGATCAGCATCCCTTTTTCGGACAATTGATTTTTTAAGGTCACCAATAAAGCACCCAGTTGATCATCGTGTAAATGTTCAAAAATGTCAAAGCATATGGCAATATCTATTTTTGGCAGGGATAACCCATGCCAGTTGGCAACATCATCATGGATAAATTCCACAGCAGTATGTTCTTCTTTGGACAATTGCCTGGCAATTTCCAGGGCAGACAGGTCAAAATCAATTCCATAGGAATGATAGCCTGATTTGGCAAATTCGATGGCAAAGGTGCCGATGGAACATCCGATATCCGCCACAACGATATCTTTCCTCTCCTTTTCCTGGAATCGGTGTTCCTCAAATTTTTTCACCAGGCTAAAGGCCAGATCAATTCGATGTTTCCAATGATTTTTATCCCGGTTCTTATACTTTTCGGCCTGGCTGGCCTGATATTTATTTCCGTAACTTGGTGATGAGGGGTTTGAATTTTTCATGTGTTTGTCCATATTTTCCTATTGGGTTCTGTGTTTTTTGCAGCAGCAGACTTCAATAAAACTTCCGCTGGGAAACCATAACAGGGTCGTCAGTTCATGAAATAATCGGCGCAGGAGATATGGCGGTAATTGGCGTAGTTTTCCTTCAAATTTTTCAGGACGGTGCTGGTGAAATGTCATTACCTGAAATCCATTTTTTTGGACATAATTTTTCATTGTTCTGGGGGAAAAGAAGAACAGGTGGTCAAAAGGGTATTGCATTTTCTTTTTTGTTAATTTCCCGAAGGAATCCTGTATCCGGTTCAGCTGATAGGGAACTTCGATTAACAATATCCCATCGGGATTTAATAGCTCTGAAAAAATATCAAACATGCTGGATGGAGAGGTCAAGTGTTCCATTACATGGTGAAGGTAGATTATATCAAAGGTGCCAATATGATTTTTGACCTCGTAAATATCCCCCATGAGTAAATCAAGATCATATTCTTTTTTGGCTGCTTTGCATTGTTCCTCAGAAAGTTCTATTCCAGTAACATCAAACCCTTCTTTTCCCGCCATAAAGGCAAATGTCCCAAGTCCGGCACCAATATCCAGCAGACGATTTCCTTTGGCATATTGTTTCAGCATTTTAAGTTTTTCAGGGTAAACAGTTTCTTTTCTTATGGATTCTGTTTCCTCTCTGTTCTTTTTACTGGCATAATCCTTGTAAAAAGTTAAAATTTTCTGTTGTGTGGGCTGGGGAAATAAAGAGACCAAATGACAATTTGAACATTCAATTATCTCATAGCCCTCTACCTGCAGATCGAGTTTTGTCTTTATGTCCAGCCGTATGTCAAATCGGTTGGAATGGCAGAAATCGCATTTAAAAACGGTGGGTTGTCTGTTTTTCATGTGTCCTCTTGAAGATAATGGTGGTAATCTTGTATCATGATGCTTGGATTGAAGATACCGGATTCTAAGGTTTCATTCAGGGATCATTTTCAATCTTTTCAATAAATATGTCAGTCTTGGTTTCTTTGCTGCCATCTCGGCAAAGAATTTTTTTTCATACCCTTCAAAAAGATTGCATTTAAATTGGATGAAAAAAGCGACTGCAAAAAGTAAAATACCAAAGATTAGTTGAAATATTCTCTGTGTCGAGGGGATCGGGGTGAAGATAAAAATGACAAGGGAGAGTGTCGTCCAGAAGGATAGAAGTTTTAGAAAAAAGGTCGCCATCCCTTTAAAGTGTGCATCTTCCTTGACAAAATACCAGATAAAACCGTTTTTTGCCATTGTGGCCGTTCCAGTTGCAAATACGGCCCCCCATATTCCGAACATTTTGATTAAAATGATATCAGCGATTAAATTATAAACAGCAAAAATCTTGCTGTAGAGAACAATATCGGCCCTTTCCCGGAATTGGGCAACCGTGCCGAATGGGGCGGAATTAAGGATGGAAAAAAGGAATATTCCAGATAAAACAGATGAATACTCAATAAATTTATTGTTGAAAAAAACAGCGATCATATCGTCGCTGTACAACAATAGGAAAAAGAAAGCAGGTATTGCAAATAGTGCATTCGCTTTTACAAGGCTTTGAAAAAACAAAATGGAATCATTTTTACGTTCTGGTGATCGTCCGATGGAAAAAAATGTCGGTTTAATAACATCCTTCAGGTATGTTAAGGGTAATAAAGAAGAAATCTGGATGGCTATTTGGACACAAAAAGAATATGCGCCAACAGCGGTTGGGTTTAAAAACATTACAATGATGAAATTGTCAAAATCGGCATTTAGCAGACCTACGCCAGAGTCATTAAAATTATAGAAAAGGGCATATCGGAAGACCCTTTTTTTCTCACTCTTCGGAAAAGAGTCCAAAGATCCCCCTAAAGTCGGGATCTTGTTAAAATATAATACTTGAAGTGATGTAAAAACAATTAAATATGCCATCAAGTCTATGCTAATCGCATACCACAGATTTTTATCAAAAAATATTACCATCCCGTACCCTACAGCTTTGATCATGGAAAATATCAGTCCAATGGATTTTGAATACTTGTGAAGGAAAAATGAGGACAAACAGATTTCAAGCATGTTTCGCTGCTGGTGCAGAATGATCACAAGGGTGAACAGCATGAAATATGATTTATATGCGCTAAGCTTTAAAACCGGAGATATCTCCTGCCAGAATAAAAGAATAAAACCCAGGATTGACGCATCTGTCACAAGGCGAATGGCAGAGGTCATCCTAAATAAATTATGGGCAATTTTAAACTCCCCCCTTTGATAATACTCAGGGATATATCTTTGCAGGGTATTGCCTATACCCAGGGAGGCAATGGTACCCAATAGCCCAATGATCGAATAGAGAAGGTTGTAAATGCCGTAATCGTTTTCAGAAAGTCCCCTGACCAGGAGAATCGTCGCAATCAAGCTACACCCCTGGCCCAGTGTCTTAAATATGAGAGTGTGCTTTACAGCATTTGTTGTTTTGGTTTTGATCTCTTTGTTCATTTTAAACCAATGGTGCCACTTTGCAGATTTTTGTTATGGATTCTTTTAAATCAGAATCTCCGCTGATATAATGAACCTGCTTTCCCTGTTTTTCTAGGGCAGCGCACAAGCATTTTAAAACCCGGGTCCCATTTTTAAAATTTGCCAGTAGCTCCCCTTTGTCTAGTTTGAAATCATAGGGCAGGGGACGGGACTGGTATCTTTGCATGAATCGGTCAACG
>Ga0180007_10001363_pt1 | contig 34057 bp, 27 predicted proteins | sample MM_PC_MetaG_FD_121122 | JGI IMG/M metagenome (GOLD analysis project Ga0180007, IMG submission 121122) | Groundwater microbial communities from the Aspo Hard Rock Laboratory (HRL) deep subsurface site, Sweden - MM_PC_MetaG | ecosystem: Environmental > Aquatic > Deep subsurface > Groundwater... | reverse complement strand
TCAGAGCGGCTTAACGGAGAAAAAAAGGGCAGGATGCCCCATTTTTTTTCTCCGTTCAGAGTGCAGTCCGGAGCCAGGAGGGCGACGGCAAACGTCCGCCTGAATTGCCATTGCGAAACTCCTCCCACGGTGCCTATTGAAAAAAGACCACCGGCTAACGTCCGCCTGAATTGCCGATTGCGAAATCCCTCCCACGGTGCCTATTTATTTAAATAATAGTATAATGTAAGTAATGCAAAAACGCTTCAAAGGTAAAAGTATTAATTCCGGCATCGCGATAGGTCATGCCGTTGTGTTCCGCAGTGACGAAGTCTCGGTAGAAAAGAATTTTATCCCCGTACATGAAATCAGATCTGAAATTTTACGGTATGAAGAAATTAAAGACCGTGTTAAAAACCAGATTAAAGCCCTCTCTTCAAAGCTGCACGGTTCGGTAAAAAAAGAAGCAGACGAACTTCTTGAGTCGCATATTCTGCTTATTGATGATGAGATGATCAATAAAACAATTATTGCGCATATTGAAAAATATCATTATTCGGCCGAGTATTGTATCTACCATGCGTATGAAAAAATCATCCGGAAATTTTCAGGGATGAAAGATGTTTATCTCAGTCAGCGGGTGCTCGATATTAAGGATATCCGCAACAGGCTTCTCGATACTACCAATAAAGATATTATTTCAAAAATTAATTCACAGCTGTATCCGGGCTGCCTTATTATCTGCAATGATCTTTTGCCGACCGATCTCATCGCGCTTGATCTTCATAAATTAGCCGGAATTATTTTAGAAGAGGGCGGGGAATCTTCTCATACTGCGATAATTGCCAGAAATTTGAACATACCGCTGATAATACAGGTAAAAAATATTATCGATAAATGCACAGAAAAAGATATTGTTGTCCTGTGTACTACCGGAAATGAAGTCATCATTAACCCTGACAATAAGGAACTGCAGCACTATCAGGATATCCGCAGTAAATTTTTAGAATCTGTCCGCCGCCTTGAGAAAAAACAAAAAGATTTCATCGGCACAAAAGACGGCACTCCGGTAAGTATCGGTCTCAATATGGAGTTTTCCGGCGATACCATGGGCGGACTGGACGGGGTGACCGAAATCGGTCTCTTCCGCACCGAATATCTTTTTATTAAAGAAAAAATGGCATGGTCGGAAAACGATCAGCTGCGTGAATATACAAAATTATTAAAGTCAGCCGCCGGGCGTGAGGTCACCATCCGTACGCTTGATATCGGCGGCGACAAACCCATTTACTTGCAGGATAATAAAGTAATTGAAGTTAATCCCGCACTTGGTTTCAGAGCAATTCGCTTTTCACTTGCTGACAGGCCGGTTTTTCAAACCCAGATACGCGCAATCCTTCTGGCATCGGTTTACGGAAATGTAAAGATACTGCTCCCTCTCATAAGCACGGCGGATGAACTTCATGCCGCGCTCCGGGAAATTGACCTGGTTAAAAAAAAACTGCATCAGGAAAAGAAAAAATTCAACGATACAGTGCCGGTCGGAATTATGGTAGAAGTCCCGGCGGCGGTATTCATACTCGATGAATTACTCGCGCATGCCGATTTTATTTCCATCGGCACCAATGATCTGATTCAATACACCATTGCGGTTGACCGGAATAACCCCCTCGTGTCGCATATGTATGCGCCGCTGCATCCCGCGGTGCTCACACTTATCCGCATGTCTTTAGAAGCTGCCGCGCGTAACGGGAAAGGCGCTTCGCTCTGCGGAGAACTCGGCGGCAGCCCTGCATACACACCGGTTCTTCTCGGTTTAGGACTTCGGAATTTTTCAATGGCAAGATCTTCCATTCCGAGAGTCGTTTCCATACTCAGCAAGGTTTCCGTCGCTGAATGTGAAACCCTTGCGCAGCAGATTATCACCCAGGCGCATTACAAAAATGCAAAGAGTATTCTATTCAATTTTATCCGCAGCAAAGATCCGGATCTTCTGCAGTCCCCCGGTGAATTTTAATGCGCCGCGTGATACTGCTCGGCAAACCTAATGCGGGGAAATCCACTCTGTTTAATGTTCTTACCGGAAGAAATCAGGCTATTATTTCCCCCGCAGCCGGAACGACACGGGATGTAAATTATATGTCCGTCCGCTGCGGTACATGTGTGTTTCAGCTCGCCGATCTTCCGGGGATCGGTGAATCAACAGATGTACTCAAGCAGATGGCCGGCAGTAAAGCAAAGGAAGAACTGCCGACTGCAGATCTCTGTATCCTGTTGTTTGACATTGCCGGAATCGACAGCGATGACCGCTCGCTCATTGACCTCAGCCGCCGAAGCAGCTTCCCGGTTATTTACTGTATAAATAAAGCCGATACTCCCGGACCGGAGAATGATATTACCGATTTCTTCCGTCTTGGAATACAAAATCCTGTGGTGATAAGCTGCAAAACAATGAGAGGGATTGCAGAACTCCGTTCGCGTATTTGCCGGGAGATTCAACCGGATGCTCAGGCACAGACCGGATCATCTGCTTCACCGGCAATACGCCTTGCTATTATAGGCAGGCCGAACGCGGGAAAATCGTCGCTGCTTAACCGGCTGACCGGAAAGGACCGCGCGCTTGTCTCCGATATTCCCGGCACCACCCGCGACGCAGTTATAGATACATGTACTTTCGGAGAGAAACTTATCCGTATTACCGATACTGCAGGGATTCGGAGAAAGAGCAGAGAAAAGGATAAAATTGAATCGTATTCAATAGGAAAAGCAATTTCAGCAGTTACTTCAAATGATGTGAGTATTCTTCTTATTGATGCAGGTGAAGGACTGACAGAGCAGGATAAGAAAATAACATCAATCGCAGTAACCCGCGGTAAGGGTATCGTGATTGCGGTAAATAAATGGGATCTGATAAAAGATATAAAATGGGCAGATTATATGGACAGGATGCGTTTTTTGTTTCCGCATGTTAAAGTACCTATTATTGCGGTTTCCTGTAAAACAGGCAAAAATATCCGCAGTGTGCTTGAAAGCGTCTGCAAAGTTGCAGCCGGGCAAAAGCACTCTTTCGGCACTCCGGAAATAAATAAAATTTTCCGGGATGCCCTTAGAAAAACTCCGCCCAAACGGGCGGGAGGAAGGCCGCTTAAAATTTATTATGCAGTGCAGACCAGTAACGCGCCATGTACAATTAAAGTGTATATAAACAGCATGAACAAATTATACCCGGCTTATGAAAAATATCTTCTGAACACTATACGAAAACACTTTGTATCAGATGGTGCCGCACTCCATCTCACGTTTTCCCCAAAAGACGATGCGCGGGGAAAACATCATGGTAAAATCAGTACGGAGGTTAACGCACGCACGTGATTATTTTGAAACTGGTAAGTATTTTTTTATCCGCGTACCTTATCGGCGCGGTTCCGTTCTCATTTATTATCGGAAAAATCTGCGGAAAAGATATCCGTCGGGAAGGAAGCGGTAATATCGGTGCGACAAACGTAATGCGGTGCTGCGGAAAAACAGCAGGTATGTTTGCGTACATTACCGATATCGGAAAAGGAATTATCGCGGTAATGTGCGTGTACAGTGCGGCCGGCCACCTCGGATTGAATGCAAATCATGGGGGTATTGCTGCGGGCCTTCTCGCGGCGTGCTTTATGCCGGTACTCGGCCATGTGTACCCCGTGTTTCTCAAATTTAAAGGCGGCAAAGGTGTCGCAGTTTCCGCCGGTATACTTGTGTATATTCTGCCCATCCCGCTTCTGCTCAGCCTCGTTGTGTTTTTTATCGTATTTGCAATTACAAAAATAATATCCATCTCCTCGGTGAGCGCGTCTCTTACTTTGCCGCCGGTTATTCTGCTACACCATATTTTCATTAAAAAGCAAATCGGACCGCCCTGGTTAAGGTATCAGTCTTCTGCAGAAGCGAATGTTTTTTATCTTCTTCTCGCGTTGACCACCGCGCTTGCGGTGTTTCTTGTTTTTCATCACAGGGAAAATATTAAAAGACTTATAAACGGGAATGAATTATCTTTCCGTAATAAAATAGACTAATGGCGGTATGTACATGAAAATAGCAATCATTGGAAACGGCAGCTGGGGGACTGCGCTTGCCCTCACGCTCAGAGATAAAAATAATGTAGATATATGGGGGCCACTGCAGAACGAGATAGAAGATCTTATCCGCGATAATGAAAATAAAAAATACCTTTCCGGACACCAACTCTCCGGTATAACTATTACCCGAAACGCCGGAGAAGCAATCGCAGACAGCGGCCTGGTAATTATGGCTGTTCCTTCAAAATATATGCGGCCGCAGATGAAATTGCTCAGCAGTTTATTCCGGTCCGGCCAGATAGTTATCAGTGCATCAAAAGGCATAGAACAAAATACCTACTGCAGCATGTCCGAAATTATTTCCGAATATATCCCTTCCGGCGCCATTACCGGTGCGCTGTCCGGTCCTTCCCATGCAGAAGAAGTCGCCAGAGGCATCCCCACTGCGGTTACCGCAGCCGCGGCAAATCCCGACGCTGCGCGGATTGTACAGGAAACCTGCATGACAGAAAATTTCCGGGTCTACACAAATAACGATCTTAAAGGGGTGCAAATCGGCGGCGCGATAAAAAATATTATCGCCATCGCCGCAGGCTTGTCCGATGGTCTCGGATTCGGAAGTAATACAATAAGCGCGCTTATGACACGCGGCCTTGTAGAAATTATCCGCTACGGAAAGCTCTTCGGCGCAAGGCAGGATACCTTTTACGGTTTATCCGGTCTGGGAGATCTGATAACTACCTGTACTTCCCGGTTTTCGCGCAATCATTTTGTAGGTACCCGTCTTGCGGAAGGGAAAAAATGGCCTGAAATCGAGGCATCAATGCATATGGTCGCAGAAGGCGTTGAGGCAGTTAAAGCAGCCTACCGTTATGCTTCCGATAACTCAGTCAGTATGCCCATCACCGGTCAAATATACAAAGTTCTATTTGAAGATATGCCTCCCCGGGATGCGGTACTCTCCCTTATGACCCGTTCCCCGCGTGCTGAAGATGAAGAATGCCTGACTGGGTAGTACATCTCGGTGCCGCTTCTTTAATCGGAAGAGTATGCAGGTTCCGTGATATCCGCTGGTTCTTCCTCGGAGCGGTGCTGCCCGATCTTCTTGCAGTGATGTCGATGGTGTTTCTCGATTTTTCACCAGTAAGCCCTTTTCCCGGTACGCCGGTTGCGCGGACATACTTCAGACTTTTACACACGCCTTTCATGGCTATCCTGGCCGCAGTGATTTTTTCGTTCTTCAGTTCATGTTACCTGAAATCTGCGGGATTAACCGTCTGCGGAGTATTAAGCCATTTCGCGCTGGATTTGCTGCAGAAATCCGCATCCGGAGGCATTGCGCTGTTTTTCCCCTTCAGCTTTTCACTTTTCTCGACGCAGATCATATACTACACAAAGCCATTTATCCCCCTCACCGCAGTATTTTTTCTGCCGCTTCTGATTCATTCTTTTTTGTGTAAACGGAAACCATATGAGCAGAAAATCCCGCTTCAAATCACTAAACGGATTATTCTGGTTTTCCCATTCCTGGTCGTTTTTATCCTCACACCATGGTTTTTTTTGGAAAAAGCATATGAAGCAAATATCGAAAACGTACGGTTTATTACCAGACCTGCCGAATATGACGGTCTGCCCGTATATTTATCCGTGAGCAAAGTCGCTGCGATTGATGATGTTAAGATGACCGTCAGGGAAGGTACAGCGGATTTCAAAATAAAACCGGTGTGTAGTCCGCTCTATTCCCGTGTGTTTAAAAAATTAAAAAAAGACGATTGGATTACGGTTAAAGGTATGTATAAAGACGGTATTATCTACGCTGAGTATATCCATAAAGATTCACCGTATTATCAGATTAAAATCATACTTTCACTCATCGGCATGACATGTGTGATTCTCTATTGGTTTTACTACTTTAAAAAAAAATATTAACAAAGGAAAAGTTCACTATGACTAAGATGACCACACATAATAATTTTAATTCACTGCCGGAGACAAAAGCATGGAGTGCGCTTAAAAATCATTACACGCAGTCCGGAGATTCGCTTTGTTTATCCGGTTTTTTCGAAAACTCAAAAAGGTTCACTGACATGTCGGTAAAAGAAGATGATTTTTTTCTCGATTATTCAAAAAATCTGGTTACTGAAGAAACAATGCGGCTTCTGTTCAGTCTTGCGCGTGAGTGCAAATTGGAAGAATACCGTGAAAAAATGTTTTCGGGAGAAAAAATAAACTGGACAGAAAAGCGCGCGGTTCTACATACCGCACTTAGGAAACGGGATGACGGTCCGGTTACTGTAGACGGAAAAGATGTAATGCCCGACATCCGGCGGGTATTGGCAAAAATGAAGACATTCTGCGGAAACGTGCGTTCCGGTGAGTGGAAGGGCGCAACAAATAAAAAAATTACCGATGTGGTCAATATCGGAATCGGCGGTTCTGACCTCGGACCACGGATGGTTACTGAGGCGCTCAGGCATTATTGCGACGGTCCGCAGATTCATTTCATAGCCAATATTGATCCCGCCGACATCTGCGAATTATTAAAAACACTCAATCCTGAAACAACACTTTTTCTGACCGCGTCAAAAACATTCACCACACAGGAAACCATGACAAATGCCTTCACTGCCCGTAAATGGCTTACTGATGCACTGGGGACGAAAGCCATTTCCCGTCATTTTGCGGCAATGTCCACAAATAAAAAACTCGTTGAAGAATTCGGGATTGACAGCGCGAATATGTTTGAATTCTGGGACTTTGTCGGCGGTCGGTATTCGAGCTGGTCGGCAATCGGTCTTCCCATCGCGATTGCTGCCGGGTTTTCTAATTTCGAAGAATTTCTCGCAGGTGGAGATGCAATGGATCGTCATTTCAGAACGGCCAGTCTGGAAAAAAATCTTCCGGTTATTCTCGGAATGCTTGGAATATGGTACAACAATTTTTTTAATGCGCAGTCTCATGCGGTGCTGCCCTACAGCCAGTACTTACACCGTTTTGCGGCCCATCTCCAGCAGCTTGACATGGAAAGTAACGGAAAATACGTCACTGATGAAGGCAAACCGGTTTCATATCAAACCGGCCAGGTAATCTGGGGAGAACCCGGTACAAACGGACAGCACGCTTTTTTTCAGCTTATCCACCAGGGCACAAAAATAATTCCCTGTGATTTTATCGGGTTTAAGCAGCCTCTTGAAGAACCTTCCGATCACCACCACAAACTCATGTCAAATTTTTTTGCGCAGACACAGGCGCTCGCGTTCGGTCTGTCCGCCGAAAAAGTCCGTGAGGCACTCATAAATAGTGGGAAAAGCGCTGAAGAGGCCGATGCGCTCACTCCGCATAAAGTATTTACCGGAAACCGGCCGACCAATTCAATACTGATTGACCGGCTTACTCCCAGGTCGGTTGGAAAACTCCTTGCGCTGTATGAACATAAAGTGTTTGTGCAGGGTGTTATCTGGCGTATTAATAGTTTTGATCAGTGGGGGGTTGAACTCGGAAAAGTGCTTGCCGGAGTAATCCTGCCGGAACTTAAAAACGGCAGAGCAGGAAGCCACGATAGTTCAACCGAAGGTCTAATTAATGAGTATTTTAAGAACTAATATTATGTTTTACTCAAAATATGGCAGCAGAATTCACACAGGACGCAAACGTTAAGTTTCAGGGGTATTTCTCGTTTTTTTCGCTTAGCCATCGGGCAATGAACGGTATAGATTTATGCAATTTTTTGAAGGCCCGACGGAATCGCTTAAAAAACGAGAAATACCCCTGAAACTGTTCGCGTCCTGTGTGAGTTCTGCTGATGTACTTTACGTAAAAAAATTACTTTAAAAATTACAAGGAGGATGGAATGTTTACAGGAATTGTTGAAAATACCGGCACAATCCGTGCAATAAACGGGAATAACGGCGCGTCTTTTGTTATCGAAACGCCGTGGGCTGGTGAGCTTAAAACAGGGGAGTCTGTTGCAGTTGACGGTGTATGTCTGACGGTTATTAGTTTTGACCATGAAACATTTACTGTATTTGCGTCAAAAGAAACAATCGCCATCACCAACCTGAAACAAAAATCTGTGCGATCGCCAGTAAATCTTGAGCGTGCGATGCTTATGGGCGGCCGGCTTGACGGGCACATGGTGTACGGTCATGCCGACGAAACCGCATCATTAATTCGGATTGCGCGCGGTGATAAATCAAGTATCCTCACTTTTTCACTTCCTGAAAAAAACGCGAAGTATGTTATTCAAAAAGGATCCATTTCAATAAACGGCATTTCACTTACCGTGTACGATAAACGAAAAGGTGAATTTGATGTGATGATCATACCGCACACATTTGAGGTGACGAATCTTGGTTCGCTGGTTCCCGGCAGCCTGGTCAATCTGGAATATGATGTGGTGGCAAAATATATAGAAAATATGCTAGTCCGGTAATTCGGGCGGAGTTTTATTTTTTTCTAAAAGCACCGTGGAAGGGATTTCGCCACCGGCAATTCAGGCGGACGTTTGCCGCCGCCCTCCTGGCGGCGGACTGCACTCTGAACGGATAAAAAAAATGCGGCATCCTGCCGTTTTTTTCTCCGTTAAGCCGCTCTGAATTACCTAGGCGGCGAAACCCTTCCACTTGGCTATAGAGAATAGTACAGCTACTATCAGCCGCCTGAATTACCGGTAGCGAAACCTTTCCTTTAACTGGCTTTTAAAAAAAATTCCTTCATGTGCCAGGTAGATTAGATTGACTTTTTCGATCCAAAAGTATAAAATGATTTCAGAAATGTCCGCTTCAGATACAATCAAAACTACACACTCCAAATCACACCAATTTTTTTCAGAAGACTTTCCGTTCAGTATTATCAAGGCGAAAATTAAAAAAGATGTTCTCCTCTGGCATGATCATGATTTTTTTGAGCTTGTTTTTATTCTCGATGGCAAGGGTGTTCATAAAACTCTCGGAAATAAACTGGCGGTAAAAAAAGGACTGGCCTTTTTGATTTTTATAATGAGGTTAACGGCGGTTTTTATTGGATTAAGTTAAAGCCGAATGACATGGTTTATGTCCGAAGGATTTTAGAATATATGTTTGATGAATTCGTTTCTAAAAGAGACGATTATCAATTAATTCTCAGAGGAGAATTTACAAAATTAATGGTCTTTTTTAAGCGTTTTAATAAAAACACTTATCCGGGTAAATATATAAGAAAAAACGATGAACTTATTAATAAAATGCGTGATTATATAAACACAAAATTTCGTGAAAAAAAATATTTACAGGAACTATCGGATAGGGTCGGGCTCAATAGATCATATTTTTCGAGTTTATTTAAAAAGAGTACCGGATTTGGTGTTGTCGAGTATATTAATGAACTCCGCATACATTATTCTATAGAACTTTTAAAAACAACCGCAAAGTCAATTTTGGAAATTTCACTTCTTGCCGGATTTGATTCGTTGTCGCTGTTTTATTCAGCATTCAAAAAATCAACTTCAATTTCTCCGCACGTTTTTAGAAAAAATATCAAAAACCTGAAGTTTTGAGAATTATTTCCAACAAAACTGGAAGACAAAACAGCGTAATGGTATTATACTGAAGTCGTTGCAAATTTAAGATACAGGAGTATTTCTATGAAAAGCATTTTTCCGATAGGCAATTTGAATAACTTTCCATTAAAAATGTAAAGATGGTTTTTAATTCAATATTTTTTATGTTTTGTTTCATCAATACCGAAGCTTATTGTTCAGAAGATTATAATCTTGGTTTTGAAAATGCCGTAGATGGGAGACCAGTTGGTTGGGAATACTATGGGGTAAATAAAAATGACATTATAGATATCGATACTTCTATAAAAAAGAACCGGAGAAAATTCAATATTTATCGAGCAAAATGAAGTTTCATTTCGGGGTCTTTCGCGAAATATCAAAGTGCAACCGAATACCATTTATACTTTTACATGTTGGATGAAAGGAAAAAATATTCAAACAAGCGGTGCAGGTGCAAGAGTTTGTGTGTGTGAGCCGAATACGAAAACGGTTTTCACCGGATCAAAAAGTTTGCAAGGCACATTTGATTGGATGGAAAACAAGATTATTTTCAATTCCGGCGACCGGAATGAAGTCACGCTATGGCTGTATCTGCACCAGGCAACCGGGAAGGTATGGTTTGATGATATTTCCATCGAGAGTGAATCAGATATTATTCACAAAAAGAAAAACAAAAATCTGATTGACAATGCGGGGTTTGATGCTGGTTTACAAGGATGGCTTTTGCGCTCCGCAAAACACACGGATAAGGACGGGCGTGTAAAGCCCGGTGCAATTGTGATGAGCGGCTATAGTGCGACAAACCTGCCGGTGGCGGGTTTACTTATACCGATACCCGGCGGTTTTGAATATACCTTTTCTGCCTGGATTAAAGACGACTCCAGAACGGCAAAAATACAATTTTCCTTTCTCGACAAAAACGGGAAAATCATTTTCAATTATTATACCCACTCGCCTGTTCCCGGTGTGTGGAATTATATTGAATTGAAAAATCGTGCTCCAAAAGATGCAGTATCTGCGCAGTTCTATTTGCGCATGTTCAGCCCGGGCACCGCTTATTTTGATGATGTTTCATTTACATACGGCGATCTTGCCTTTTGTGATTTTTCAGTTACTCCGATGGTTTACTATACTTCAGAGAAATCACCAAAAATCAAGGAATTATTTTCATTTAACGTGGAAGATGAAAAAACATTGTCCGGTAATTGTGTTGAAATTCAGGCAGTTGATTTGAAAACAGGCGCGACTCTATACAAAAGCGGAAAAATTCCTGCTTCAGCATGTAATTTTTCAAATGAATTTACAATAACCGGAAATACGAAATGTATGATAACAGGCCGCGTAGTAAACTCGCGAAACAAAGAACTTTTTAAAACCAATGAAACAATTTTTGCCGTCGATGTACCTGCGACTTTGAAAAACGGATACTTTGAGGTTGAGGGAAAACCTTTTTTCCCTATTTGTACAGCAGTATCCTATCTGAACCCTGACACATCAGCCTCTTCTGCCGCCGGTGAAATATTTCAATTATTAAAAAATGCAGGATTTAACACTGTCGGTTACAGGGGTATGGGAGAAACTGCCGGATTATCAAATTTCCTGAACTTTGGTTTATCCAAGGGCTTACGTTTTGTCATTCCTCTTTATGGAAATATGAAAGTTAAAGAGAATTACAGCAACTCCAGGGAAAAAATGACTGCGTTAAAAGATCATCCGGCAGTACTTTTATATAAGTTCCAGGATGAACCAGACATCTGGAACACACCTCCGTTTGAAATGATTGGTCTGCGCCAAATACTCAATGAATGTGATAAAAATCATGGCGGCAGCTCGGAACTATTTTCAACTTCAAAACTTTTTGATAAATATTCCTATGCCCTTGATGTTATACAGCTGGATCCATATCCGAAATCAAAAACTCCCGAGCCGATTACTATGATACGAGATTGGATTGACGGCGCTAAAAAAGCCGGCAAGCCTGTTTTTATTACTATTCAGGCATTTGATGACGGCGGTTTTCTTGAGCCGACACCGGCAGAACTGGAAAACTATGTATATCAATCGCTGGGTACACGTATCTACCTTGTTAAGGATATATAAAAAATGAGAGATACCATTCTTACTGATCAAAACAACATACCGCATCAACCGGATCTAAAAAAATGGCAGTTCATTGAGGATTTGCAAAAGCCGCTGCACCGAAAAACTGATCTGGAAAACAGGAAGCCGAAGAAAAATGAGGCATCCCTGAGTGCTGGTATTGAATTTTCGCCTGTGTTCCCCGATCCGGATAATAGATTGGAAACAGCCTATGCTGATTTTAACTTATTTCTGAAAACAGCGGGCATTGTGCGCGGAGAGGGTTTTCATATCAGAACCGGAATAGAAAAGACTTCTGTACCGGAAAGCTTTCGGATTCATACGGACCTGAAATCCTGCAGTATTTTCGCCGGTGATACAGAAGGAATACGCCGCGGTCTGATCTTTTTAGAAGACGAAATCCTCCGTGCCGGCGGTCCGTTTTTGCCTATCGGAGTACTGAAGAGGACCCCGGTCATACGCACCCGCTTATCCAAAAGTCTTTTTGCCCCGACGAACCGTGCACCGCATTTCAGAGACGAACTCGCCGATGAGGTGAACTATTATCCCGATGAGCTGCTTAACCGCATGGCGCATGATGGTGTTAATGGTATATGGATAGTAGTCCGCCTTCATGAGTTATGCCCATCAAAGATAATTCCGGAATACGGCCATGATGGACAGAGGAGGCTTGAAAAACTGCGGATTACCGCAGAACGTTGTGCCCGTTATGGTATTCGTGTTTTCCCGTTCTGCATCGATCCGAAGCCGTTTTATGCCGGCGATCCGGTTCTTGCCGCGCATCCCGAATTAGCCGGTCATAGAGCAGGGAACACAATTTATTTTTGTACCAGTACTGCGGCCGGACAGGCGTATCTGGAAGAAGCTGCCGAAGTTCTTTTCTCTGCAGTGCCTTCCCTGGGAGGACTCATTGTACTCAGTGTTGGAGAATCAGGTTCACATTGCTATTCCGGCTGCAGTCCTGATGTTCTTCCGTATAATAATTGCCCGCGTTGCAAAAAAAAAACCCATGGGAAGTAATGAGCGATACTTTCTTAGCCTTCAGAAGGGGCATTGACAAAATAAATCCGGCAGCCGAGCTTATTTCATGGCCATATGGTCAGTTCTGGTATTGGGAAGATGAGAGTCTGATTACAAAAGCCGCAGCACATGTTCCCGTCGGAACAACACTGATGCATAATTTTGAATCTTCAGCGCAGATAAAGCAACTGGGAAAAATTCGCCGCGCATACGATTACTGGCTCTCCTTCCCCGGCCCGAGCGCGATTTTCCGGAAATGTGCACGGATACTCCGCAGCAAAGGAACCCCTTTGTACGCAAAGCTCCAGGTAGGATGTTCTCATGAGACCGCATCCGTTCCCTGCGTGCCGGTACCGGGCATCCTGTACCGTAAATACCGGACAATGCATGCGTTGGGTGTTACCGGGGCGTTTTATGGCTGGCATACCGGCAATTATCCTTCGATTATGACTAAAGCAGCAGGCGAACTCGCCTTCGCTCCTTTGCCGAAGACCGAAGATGAATTTTTACTGCGTTTAGCCCGGCGCGAGTGGGGAAAACATGCACCTAAGGCAGTAAAAGCATGGAAGCACTTTCAGAACGGCTATTCTGAATATCCGGTCAATCATCAGTTCGGCTGGTCGGGACCCATGCATGACAGCAGTGCATGGCCGCTCCACCTCTTTCCGCAGGACACCTCAACCGCACCCACGCATGAATGTGATTTTCCCCCGAGCGGAGACAGGATTGGCCGCTGTTTTGCTTTCTCACATACATTTGATGAGGTGTTAACTCTTTGCCGCAGAATGACCTCTGAATGGGACTGCGGAGTGAAGATATTAAAAAAGATTAAAACCGATCATGTGATTTCTAAAGAGAGAACTGATGATATAAGCGTCTCGGCCGCCCTTGGCTGTTTGTTCCGAAGCGGTTACAATGTATTAAATTTCTATGCAATCCGGGAACAGATGTTTCGTGAATCAAAACACAAAAGAGCGGAAAAAATTCAGCTGCTCAAACATATAGCAGAAAAGGAAATTCACATTACTGAGGAATTGCGGCTTCTCGCGGGTCGGGATTCACGTCTTGGATTTCATTCAGAAGCATGGGGATATAAGTTTTATCCGGCAAAACTGACATGGCGGATTAAACAGTTACAAAGATCCCTGAAAAAGGATTTCCCCGTTGTAATTAAAAAAATTCGGGAAGGTCAGTCTTTGTTTCCGGAATACACCGGTGAAGCGCCGGCAGGCACTATTTACAATTGTAAACGGTTAATCAACCCGCCTGTCCTGAATGGAAAGCCCGCCGGACGGATTTGGAGTGACCTGAATGAATCTGATTGCGGCGGAAGTTTCAAATCGGGAAAAAAAACAAACTGGAAAATCGGTTATTTCAAAGAGTCGCTTTATATAGGAATAACTTGTGAAGAACCGCACATGGAAACTATACGTGCAGAACCCCGGGACAAAAAAGCTTTTATCTGCAACAGAAACGACTGCGTTGAAATACGAATTGAACCCCGGCGTCTATGGCCGTGTTATATTTATGTAATTAATGCCGCCGGCGCCCGCTCCAACGCACACCATCCTCTTCTTGACAAAGATTACCGTTGGAAAACTTCCGTTCACCGGGGGGGTACTTTCTGGTCAATAGTGATACAGATTCCGTTTTCCTGTATGAAAATTAATAAATGGACAGGAGAGCCGATGCGCATAAACATCAGCCGCATCAATCCCGGAATGCCGCCCGATCGCTGGATTCCTGATCTGCCGCCTCCGGAAAACCCTCAGTGGAATTTTGAATACCCTGAAGCATTTGGCTGGATGATTTTCAAACGGTAATTTTACAATTGAACAGCGGTTGAATCTGGGATATTTTACACCGGACAGACTGATACTTATGGAGCTTAATCCTGAAGGGAAGTAATCCATGAGTCGCCATCACCGTACCAGTAATCCCTGGCGACTACTCAAACGATGCGAGAATTTTTTTTTCTACTTGACGCGTGCCGCTGGGGTCGCATGCTTACTATTAGCAGGTATTTTTTTATAGCTAAGTAGAAGAATTCCTCGGTAATTCAGAGAGGCTTTTTAGTAGTCTTATTTTAAAAAGACAAGTGGAAGAGTTACAAAAACTCAAAATCCAATCGGCGTCAAGCGTGGGAAAACGGCAGGAGGCCGAGGTTTTTCCACGCTTGTCGAGTGCAGCGGGCTGCCAGGATGGCAGCCGCAAACGTCAGATTGGATTTTAGTTTTTGTAACTCTTCCACGGTGTTTTTAGAAAAAAATAAAACTCCGCCTGAATTACCGATTGCGAAATTCTTTCACTGTGCCTATTGAAAAAAAAAAGAATGAATTTTGACTTAATCGCGCACATATACTATAATTTTCTCAGGGAGAGATGTCCGAGTGGCCGAAGGAGCACGCCTGGAAAGTGTGTGTACCTTAACCTGGTACCGAGGGTTCAAATCCCTCTCTCTCCGTGTTTTCACCTCTCAGGTTTCGGGGGTGAAAAGGCACGTATCTCCCGCAGTTTGGGCCCTTACCGATTATACAGCGCCTAACTCCGTCAGGGCCGGAAGGCAGCAGCGGTAAGTGTTTGTATAATGTGGAAAGAAAGCCTTTCTGCGGGAGTTACATGCTTTTAGTCTGTCATATAATGCAGTACATACCACTGGTTATTATCCAGTTATTATATTGAGTAATTCAACAGCTTTCCAAATTCGCTTATTTAAGTACACCGTGAGTATACTTCCGCAATGACGTACCAGGTAACCGCGAGGAAATGGCGTCCGCAGAATTTTGACAGCGTTATAGGCCAGGATCACGTTACCCGTACGCTTAAGAATTCCATCCGTCTTAAACGCATCGCGCATTCATATCTTTTCTGCGGTCCCCGCGGTGTGGGGAAAACGACTATGGCCCGCGTGCTCGTTAAAGCGCTTAACTGTGAAAAAGGCCCCACTGACGATCCGTGCAACATCTGCCGTTTCTGTCAGGAAGTAAACAATAATAATTCTCTCGACTACCTGGAAATTGACGGCGCATCAAACCGCGGGATAGACCAGATACGCGAAATTAACGACAAACTGCATTACAGTTCACCGGACGGCAAATACAGGGTGTTTGTCATCGATGAAGTACACATGCTTACCATCGAGGCTTTTAATGCGCTTTTAAAAAGTCTTGAAGAACCGCCGGAAAAAATTGTATTCATTTTCTGCACTACCGAGGCACATAAAGTGCCAAGGACGATCAGTTCCCGTTGTCAGCAATACAATTTCTATGCATTCTCCATGAAAGAAATATCCGATCAGCTCAAAAAAATTCTCGACAGTGAAAAATATTCCTACGATGATGAATCCGTGTTTTTCATTGCGCGCGCGGCCGGGGGATCCATGCGCGACAGTCAGAGTATACTTGATCAGGCAATTGCGTTTTGCGGGGGGGGGCTCACTATCGAAAAAGTGCGCAAGGTTCTCGGTATTTCTTCCTCCGCAATGCATTTTGAGTTTCTGCAAAATCTTTCTACCGGAAAACTCGCTGATAATAAAACCATGCTTTCAACGCTTTTATTTGAAGGTCAGAATATCCGGCAATTCATGTTTGAAATTCTTGCCTGCATCAATTCTATAATTTTTATCCGTCAGCAGATTGCCGATCTTGAATTACTGCAGGTTACCGCGGCGGACTATGATACACTTAAATCTTTTCTTCCTCTGTTTACGGATTCGCAGCTTTTTCTTCTGAGCGACATTATTTTTGATTTTCTTGACGATTTGAAATCTTCTGGGGATGAAAAAGCTGTCATTAATTATTACCTCATCCGTATACACCGGTATAAAGGGCTGATTTCTTCCGAGCAACTCAAAGCCGATATTTTAAAAACAGTCGAACTTTTCGGGAAAGACACCGGAAGTGAAACCGCCGTTCTGGAACCGGAAACTGTAAAAAACACCCCGGAACAAACCGTTGGATTTTCTCTGCTTGATTTTAATGTACTTATGGACAAGTTCAGAACGCATCTGCCTGAATTCAATAACATCGTTGATTTTTTATCCTTTAAATCCTGCAACGAAAAAATATTCGCTCTTGGATACTGCGGTTCTGTTGAATTAGCAAGTGAACATTGTAAGCTGTTTGAACGTAAGCTAGGCGCGGCTCTGAAAAAACAAAATACCGAAGTAAAAAAAATAATTATTTCCGCTGAAAAAGTTCAGGAAGCTGTGCAGCCCGCAACAGTGCAGCATGGAATTAACGATGACCAGCATATAACTGACGCCGCTGAATTATTTGACGGCACAATTCAGGAGGAAAATTAATGCTCGGCGGAATGAAGAAAATTATGGAACAGGCGCAGGAGTTACAGAAAAAAGTGCAATCAGCCCAGGGTGAACTCGCAAAAAAAGAATTTACCGTTTCTGTCGGCGGCGACATGGTTACCGCTGTTATTACCGGCAACATGCAGTTTCAGCAAATACGCGTTTCGCAGGAAGCTCTGGATCTTAATGATCTGGAAATGCTTCAGGACATGCTGTGCGCAGCGGTGAATCAGGCTGTCGCGAAAGTAACTGAAGAAGCCGGCAACACCATGAAAGAAGCCGCCGGCGGTTTGAATATTCCCGGCCTTCGCCTGTAACAGTTTTGTCCGCACTTTTTACCAGGGTAACAGCCGCGTTTAAACGGTTTCCGGGAGTCGGCGCAAAGCTCGCTGAACGCATGACGTTTCATCTTGTCGGAATGTCGGAACAGGAGATTGAATCTCTGGTTAACTCCATTCTTGATTTCAGTCTGAAAGTAAAACCTTGCCGTATTTGCGGGGTGATTTCCGAATTTAATCCATGCCGGATCTGCAGCTCACCGAAACGGGACGGATCAATACTGTGTGTCGTTGAAAATAACCGCGACGCGTTTATTATCGAGCGCTCCGGCGCGTTTAAAGGCCACTACCATGTCCTGGGCGGAGTCATCTGTCCGGTGAAAAATATTTCAGAGGAAAATCTGCGCATAAAGGAATTATGCGCCCGTATCACTCCGCAGGTTCAGGAACTTCTTTTTGCCCTTGAACAGAATATGGAATCAGAAGTGACAATAAAAACAATTCTCCGCGCTCTGCCGGAAAACAATCTTACCGTCAGCCGCCTTGCCTCGGGAATACCCGCGGCAACAGGGCTGGAATTTATCGACGAAGACACCATGAGGAAAGCAGTTGCAAACCGCAGCCGGGTATCCCGTTAAAAAAAAAATCTTCATTGCCGGCTCAACCGGTTCAATCGGAGTAAGCGCGCTCAGCATTATTGATAAACTGAATGCAGCCGGTCACCGTTTTTCAGTGGAAGGTCTCGCGGCCGGGTCCAATTACCGCCGGCTCAGACAGCAAATTCTTAAGTATATGCCGAAAGCGGTGTATATCGGGGATTCTGATCTGTATACGCGGCTAAAGAAAGAATTTGTAAAAATATCATTTTTTTCTTCCGGCGATTTTGACGGCGCAATTAATAAATCTGCGCCTGAAATAGTTTTAAACGGCGTATCAGGAAGTGCGGGAATTTTCCCCACACTTGCGGCGGTTAAAAGAGGTGTGATACTCGCACTGGCAAATAAAGAAAGCCTTGTGATGGCCGGGACTGTCGTTCTTAAGGAAGCGGCAAAAAGCGGGACAAAAATTATTCCCGTCGACAGTGAGCACAGCGCGGTTTTTCAGATCCTCCGCGGAATCAAGAACTGTGCGGTTGAAAAAATAATTCTTACCGCTTCCGGCGGTCCGTTTCTGCACAGGCCTAATCTGAACCCTACTGCCGCCCAGGCGCTTTCGCATCCGACATGGAAAATGGGAAAAAAAATCAGCATTGATTCCGCGACGATGATGAATAAAGGGCTTGAAATTATTGAAGCGCATTACCTTTTTAATCTGCCGTACAAAAAAATAGAAGCCATTATCCACCCGCAGTCATTAATTCACTCCATGGTTGAAACATGTGACGGAGAGATTTACGCGCAAATCGGGCATAATGACATGCGTTTCCCGATTCAAAATGCATTTACTTACCCCGACATCTGTTATTCGCCGCTTAAACGGCTGAAGCTTTGGGAGCTTAAAGAGCTGACATTCATTAAACCGGATATGAAAAAATATCCGTTGTTTCAATTAGCTTTGACCTGCGCGGAAAAAGGCGGTTCAGCGCCCGTTGTACTTAATGCCGCGAATGAAGCGGCGGTAAACCTGTTTCTCGCGGGTAAAATACAGTTTTGTGATATTTACCGGATTGTATACCGTGCGCTTTCAAGGCATACACGGAAAATCCGCGCCGATATTCACGAAATCATCGAACTGGACAGTGAGATTAAAAGAAAAATTTTTACGGAGGAAAATCATGACTGAAACCATAAAATTGTGGACATCTGTAAAATCCGCTGATAATGGAATAAAAAATGTGTCCTTGACATATTATAAGCCGGTTGAGACTGCCGCAAAAGCAGCATTCCTGATCTGTCCGGGCGGAGGGTATCACCATGTGTCAGATAGAGAAGGAGACACAATCGCCAAATGGCTCAACGCTGCAGGAATTCACGCATTTGTCGTGAATTACAGGGTATTCCCGCATGCATATCCTGCCCAGCTTCAGGATGCGTGCAGGGCAATGCGGTTTATCCGGCATAATGCCGCAATGTACAATATCGATAGTGAAAAAATCGGTATAATGGGATTTTCTGCCGGCGGACATCTTGCGTCAACTGTCGCCTGTTACTATAAAGAAGACGAAAAACTGCTGAATGATGATATTGACGAAAAATCCGCCCGTCCGGATTTGCTGGTGCTTGGGTATCCCGTTATTACAATGGGACAATTCACACATCAGGGATCGCGCGATGCGCTCACCGGCGGAAAAACGTCGCAGGAATTATACGATTTTTTAAGTAATGAAAAACATGTACACAGCGGTATGCCCCCGGTTTTCCTGTGGCACACCGCAGATGATCAGGGTGTTCCCGTTCAGAATTCTTTACTGTTTTCCGGCGCGCTCGCTGAAAAAAATTCCTTTTGAAATGCATATTTTCCCGCATGGAAATCACGGACTCGCTGCCGGTATTCAAAGCGGTGTGTATAACGCGTATTGTGCAGTGTGGCTGCAGTATTTGGAACGGTGGCTAAGGAGTCAGGGGTTTTGACCTGCTTCAATTAACCAGTAACAATTAAACGGGAACGCTAATTATTTTTGCGAATGCAGACGAATTCTAATTTATTTTTTTCTTGATATTAATTTATTGAGTGTACCAGATTCGGACTTTTGCTTTTGAAAATTACTGGGAGACATCTTTTTATATTTTTTAAAAATACGCGAAAAACAGAAGGGGTCAGCAAATCCAAGCCAAGCTGATACATTTGCTACTGTCATATTTCCGTTAAGGAGAAGTTCCTCGGCCTTTTCCAGTTTAAGATTAATAATAAACCGTTTAAAATTCAATCCGGTATGACGTTTAAAGAGACGAGAAACCGTAAATGGGCTTAAGTTTACTTTCGCAGCGGCGGAGGAGAGGGTAATCTGTGTCTTTAAATTATTCCGAATAAAAAGAATTATTTGATTAACCGTCAGATTTCCGCGCAAGCCGACAAGATTTGTAGAAATAATATAATCAACAAGAAATCCAAGAAAAGAATGAATATCTTTAATTTTTTCAGGCAGATAACATGGAAGCGAAAAATACGCTTTTTGCATTTCCTCATTATCGAAAAATGATTTTTTTTCATTCGTTCTAAATTGACCGATCATTACAAACCCGATGGGCTGTTTGTTGACACTAACTGGAACAATAGCTTCATGCAGTCCTGCATGGCACTTGTATGATACCATTTGTCCGGTTTTAAATGCCTCTTGCTGATATTTTCTTACATCTTTTTGGCATTTAGAGACTCCATGGTCAGTCTGTTGAATTAAACGGCAGAAATGAGAATCCTTCCTGTTCATTCCCGAACGCACAATCCTGCCATCCAGTGTAAGGAAGATAATACGTATATCAAAACAGCTGCAAAAACTATCAAATATATTCTGCACTTTATCTGAAAATAAGACTTCAATTGGATCCTGATATTGCATAAATACAAACATTTTATCATTGCAGCGCAAGAAAAGATATGATATTGCTCGATTTTGCTATTCCTTTTTTATAAGTATTCAGCTATACTTAACTAAACGTATTAAAGAAATTAAAATAGAAAAAAAGGACACAGCGATGAAGAAGCCATATATTAAATATTCTACAGATGAACTTATAGAAGTCATTAAAGTTTTCAATGTCAGCCCCGAGTCAATTGATGCAATAAATAACATTCTTGCCGAAGATACGGTCACTCCTGACGCCGGGAATTTTTTTCGTTACTATAATACCAATAGTCGCGTATTGGCTTTTGAAAAAAAAGTTTGTGAAAAAATGACTTCTAAAAATGCACTCGCAGTCAATTCAGGGACAAGCGCTCTGATCGCTGCTCTTGCTGCAGCGGGAATCGGACCAGGAGACGAAGTTATTGTTCCGGGATACACTTTTTTTGCAAGTGTATCTGCTATCGTGGTCGCCAGAGCAATTCCTGTAATTACAGAGATTGATGAATCCCTGATGATCGATCCATTAGCGATTGAAAAGAATATTACTAAAAAAACCAAAGCCATAATGGCAGTTCATATGCTCGGAATGCCCGCGCAAATGGATATTATCTGTTCGATTGCAGCAAAACACAATCTCATCGTGATCGAAGATACTGCTCAGGCATTTGGCGGTACATTTCATGGAAAATATCTGGGAACCCATGGCGATATTGGCTGCGTCAGCCTTGATGCATATAAAGTAATCGGTACCGGAGAAGGCGGACTTATACTTACCGACAACGACTGGCTTTATACGAGGGCGCAGAGTTATTCTGATGCCGCAGCATGTTGGCGTCCAGATCGGTATGCACGTGAAAGAAAAGATGGGGAACTTTTTTGCGGTGAAAACTACCGAATGCCTGAAATGTGTGCAGCGGTCGGATTGGCACAATTGAGAAAACTTGATTGGATTAATGAGTCGACACGAAGTACGTGGAAACAGTTAAAAGAAGAAATACAATTACCTTCCTGCGCCGCATGGGTAAAGCCTAATGATGAAAACGGTATCTGCGGTTATACTCTTGGAATATTATTTGAAACAGCTGCACAGGCTCATGAGGCAATAAATGCCGGAATAGGACTGGGCGGACTCGCCGCAAAGGATACAAAAGGAGTGCGTGACTGGCATGTATACTGGGGATGGGAGCATATTATGCATAGAAAAACCATAACTTCGGAAGGATGTCCGTTTTCATGTCCCCATGCGGAAAATATTCAAAAGTATTCTGAAGACATGTGTCCCCGGACAAAAAATATTATGCTCAGGCTTGTGGTTAACGCAATCCTGCCGGGAATGACTCCGGAAGACAATTCTAAAACAGCCCGGAATATTACATCCGGACTGAAGCACCTGTTTTAAGAAAAAGCGGCAATAAAAAAAATGAATAATACAGCTGTTCTTATTGATTTGTTTTTCTGCGACCGGCAGTTTTCAGAAAGAATAAAACTAATTTCCGAGTGTGGTTACAGTTATATAGAAACCTGGCGCGGCTCCGATGCAAATGAGCTAAAAGAAATGTATTCTATCGGAAAATCAGTGCACGTTGACCTTATCAGCATCGTTATGAATTTTGCTGTGGAAAATGAAGTTGCCCCCATTAGCCGGGAAAACAAACAGCGCTTCCTTGAACAAATTGACCGCTATTCTGATAATGCTCTGGCTGCTGGATGCAAACAGGGAATTGTTACCGCGGGTCAGTCAATTCCAGGCAGAAACTATTCTGAACAACGTGCGGCTCTTGTAGATGTGCTCTGCCTTGCTGGTGAGAAATCCGCTGCAAAAGGGTTTTCCCTTAATCTGGAAGCGCTAAATACTGAAATCGATCATCCCGGATATTTTCTCAGTAATCCTTTCGAATGTGCTGCTATTGTTAAAGAAATTGCAATGAAAAATGTTAAGATGCTGTATGACATTTACCATATGGGAATCATGACCGGCAATTTACTGGCTTTCATTGAACAGAATATCAATTGGATCGGGCATTTTCACGCAGCGGGCATTCCGGGCCGCCATGAGCCCTGTGAAAGTGAAATTAATTTACCTTACATTTGCCGCACTCTGGAAAGACTGAATTACCGCGGATATTTAGGACTGGAATATTTTCCTTCTCTTGAATCCGGGCTTTCACTCCGCCAGACACGAACCCTTCTTGAGGGCAGGTAAAATGAAAAAAGTTAAAGCGGGGATAATCGGCATAGGATATATAGGCCTTGCACATATAGAGGCGCTTCGGCGTCTTGCAGGTGTTGAGATTGCCGCGATCGGGGGCTCAAACAAGGAGTCCACACAACAAAAAGCTGAAAGCCTTGGGATTTCCAATGCCTATGGTGATTACAGAGAAATGCTTAAAGACCCTAGTATTTCTGTGATACACAATTGCACCCCAAATGTTCTGCATCTGCAGATAAATAAGGATATTTTAAACGCCGGAAAACACTGCATAAGTGAAAAACCGCTGGGAATGAATCCCGCTGAATCTGCGGAACTGGTCCGGCATGCGAAAAGCACCAATCTCATAAATGCGGTCAACTTTAATTATCGGTATTATCCCCTTGTTCAGCATGCGAAACATATGATACAGGAGAATGAACTAGGCAGAGTTTTTTCAGTTCTGGGATGTTATACGCAGGATTGGCTTCTATATGAAAGTGACTGGAACTGGCGGCTTGATCCGCAGTGTGCCGGGATAGCGAGAGTTATGAGTGATATCGGCTCACACTGGTTTGATTTAATTCAGTTTGTAACCGGGAAAAAAATTAAACGTGTTTTTGCTGATGTCCTGACCGTCCATGAATACAGAATACGGCCGGACAAGACAGCCGATACATTTATCAGAAAAAGCAGCTCATCTGAAAATAGTACAAAGATTAAAATTGAATCTGAAGATTGCGGCCATGTGCTCATTCAGTTTGCGGACGGCTCAAAAGGTTCAACCTTTATTTCTCAGACCGCCGCCGGAAGAAAAAACCACATTGTTTTTGAAATCCACGGTACTGAGAAAAGTATCTGGTGGGATCACGAAAGACCAAATGAATTAATGACTGGTCACAGGGATAAGCCGAATGAAGTTATGCTTAAAGATCCGTCACTCCTCGGGGGAACTGCCGGCACATACGCCCACTATCCTGCAGGACATAACGAAGGTTATCCGAGTGCAGTAAAGAATTTCTGCAGAAATGTATACCGTCATATTACGGGTGAGGGAAGTGAAATTGATTATGCAACATTTCTTGATGGATATATCAGTGATGTAATCGTCGAAGCAGTAATCAAAAGCAGCAGAACTGAAAAGTGGATAGATATTATTACAGCGGTATAAACGCAATAATGACTCAAACAAGGAGAAAATTATGACAGGAAATTTCAGATTCTCGTTCGGGCCATGGAATATAAGTAACGGTGCAGATCCTTTCGGGCCGGAAGTCCGCAGTACAATAGCGTTTGACACCAAACTTGCACTCTATAAGAAATTAGGATTTGATGGCGTACAGTTTCATGACGATGATGCGGTACCTGAGATGAATAATCTCACATTAGATCAGATCCGCAAAAAAGCTCTTACGCTAAAAAAGCAGCTGGACAAGCATGGCCTGGCAGCTGAATTTGTTGCACCGCGGTTATGGGAAGATTCGCGGACTATTGACGGAGGATATACCTCAAATGATTCGAAATGCCGGGCGTACGCAGTTGAAAGAAGTAAAACTGCAGTTGAAATAGCCAGGTGTCTGGGCACACGCAGTATTGTGCTCTGGCTTGCACGTGAAGGGACCTACATACGGGAAGCAAAAAATTCGATGGAATCGGTGAAGCGTATTGTTGAAGCAATTGACACCCTTCTCGCGTATGATCCGGAAATTAGAATACTTATTGAATCAAAACCGAACGAGCCGATGGATCATACCTACATACCTACTATCGGTCATGCAATCGGGCTGGGTCTTTTAACAATCGATGCTTCGAGAGTCGGTTGCTGTATTGAAAGTGCACATGCTATACTAGCCGGTCTTGATCCGTCCGATGAGATGGGTTACGCGCTTGCCCATAATAAGCTTTGGAGTGTACACCTTAATAACCAGAATGGACTCAAATTTGATCAGGACAAAACATTCGGAGCAGTAGACCTGCGAAGGGCATTAAATCAGGTACGCATCCTCGATAGTTCCGGTTACGGACAAAACGGAGAATGGGTTGGGCTTGATGTGAAAGCGATGCGTACTCAAAAAGAAAATAACGCTACCCGGCATTTGAGCAACAGCCGTGCTGTTTTTCTACAGCTCCTTGAAATTTCCCGCAGCCTTGATGAGAAAAAGATGTCTTCGCATATCAATGAGCGTGATTACGAAGAACTTGAGATGTATATAATTTCCTCAATAATGGGTAAATTGCATTGAAATGAAAACTCCAAACACTCTCAGAAAAAACACCGTGCTGTCCAAGGGCTGGCGTTTTCAGATTGATCAATTTAATCTGGGTATTTTAGAACAATGGTATGAAAGGGAATATCCTTGTCATACCTGGGCGAGAGTTACTGTCCCCGGAGCGTGGGATACTTATAATGAGGCGCTATGGGGATATGAGGGCATAGGCTGGTATTCGGTAAAATTTAAAACAACGGACATCAATATTGACCAAATCATACAACTGGTTTTCGCTCGGGTTAATTATCATACCAAAGTCTGGCTTAATGGGAGCAGTCTTGGAGAAAATATCGGAGGATATTTGCCATTTAAATTCGATGTGACTGGATTATTGAACATTGATGCGGACAATACTCTGACTCTGCGTGTCGACAACACCCCGAAAGTTCAATGGCTGCCTGCAACATTGCAGATAGAATGGATACACTACGGCGGAATTCTGGGGACGATCTCGCTTGCTCAGTACCCAAAGATATACATATCGCATCTCAGTGTTCATGGTGAGCCGTCCGAGGCAGGAGCTGCAGTTTTTGCAGATATTGAAATAACGAATAACTCAAAAATTACCGAAAACCTCGTTTTGTCTGCTTCTGTCTTCGCAGACCAAATAAAGACAAAAACCAATCAGCATATAACGTGCCCTGCGGAAGGTTCGAGTGTTCACAGAGTTGAGTTTTCAACACAAGCCAGACAGTACTGGTCTCCAGATAATCCGGTACTGAGCATCTTGAAAGTCACGATTATAAAAAATAATTCAACTATTGATAAAACATCTGAGCGTTTCGGCATACGGAGGATTGAAGTAACGGGTACAGATTTATTGCTTAATGGGAAAACACTCTTCATCCGAGGTGTAAACCGCTATGAGGAATACGGGAAATACGGACCTACTCCGCCCATCGCCCTGATTAAAAAAGACCTTGCCGAAATTAAAAAAGCCGGGGTTAATTTTATCCGTGTGCATCATCCGCAATCACCTCTACTCCTTACACTTTTCGATGAAATGGGTTTTCTGATGATGGAAGAACTGCCGCTAAACTGGTGGGGTCTTGCATTTCATGGGGCGAAGCCAAAACAAAACGCTGATATTCTGGTTCAGGCTGAAAAAGAATTAACCGCGATGATTCGAAGAGATGGGAATCACCCTTCTATCATCATGTGGAGTATGGCAAATGAATGCAAAACCAAATCAAAAGTGGGAATTCATGTAATGCGGAAACTTCTCGAAAAATCAAAAAGTCTTGATACTACACGGCTCGCCACATTTGTGACCGGCAAGGGACTTGAAAATGAACTTGCCTTTAAGTATGCTGATCTGGTATGTTACAATATGTATATGGGGAGCATGAGCGGTAAAATCTGTCATCATATTAATCAACTAGATATTCTTGCCAAGCAGGCCTCACTGGAGTATATGAAAAAACAAAATGAGTTTTTTCCGGACAAAGTGAAACTGATAACCGAATTCGGCTGCAGCGGAATAAAAAATATTTCCGGTGATATGCATTTATCTGAGCACTTTCAGGCGAGGTATCTTGAAAAAGTATGGGAAGCCATATGCGAATGCCGCTATGTCTATGGAGGAGTCCTATGGAGCTGGGCTGATTATTATCATCATAAACGATTCCATGGAATTACTGTTTTTGGTCCTTATGGCGCTGTAACTGTCGACCGTCAAAAAAAATTATCACTGACATCACTTAAAAACATGTTTCAGAAAAATTCTTCAAAATCAATGAGAAACACGTAATGGCTTTATTTTTGGATATAGATATCTCTTCCAATCAGGACTCGCATGCAACCAAATGGATGAGTAAAAAAATTGCGTGGTATGGGACGAGTATTGCCGCAGGATATCCTAAATCAGCAGAAAAGGAAATATGGAGTCACGCCAACAGATCAGTCAGAGATGTCGGCGCAAAAATATTAAACTATGCCGTACCAAACGGTGTCATAAGAGAATCTAAACTAGACGGTTCCTCAATGGGAGTCAGAGATTCACTTTCTTTTTCTCGTTTATCATCTGAAATAAATTATTATAATTCAATGATTTCCTTAATACATACCGAAAGTGAACCTGATCTGTTTATTTTTGAATATGGCCCAAATGATGTGGATGCAGATGACACGGACTTTTCCGGTTATATACCAGGTAATCCAGAAAATACAGGCTTTCATAACGAGGGAATCTCCATTTCATCACGAAATAAGAAAACATTCATCGGAGCTTTTAACTGGGTAATTGATCAATTGCTGGACATAAAACCTGATGCGAAAATTGCCATCATTACTCATTATTCCCTTGATTCATTTGATAAAAAAATGAAATGGGAAAAGCTGATAGCGATTCAAACAGCCCTCGGTGAATACCGGGGGGTGCCCTTCTGCAAGCTTCATACTGAAACCGGCTGGAATGACTGTAATTCTGTAAAACACTTTAATCCTGATGGTATCCATCCCGCATCTTCGAATTCTACAAAGTCAGTAGAAATTCTTTCAAACATTATATACCATTTTTTGCGCACTATATAAAATTTTCAAATGGAAATGTCAAAAATGGAAAAAAAATATTTTTTTGATGTAAACGGTAATATAGGCTGCGGCTGCCGTGGATACGGAGAGTTCCCGCACGTACAGGATTTAATAAGCCATATGGATTACCTTAATATAGCCCGGGCAGCGGTCTGGTCAATTGAAGCACGTGATGTTAATCCAAGCCGCGGTAATAAAAAATTAGCACATCTAATTGATAATAACATCAATTTTAAGGAACGGCTTATTCCGTCATTTATTATTTCTCCGCCAATGTTTTATGAAAGGGATGCGATACAATTCATTCGAGAATATTTTAAACTCAACAAGGGTGTACTTAGGATTTCACCTCACTTTTGCCGACATTCACTCAGTACTATTGAACGCATATTAAAGGAACTTCAGATATTCTCGCCGGTGTTATTTTGGAATTTTACTGATACAGACAACCGCATTCTTGATTCACAAGCTTTGACCGATCTTGCGATTCGTTACCCAAACTGTACATTTATTATCACCCACACGGCCTGGGGGGCTTTTTCCGGGCTGCTTGATCTAATGTGGCGGGCTCCAAATATATTAACGGATATTTCATTTTTTCATATGCGCGGAGCAATTAAAATCGTCTGCAGTGATTTTGGAGCCGGGCGTGTGGTTTTCGGCACCGGGCATAAAACGAATTACGGCGCGGCGGCAGCTGGACTGGCTTTTGCAGATATCAGAGATGAAGAAAAATCACTGATAGCCCATGGAAATATCGAAAAACTGCTCGGCCTTTCACCTCTCAACATTGAAATATCTTCTGATAAAAAAAGATTACGGGAAAAACCGCTGTGGAATACTTTCTCCCAGGGACAATCGCTGAACCATGTAGAAATTCTGGATGCCCATTGTCACAGCGGTCCGGCAACATGCGGATGGGTAATTTCTGAAACAGAGTCGGAAATAACTGCTGCAATAATCGCTCAGGCCGAAAAGATCGGAGTGAGCAGGATGTTTGTTTCCCATTTCCCGGCTCTCTTCGGCGATCCCCTTGCGGGCAACCGTGAATCTGCTGATGAACTTGGCGGACAGAAAATTTTCAAAGGATACTTTGTATATAATCCTCATTATCACAATAATCTCAGTTCAGCGGTATTAGAAAGTTTATTTAAAAATCCTTTTTTTATTGGTTTCAAATTGCTGCCCGCTTATTGGGGTGTTGAAGTGAGGGATAAGCGATTTCAGACCGTATGGGAATTTGCCGAAAAATACCGTCTGCCGATACTCATTCATACTTGGGAAGATAATTTTAACCGACCTGCTATGCTGGAGGGAATAACAAAAAAATATAAAAATGCATTTTTTCTTCTCGGTCACTCAGGAGGAGGTGACATCGGCAGACGGGAATCAGTTGATCTTGCTAAAAAAAGAAAAAATGTATACCTGGAGTTCTGCGGCACTTTCGGCTCTACCACTGACTGGATGGAGACTATTACCGAAGTCGGCTCTGAACACGTAATTTTCGGCAGCGATGCGGGAATGCATGATCAGGCTTGGGAGTTAGGAAGACTCTTGTCCATTCCGCTTCCAGATGAAATAATCAGACCAATACTCGGACTTAATTTTCTTAAAATACTGGAAAAGTCTAAACTTAAATATATCGGAAATTCTGAATAATAAAAGCTGCATACATGCAAATTACAGAAAATACACCAATTCTAGAAAGACCTTTTCCCGCAAACACACGGAAAATGTGTTTTATCAGCGATTTCGATGATTTCCACGACTGGGCTATTATTGTGCCGGAGGGAAATTTTAAAACCTGGCTTGTGTTTTTACATGGGCATGGCTCTCACGGAGACCAGCTCTTCGTACGCGAAGATATCAGCCGGCTGTGGCTGCCGCTTTTTCAAAGAGAGTCGATCTCTGTTTTATCTCCAAACCTCAGAGACAATGCATGGATGTGCCCCGCTGCGGCTGAAGATCTCCACTATTTAATACACTACCTTAAAGTCGAATATAAAGCCAGTCAGTTTTTATTTTGTTCAGGATCAATGGGGGGGACAGGCAATCTAATATATGCCGGTCTGTATCCTGAAGATGTGAGTGCCATCGCGGCACTCGGTGCGGTAGTAGATCTTCCAGCATATTATACGTGGTGCCTGAGACAGGATAATGAGACTGTTCAGGAGATAGCAAAGGCTATCTTTAAAGCGTATGGTTCAACACCAGAAAAAAATCCGCAGCTTTTTTTTTCGCACTCTCCGATAAATAATCCAAATATATATACAATGCCTTTGTACTATTCACATGGTTCAAATGATATAGTAATGCCGGTTTCGCAGGCAAGACTCTTTAATCAAAAAATGAAAAAGTTTGAGAATTTTATATACGCGGAGATACCCGATGGTTCCCACGATTCCCCGCTGAAAACTATGAATGACGCCTTATTATTTATTAAAAAAAAATTATCATACAAAATAGGCTGAATAGCCGTCTAAGGAGAAAAAAATGAAACACTTTAAAAAAACACTTGGAATAACATTATGTCTGCTCGTTCGAATGGTCTTTTTGTCAGCCGCAATTACCGGCAGCGATTTGATCGTGACTGAAAATGGAAAAATATACCTGGATATTGTGATACCAGACAACGCCGTTTTTGTGACCCGAATGGCATCAGAAGAATTGAAATATTTTCTGGACCGTGCTACTGGTTTGAAATTTAAAATAGTGACTGAATCGATGGTCACCGCAGAAAAGGGAATATTTTTAGGTTCTACCAAGGCTCTGCAAAAACGAACAGACCTATCGTCTTTTGAATCCCAGCAGTATGTAATAATAGTTGAAAAAAACAATATCTTTATAGCAGGAAAAGACGATCCCCGAACGAATCCCATTGACGGTTTAACTCTCCTCCATTACGTCAACGATAAGGCTACGTTATACGGTGTCTATTCATTTCTGGAAAAATTCTGTGATATACGTTTTTTTTCTCCTGGAGATGACGGCCTGTATGTCCCAAAATTTAAGCGGATATCATTGGCACCTGCAAAATTTATTGAAAAACCTTTTTTTTCGGAAAGGATAATTGGTCATTTCACCGGATACAATATGGTTAAATACCCGGATGCCGCCAGTTATTTTAAAGGAAATAATGATGAGATTTATCTCTGGGGTTTGCGTTTAAAGTTATCTGCGAAAGGACCATCGTCCGGTTGTCACTCGGAACAGTTTTTCAACAGTTATTATACGAATGCGCACCCCGAATATTTTTCTCTGCAGCCTGACGGCAGCAGAAACCTTCGGTACTTCTGCTGGTCAAGTCCCGCTGTGATTAATCTCTGGGTTAAAATGGCAGACGCTTATTTCAGCGGAAAATCTCCTGCAAGTGCCGGGTTACCCTTCAAAGAATGGACTGGCTGCTATTTTAAAAATGAATTTATGATCGATCCGATGGACTGTTATGAAAAATATATTTGCCAATGCCCGGCATGCAAGAAATTTATTGCAGGCAGAGGAGAACTTGGCGCAGGAGAACTTGTTTTTTCTGCAATTAATAAAATTACCGCTGCAGTAACTCAAACACATCCGGATAAGTTTATAAGTACCACGATTTACCCTCCTAAATCAATCTTTCCTAAAGACTCCGAAATTCATAAAAACCTTATTGTGCGTTATTGCACCATTGGACCGGAGCAGCAGGCTTTTTTAAGCGACTATACTGAGTCACTTCAGCTGCTTAAGCAATGGAGTAGTGCCACCAGTAAAAAAATACCACTCTGGATTTATACCTGTATATTTCATTTCGGCAATGTGTTGCCTATGGTGCCGGACACCTGTCCGCGTGGCTTTTCACGCTTTCTGGCAGAAGTGAAGGATTATTCCAGCGGGTTTTTTGTTGAACACTACGCTGCTACACTGACAATGAAAAATTTTGATAACTACATTCAGGCCAGATTATTATGGGATCCCGGATTGAATGTTGAGGTTTTATCTGAAGAATATTTTTCTAAATTTTATGGACCAGCAGCATTCCAGGTTAAAAGTTTTTTCAGCCGTCTGGAAATTAATTGCCAACGGATACTGGAAGCAGTAGCCAAGGAAGGAAAGTATGATCTGATAGCGGCTCCAGTCAGAGTAGGCGACATACTTTCAAACCGGAAATTCTGGCAGGAATATACCTGGAAAAATATATACGATGACAAAGAAATGAACCTCCTTAATCAATTATTAACAGATGCCGAGAAAATGACAAGTGTGCTGTCTCAAAAAGAATATTTGAAACGAGTTACATTATTACGCCAGTATATTCTGGAACTAATGCAAAACGAAAGAGACAAAATTGCCGGAGTTACTGCTCCCATAAAATCTCAAACGTCTAACCCGCGAGTGCAAACCTACAATGCATCCGCGAAAGGAGGCCTTTTTTTTAAAGGGGTTTCCCCTGGAATAGATTGCGCTCTTGATAAAGGCGTTGAGAAAATGGAATTAGGGCTTAAATTTAAAATAACAAAAAGCGGCACGATAAAAACATTTTATCTATATCAGGCAAAAATCGAAATTGGACCCCATCAAATGCGTCTTTGGGGCGGCAATGATTTTACTGAGCTGATAACGGCGGTTACGGTACCTGAAAAAAACGGCGGGGGCTGGTCTGCGGTTGAACTTTCCGAGCCTATAGAAGTTACAGAAGACGAAATTTATATTCTGTCCTATACCGCAACCAAAGGAATAGCAGAGACGCTTGATGTATTTGCCAGTCCTATTGAACTCAACGGCATAACAGCTCTGTCTGGTCTTTACAGCATGACTGAATTCGATGAAAAAGCGCCAAACCAGAAATGGCGAAACTGCAATTATTTCATCGATATCGATTTCAAACCGGATAGTGATTAGTTTGACTGACTATTTTCGACTTGAACTTATTTCTGGGAATCAGTAGTCAATATGATCCGGCGTTTCTTTAGTCATTTACCATTTTAATTGAATTAAGAAGCGGAATTAATGCTGCTCCGGCACATGCTCCGTATATTGGAGAAACACTTTCCAGCACTGCAAGTTTCCTGTAATTTGCATCCAGAGCTTTTGATTTCAGCCGTTCATAAACTATGCGGTGAATTCCGGGAAAAAGGACGGGAAGAAAACCGCCGATGCTTATCGCTGAAGGATTAACGACATTCACAATTCCTGACAAGGCTAAGGCAATAGCCTCAGCCGTTACATTAACTTCTGCCAGAACTGATGAATCACCTTTTGAAAAAGCATCTCTTATGTCATCACTGGAAATTGTGCTTAGTGACTTTTGATATTTTTCTGCAAGCATTCCTGCTGCACTAGGTTGTGCTGCTTTTGACACTATTTTATTAATAATCATTGGGACTGTCGCAACGTTTTCAAGACAACCATAATTTCCGCATGTACACCTACCTGCAATTGCCGAGGAATACACATGTCCAAACTCACCGGCCGCGTTTGTATCTCCAGAGACCGCTTCTCCATTGATGTATAGGCTGCTTTGAATTCCAAAACCGAAATTAATGTGCATCGCGTTTATATAGTTTTTCAGTACTCCGAAATTTTTTTCATGAACTGCGGCTGCCCTTCCTGAAGTCGTAACAAAAAGATTGCCTGCTTTTATATCTTCAAAAGAATATCTGTCCCAACTACGTTTATTGGGGAAAATATCGAGAGTTTTCCCTCTTTCGTCTATCACGCCTGTTACACCAATGCCGACTCCATCAGTAGTGATGGAATATTTTGAAATAACTGATTTGAGTATTGCTGGATTGTCAGGCGTAGGAAATTCATCGATAAGTGAAAAAGTGCCATTCGCTTCAAGGATACCAACCCGCATTTGATAACCCCCTATGTCTATTCCGAGCATTCTTTTCCATCGGGGGTTTAGGGAAAGAGATACATTTCTTTCCTTATTTAAATTATCTTCAATGACGATATGTTTTTTTATCAGCATGGCGCAGTATTTCGTGACACTGGCAGGCGCCATACTCAGCTTGTCACTTAATTCAAAACGGCGAATACCCTGGTTTAAGAATATTTCAAGTAAAACACTCTGATAGTTTTTTAATGCAAAATTTCGCATAGTAAAATCCTTATTATTAAAACTTTGATGATTTGTAATGCAAATCAAAATTATCGAATAAAATAAAAAAATTGTCAAATTAACCGCTATAGCTCATTTAAAAATGTTACCGAAACATTTAGTAGAATAGTTGTTAATTTGTGTTACCAATTTGTTGTGTTTTAATTATTTTGTCAATTAATGTATCTATCTTTGTTTTCATA
>Ga0180007_10001362_pt1 | contig 34102 bp, 33 predicted proteins | sample MM_PC_MetaG_FD_121122 | JGI IMG/M metagenome (GOLD analysis project Ga0180007, IMG submission 121122) | Groundwater microbial communities from the Aspo Hard Rock Laboratory (HRL) deep subsurface site, Sweden - MM_PC_MetaG | ecosystem: Environmental > Aquatic > Deep subsurface > Groundwater... | reverse complement strand
GTGTTTTTGCTAACCCTCCATTGGCTATAACAATATCCGCTTTTCCGTCGTTATTAACATCTCCAATTGTAGGACTTACAATATTATTAACCCCTGCTAACTCTGCTGTCTGCGGCCATCCTTGAGCATAAATACCAGTATGGTGAACAACATGTATAGTAAAAGTTCCTAAAGAATTATTTTTGGCCCAAGTTATCTCTAAATCTCCATCGTCATCAAAATCAGCTAAAGCTACTCCACTGCCGCTGAAAAAATCTTCTTCGTCTATTATCGGCCAACCGGGAAAAAGCGAACCATTTCCTTGAAAAACATAAACGCTATTCTCAAACTTAACAACGACCTCATCCTTGCCATCATTATCGATATCTCCCGTGACAACATTAAGTATACGTCCCTCTCCTAAACTAATCGGCCAGCCGGAAACCTCTGTACCATCAGGATTAACAGCAAATATCTTATTTGTCCCCTTGTAATCATCACCATCACCCTGTCTCTGCGTAATAATAATTTCTAATTCCCTGTCTTCATCAAGATTACCAATTGCGGGCAAAGAAGAATAGTATGAGCTAATGTTACCCGACGGCAGAAAAAGATCAAGCTTCTCATTTCCCTCTTTACTAAAAATATACAATCGTTCATCAGAATTTGACCATGCAACAACTTCTTTATTTCCATCACAATCCACATCGGCGATGATCTTCATCGGCCCCTTACTTAGTTTTGTTAATACCGGCCAGCCATCCATTGGCGTACCATCATAGTGAAATGCTTTTATTTCTCCAATTTTGTTATTTCCATTAACAAAAATTTCTTTATAATCGTCATTATCAACATCCGCAATAGCAAAAGCATCATCATAATTATTTATTCTTGTTGATAATAAAACTGCCCACAGTAAACGCCCTTGATAATCGTAAACTTCTAAAAAGTTACCTTCATAATCTTTATCGGGATTATTTATAAAATCTTTTCCCGGATTTCTAATAGTAACGATTTCTTTAAACCCATCATTATTTATATCTTCAACCGCAAATGACTGAGCATCATTGAGGGCTAATGAATTTTTGGGGAAATCTACCGGCCAGCCTTTTTTAAGTTTAAAATCCGCGAATATCATTTTTACGAATAAATCTCTTGCCCCCTGGTTATTATATATCCGTAGGCGTAAGCTATAAAATCCTTCCTCAGGCAAGGTATTAGGAGCAATTGTAGCAATAATATTGTTATAACTAGCTCCCTGGTCTAATCCAGTAAGAATAACTCCTTTACTTAACCATTCAGTAGGATATAATCCCCGGCCATACTCTACACTATAGTTTGTAACTTTTCCAGCAATGGTCGCTATAATATCAATCTGCTGATTAGCATTTATAATATCAGTATGCATTGGTGAAGTAATATAAGCATTAGTAATACTACAACCTCTTCTATCTTCAAATATACCGCTTTTAGAATTAGCACGTAACCTTAAAACGATTTCTTCAATTAGAAAATCGCTTATATCCCATACAGCAAGAACATCATCTATAACCGGTAAACTCGAAGAAGCAATAGAAACCCATTGTGTGGGATTTTCACCTATACCATAGTCTAATGTCCAATCAAGAAACCCTTCTCCATTGATAGTCCCTTTAATTTCAATATTTTTTACGTCGAAAAAACTTTGCTCTTTGGGAGAAGTCATTACTACTTCCAGCGGCTGGTTAATTTGTAAAGCTTTATGTAAATTCAACCGGCCGGCACCGGAATATTTATCATACCCGGCAGATAAAATATCATCGCTTCCTTTTTTTAAGGCTTGTCTTACTTGCTCAGTTGTCAAAGAAGGCTGATTCGCTAATATCATTGCCGCGGCGCCGGCAACATGCGGCGCGGCCATAGACGTGCCTGCATTGCGGAGATATTGACTGTCAACAATCAAATTTTCATCTCCGGTACTAGCGGCGCGTAAAGAAAGAATATTACGATGATAAAAAGGCGAACTAACATTTTCGCCGGCGCCGGGAGCGGAAATATCAATGAAATACCCATAATTGGAAAAAACCGCTTTCGCGTCAATTTCCGTGCTTGCCGCTACTGTAATTGTTTCCCACATATTCTGAGGGCTATAATAAGCTGCGTCATCATTACTATTTCCTGCCGCGAATACCACCACCACGCCTAAACTAACTGCCTTGCGTATGACATCTTCTGCTAAGGGAAGCTCCGGACATCTATTGTTACATCCCCAGCTATTATTAATCACATCAGCATTATTATCTATAGAATACAAAATACCCTTAGCCAACACACTAATTGTCCCATTTCCGCTAGAATCCAAACATTTTACGGACATAATTTTAGCCCGCGGGGCAACACCAATAATGCCAACACCATTATTACCAACCGCGGCAATAGTGCCGGCTACGTGAGTCCCATGCCCCTTATCATCCATGGGATCAGAATCACTTACGTCTTCGTCATCAGTATAATCACCATCCTCATTAGTATCTTCACTATTAATAAAATCAAATCCACAATAATCATCAATGTAGCCGTTATGATCATCATCAATACCATTTAAAGGGATTTCAGCGGGATTATGCCAGATATTTTCACTAATATCAGGATGGTTATAATCAACACCGCTGTCAACAACGCTTACGATTATATTTTCTCCCTGGGTAATATCCCATGCCTTTTCCGCTTCAATCTTTTTTAATCCCCATAAATCATCGTGCGGCTGTCCCCAAGATCCTGCCGAAGCGTAATAAGGATCATTAGGAATCATCTGTGTTGACATAATATAATCCGGCTGAGCGTATTCTACGTTGGAATGAGTATTATATTCAGCTACGATCAAAGGGATATCTATATTATTTTCATCCCCCCCTTCATCATCTTCAATATTCGCTTCAATTTCTAAAAGATATATATTTTCCAAATCCGGCGCCTCTACTCCTTCCGGCGCGCGTTCCTGTCTTTTTTCGAAACGATTAACAAGCTGCTCCTGAACGACTATCTGATCACGCAGTTCTTGTTTTTCTTTCTCCATCTTCGCTATATAATCCTTATACTCCCGCGAATCTTTATCTAACTGCCAATACCAGCTTTGATGAGGTTCAGTTTCTAATTCTGAAAGCCTCTGATTAAGACTTTGTAATTTATCTTGGGGAGAAGAAACCGTGGGAAAAAGAGGTCCTGCGCTAACAATATTATATTTAGTATTCAATTCCTTAATAGCGTCTAATGTTTCACCTTCTTTAAGTTTCACAATTATCCTATCCTTCGCATAATCAGGCGTATTTGGTTTTTGAATATCTTTTTGGAGTAAAGATTCATCATGCCGTTCTATAAGCGGTGTGGCTTTATTATCTAAAGCATAACTATAATTAAAAATCAGTAATACTATCCCGCCCAATATTATTAAATTAATTAATTTCTTCATTTTATAATACTCTCCTATTTTTTATATGCCTATATAATCGTGAATTTATGTTTTAATTCACCCTGTTTGTTTTCAACCTACTGATAATGAATGACTTACAAAGACCACCGTTGAGGAATTTATAAATTACAATAAATATACCATATTTTCGCAAAAATTGCCAAGAATTTTGAAAGAAAATTTGGGAGTAAATTTGGCTGGAATCACCTGAAAATAGCAATAATTATTACGAAATTTTCGTTACGAATAATTCATTAAATAGGCACTTGCGATAATTTAAGACAGACAAATAATTAGGTCTTCGTGGACTTTTTCTATAGCTTCAACGCGAAAATCAGCGGGTTTGCCGCGGACAAAATCCCCTGGATGCTTTAGAGTTTTTATTTCATTAATTTTATTGATAAATATTTTTTATAGTTTTCAAAATCCTTATCTGATGTAAAAATTATAAAATTTTCTAAATGAGCAACGGCACAGATTAGAAAATCTATAGTTGAACCCTGAATGCCTTGTTTTCGACAAATGTTTGTAAATTCAGCTGCTGTGACGAAATGACGCGTTTCAAGAGGGATATCTTCGAAAGAAGAAAGAAGTTCTTTTAGTTGGTTGAATTGTTTTATGTTTGATATTCCTGAAAGAAGTTCTTGGCGAATAGGACCGATAATAGAAACTCTCGCGTCATTTATAAGATCTTGTATTTTTTTGATCAATTCTCTATTAGGATTTTTGTGACGTAAGACTTGAGACCATATGCAGGTATCAACTAATATCTTCATCTTTTTCTTGCCTTTTTATAATCATAGGTATTATCAAAATCAATGATGCCAAATAGTTTCTTTATTGAAAGTTGTTTTTTGTGAGCGATATATTCTTTAAGCGCGATAGTTACAGCCGCCCTTTTAGTTTTATGATGTCCTATTTTTTGAGCTTGCAAGATTAATTTATCATCTAATGCTAGATTTGTAGCCATATTTTCCACCTCCTTCTACACAGAATATAACACATAACAATGTGTAAGTCAAGAAACATTCTAAATTATTGCGAATTAGAACGGAATCACCTGAAAATAGCGATAATTATTACGCAATTTTCGTTACGAATAATTCTTAGAAAACTCACAGAATACAACGCGCGGAATTAAGGCTAGAACGGCGTTTTTTTAGAAATATATACGTGCCGATAAGAATTAATATCACAGATATAATTTGTGCCGGTGAAAACCCCCAAAAAGTGCCCCGGTCATCACCTCTAAAAAGCTCAATTATGAATCGAAAAAAACCATACAGCCATAAATACCAGACAAAAAGTTGGCCGGAAAACCGTTTATACTTGCGAAGAAAAAATAACGTTAAAAAAATCAAAAACAGGAAAAAAGACGAAATCAACTGAGTTGGAATTACTTTTTCACCAAGCATACCCGCGGCAGAATTAGAAGGAAATAACACACCTATGAATGAACTTGTAGACCTGCCATAACAACATCCATAAAAGAAACAACCTAACCGCCCCAAAGAATGCCCCAACGGCAAACCTATCGCAATACAATCAGCCATTTTCAAAAAACTAATTTTATGCTTTTTCGTTAACAAATACAATGGAATAAGCCCAAAAATAATCCCGCCAAGAAAAACAAATCCGCTTCTGCTAAAAACTATTTCTAACGGCCGTTCTAAAAACCATCTATACTCAATAATAACATACAGAAGCCTTGCTCCAGCGAATGCCGTTAATGCTGTCCAAAAAATAATATCGGTAAATTTGTTAACATCTATTCTTAAACGGCAAGCCTCTCTTTGGGCGAAAAAAAAACCAAGAATCAACCCAAGGAAAACAAATACTCCATAGGTATAAATAGTTATCGACCCTAATTTAAAAAGTATTGGATGCATGATTTCGTAGGGGCGTCGCTTGCCTGCGCCCGATTATTAATCACGATTATAATTTGTATAATGTCACAATCATTCAATTATTGATAATTTTATATTATTACGGGCGTAGACAAGCGACGCCCCTACAATTTTTATTATCTATTTAACAACCCCTGACAAGAATTACGTTTAACTAATTCCGCCTCAATTTTTCTTAAAACTTCCTGTTTATTATTTATCCATAAAGGTGCTATTAATTGGCTTCTATCGGCGTCTGAAACCAGCCGCAATATCACCCAATTATCAGGAATTATCTCAAGAGCCCTTACCAATATATTAACATATTCGTCTTGAGACAGTAATTCTATTTCCCGATTATTATATAACTTCTCTAACCCTGTGTCCTTAACCACATGTAAACAATGAAATTTGACACCCCATAAAGGCATTTTTGACAGAATTCGCGCTGTCTCAAACATATCGTCAATCTTTTCTCCTGGTAAGCCTAAAATAAGATGAACCCCAATATTAATATTATACTTAGTAGTAAGTTCTACTGCCTTAACGAAATCTATAAATAGATGGTTTCGATTAATTAATTCTAAAGTTTTATCTCCAACACTACCTAACCCATATTCAAGATAAACTTCATAATCGGAACAGAACCCTTCAATCATATCCAGCTTTTCTTTATCAATACAATCGGGTCTTGTTGAGATTGCCAAGCCTACAATATCATCAAACTTCTTTATATATGAATATTTTTCTCGTAAAGTCGAAATATCCGCGTAAGTATTAGAAAACGACTGAAAATAAAGAATAAATTTCTTAGCCTTAAACCGATTACGTGCATATTTCATTCCCTGCGTAATTTGTTCCTCTAAAGACACCCCTTTTAAATTAGTATAATGGCTAAAGGCTTTATTATTACAAAAAATACACCCCTCTCTACTTTTTGTTCCATCAAAGTTAGGGCAGCCAAACCCCGCGTTAACGCTGATACGATGCACCCTTACCCCAAACTTATCCTGTAAATACCGATTAAACGAGCAATATCTTTCTTTCATAAATTAATAATTAACGGGACGGGCAGGCCCGTCCCCTACAGAACATTTTTAACGATTATATAAACATCCACAATAATTCTGACGATACAAGTTATGTTTTTTAGCAAACCTCATTGTTTCTTTAAATCCGTCATTTTTCTTAAAATCTACCGCTAAAAACCGCGAATCGCTTAATTTTTTACCTATCTGGTGAATTTTATTGCTATTCTTATAAGGGCTTATTGTTAATGTCGTGGTGAAAAAATCAATTTTTTTTTCTTGACATACTCGTAGAGTTTCCCTTAATCTCATCTCATAACACAAATCACATCGCCGCCCGCCTTCAATATCATCCTTATATCCATCAATAATATCATGCCATTGTTGAGGAGAGTAACTTCCTTCACTAATAGAGACCTTACTAATTTGACATACTTCCGCGGCTGTATCTTTTCTCTTTATATACTCATCCAAAGGTTCAATGTTTGGATTATAAAAAAAACCTTCCACATAAAATCCTTTATCTTTTAAAGCTTTTATCGCCGAATAAGCGCAAACCCCACAGCAGATATGTAATAATACCTTCTTCATCATTTACATTCCAAAATAATCTCTTATTGTAACGAACTCAACTTCTTTTTTTAGCTCCTCTATCTTATTCTTTAAAACGCTAAATGTATTTTCTTTAGGATGCGCTATTATAATAATTTTCCCCTTATCCTTTGCTTTTTCAACTAAACTATCCATCTTTTTTTCAATCGCGTCAATATCATCGACACTATCAAGAAATCCTTCATTATACCCACAAATTAAATTATTTTCTTTCGCGACCTTATAAGCAACAGAATTTAAAGAGGTACGGCTATCGATAAAAATTAACCCTTTCCCTTTAACCACCCCTAAAACATACTTCATTAACGCCTCATCTTCCGTTGCCCCTGACCCCATATGATTATTAACACCTATTGCTACTCTTATATAATTGAGGTAATACCTTAACAAATCGTCTATTTCCCGTTTACTCAAATCACTGTTTATAAATTCATATTTTTTTGTATTATACCGCGCTGCCGCTTTAGGCTGAAAGGGAAGATGAATAAAAATAGAAAAACCGCATCGAGATCCAATATAAGCAATATTTTTAGAAAATTTTAAGCCTGGAATAATCGCGAGAGTAACCGGAATATCTAAGGAGTACAACGTCTTTAAATCTTTTAAACTTTCGCCGAAATCATCAAAAATCAACGCGATTTTAGGCCGATAAACATCATTTTGTTTATTACCTACTACAGGTAAAACACTTTTTATTTCCTGATCCTGACGGTTGAATACTTTAGAAAAAATGATTGGAACAAAAATTAAACCTATAAAAATAGCGATTCTTGAAATTTTATTCATTTACTATTTTTATAAATTTCTGATAAGCTAAAGCAGGATCCGCGTCTTTTAAAATAGCGCTGCCGACACATATATAATCAAGTCCACTTGCCAAAATATCTTTAACATTAGAAAGTTTTACTCCCCCATCAATTCCTATCATCTTCTGAGGAAACATCCCCTTAAACGATTTAATATTATCTAATACCTCAGGAATGAATGGAGCTCCATAAAACCCCGGATTTACCGCCATAAACAGCACAGAATCCACCGCGTCAACAAGAAACTTAAATTCATCTAATCGAGTAGAAGGATTTATAGCAATCCCTACTTCTAACCCGCCAGACTTAATCTCATCAATAATAGCTATATGGTTACAAGAAAATTCCCTTTGGGGATAATTATTTAGATTTTCAGTGGTGTAGGGAAGTCCATACTTTCCTACACCGTTATTACTCTCAAAATGAAAAATGATTTTCTTAGCCCCCAAATTTTTAAAAACATCCACCCACGCCAGAGGATTATTTACCATAAGATGAGCTTCGCTGCCTACAGGAGATTTTAGGCCATCCAAATCTGCAATAGTAATACTTCTTGATGGAACAAATTCGCCATCCATAATATCAATTTGAACATAATCCGTAAACTTCGCGCATTTATCCAACATATCAATAAAAGCATCTTTATTATCCGTCAATAACGCCGGAACAACTCGTTTCATGAAATATACTCCTTCTTACGAAATCGTTTTCTTTTCCTATCTTCAATCTTCCTTGCCCCCTGGCCCTTGCCCCTTGACCCTTTTTTTAGGACTTCTTACCTCTCTCTTACACGCGCATAAATGATCATTCTTCCAACGTGTACGAATTATTTCCTTTACTCCAACACAATTGAATTCTTCTCCACCAACTGTCTTATGCAACCCTAATCTGGTTTCATAAATTTCACAATAGTATTTTTTATGTTTATCTTTCCTTAAATGCACACAGGGGTCATCAAACGAACCACAGCAACCACCGCATCTAATACATAAATCCTCCCACTCCTGCTCCTTATTTTTTAGATATTTCTTAAGCACAACTGTTAAATAAAAACCCAAACACCTCTATCATAACTAAGGAGATGACAAAAATCTCTTTCGCGCACGTCTTGAATCCGAATGGATATCCGCGTTGAAGCCGATTTTATATCGGCTGAATCGCGGTATCTTTTGCTTTGATTATTATGATTTCTCATTACCAATATGGTTGTAGGATTCATACGCGAAGCAAAAGGGCTATTTTTGTTATCTCTTTAAACCACCTTACTATGGAGAAAGATTCTATACTACACTATTTCAAAATAGAATATGTAAGAATAAACTGACTAAACACAATCGAAACCATAGACATAAGTTTAAGAAGAATATTCAGTGAAGGTCCTGAAGTATCTTTAAACGGATCACCTACAGTATCACCGACTACCGCCGCTTTATGAGCGTCAGACCCTTTTCCGCCTAAATTGCCTTCTTCAATATACTTCTTGGCGTTATCCCAAGCTCCTCCGGAATTAGCCATCATTACCGCTAAAACAAACCCTGAAATAAGCGATCCCACTAATAAACCAGCTACCGCTTCCGCGCCCAATAATAAACCAACCGCTATCGGCGCGATTATCGCTAAAAGAGCCGGTAAAATCATTTTACGTTGAGCCGCCGCGGTCGTTATTTTAACACATGTAGAATAATCCGCTTGACCTTGCCCGATTAGGAGTCCTTTTATCTCTTTAAACTGCCTTCTTACTTCCTGAACAATAGACTCAGCCGCTTGACCTACAGCACCAAGCGTTAAAGAACAAAAAATAAACGGCATTACTCCCCCGATAAATAAACCAATAAGAAGTTTTATATCTAACAACGATAAGTCTAATGTCACGCCAGATAACTCTACCCTCTCTTTGTACGCTACAATCAATGCTAAAGCCGTCAATGCCGCGCTGCCAATAGCAAATCCTTTTCCCGTAGCTGCTGTTGTATTACCTAAAGAATCCAGCTGATCTGTACGCTTACGTACGGATTTATCTAAATTAGCCATCTGGGCAATGCCTCCCGCGTTATCAGCAATAGGCCCATAAGCGTCTGAGGCTAAAGTTATCCCTAACGTTGAAAGAAGCCCAACAGCGGCAATACCTATACCATACAACCCTACACCATAATTAGAAAATCCTCCCGCGAAATAGAAGCTAAAAAATACTGCCGCGCAAATAAGCAGAATAGGAAGCGCCGTAGACACCATGCCTAAGGACATTCCGCTAATAATAAGTGTCGCCGGACCAGTTAACGCGCTTTTTGCAAGTTTTCTTGTAGGAGAAAATGAGGTCGAAGTAAAATATTCAGTAACAATGCCTAAAAGAACTCCCGCTATTAATCCTGAAATCACAGATCCCCATATTCCCCAGTATTCTTTGCCAAACAAAAACCAAACAATAGCAGCTGAAGCGCCAACGATAATCCCCGCGGAAGAAAATACCCCTCTGCGTAAGGCGTTGATTAAATCTTTATGCCCCTCCCGTTTAGTTCCCACAAGAAAAAATCCTATGATAGAAGCAAGAACTCCTGCCGAAGCGATAACCATAGGAAAGGCTACTCCTTTAAATCCTAACCCGGCAGCTGCTGCTAACGCCATTGTAGCAACAATAGACCCAACATATGACTCATATAAATCCGCGCCCATCCCTGCTACATCTCCAACATTATCGCCCACTAGATCAGCAATTACAGCCGGATTTCGAGGGTCATCTTCAGGGATACCTGCCTCAACTTTACCAACTAAATCAGCCCCTACATCAGCAGCTTTTGTGTATATACCGCCGCCGACACGGGCAAAAAGAGCGTAACTAGACGCCCCCATACCAAAACAAAGCATTGTCTGCGTAATCGTAGTTAACTCATCGAAACCAGAAGATAAAATATTATGAGCAAAACACCATTTTAAAACCGCGAACCATAAAACTAAATCAAAAAGGCCTAACCCTACTACCATTAAGCCCATAACCATGCCGCCGCCAAAAGCAACTTTAAGTCCGCGATTAAGACTCTTACTCGCCGCGTTTGTCGTGCGAGCGTTAGTCCTGGTAGCGACAAACATCCCAATAAAGCCGCAAAGAGCCGACCAAAATCCTCCCGTAAAAAAAGCAAACGGCACAAAAATAGAAAGCAAATTTTTATATGCCATAAATAGAAGAAGACAAAAAACAATAGCAAAAAATATGCCAACCACCTTATACTGCTGTTTAAGATAACTCCACGCCCCTTCTTGAATATAAGATGAAATCTCCTTCATTTTTGATGTGCCTTGCGACTGTTTAAATAGCCATTTTATAAGCACTAACGCGAACCCTATTGAAAGAATTGAACTAACAAAAACTATAATGAGCACCGTTGCCAAATCCATTCTAATCCTCCTTAATGATCCGCCTTAGGCGGAGAATTTCCCGACTTCCTTTTAATACCCTATCAAGGTGTATCGAGAAGCCACGTTTCAAGCCTCAGCAAGATCACATGACTATATTATTAATATTCTAATTTTTTAAGGTAAAACCAAAACCCGTAATTATTTACGTTTATCAATAATCGCGTCACGCATCTGTCCCACAGATACATATGCTACCTCACACTCTAAATAATCTTCTATTTTTTCGATATACCGCTTAGCGGCAGAAGGGAGCTGTTTATAATCCCTTATATTAGCAATATTCTCTTTCCAACCAGCAAACACCTCATATACCGGTTGAACACCTGTTAAATCATAAGGGAACTGCTCTATGCTTTTGCCATCAATTTTATAATCTACGCATACTTTAATTCCCTCTAACTCATCTAAAATATCTAACTTTGTTAAAATTATTTTTTTTACATTATTTAAAATTTTCGCGCGCCGCAGCAAAACTAAATCTAACCAGCCACACCGTCTAGGCCTGCCAGTTGTGGCTCCGAATTCATTTCCCTTATTCTGAAAATATTTACCTGTATCATCATTTAACTCTGTCGGAAACGGTCCTTCACCAACTCTAGTTGTATACGCCTTTGATATACCTAAAACTTCATCCACTCCAACAAAAGAAAGTCCTGATCCTAATGTAGCGCCGGAAGAAATTGTTGAAGAAGACGTAACAAAAGGATATGTACCAAAATCAATATCTAGAAACGTACCCTGAGCCCCCTCAAAAAGGAATCTTTTATCTTTCTCTTTATAATAGATATCGACTAAATCACAAACATACGGAGCTAGAATCTTAGCAAACTCTTGATATTGATTAAGAATTTCCTCATAATTAAAACCTTTAGTTCCATAAACATTTTCAAAAAGAGGATTCTTCTCCTTCAAATTATCTTTCAATTTCAAGGAAAACCTATTTTCATTAATGAGATCTCCCATACGAATCCCACATCTAGCAACTCGATCCACATAACAAGGCCCTATCCCCCTCTTAGTTGTTCCGATTTTTTGAATTCTTTGTTTTTCCCGGCAAGCGTCCATTACTCGATGATAGGGCATAATTACATGAGAATAAGGTGAAAGCCTCAAATTATCGGGAGTAACTGTTACCCCTTCTTTTTTTAAATATTCAATTTCTTCAATTAAAATTTGAGGATCAATAACGACCCCCTTACCTATAACACAAATTTTTCCGCTGTGTAATATCCCTGAAGGAATAAGATGAAAAACAAATTTCTTTCCATTTACAACAACAGTATGCCCCGCATTATTGCCTCCTTGAAAACGGACTATTACATCTTTATCTTTACAAAGATAATCAATAATCTTTCCTTTCCCTTCATCTCCCCATTGTAATCCAACAACTACTGTATTCATTATTCTCCTTAAAGTGGCGCTGTTGCAAAATAGCATCAGCACCAAAGTATCCTTCTAAAATTAAATAATAAGTTTCTACAATCCCTCTTCGCGAGTCTGACAACCCGATAGGGTAGACAAGTTAAATTCTAGGTTCCATAGTAAAAATCATTTTTGCTATATCGGGATGTCTTGCCAAAAATTTCAATTCTCTATCAACTAACGATTTTTGATTATGAACGTTAGCATACCTCACAAGCTCTAAAATTTTGCGTGCTTCTTTATCATCTTTAAATTTAATCTCTAACTTATCATACACGTTTCTAAAACCCTTTATACCTGAATATTCTCCAACAGTAATATTTCGGCCTGTATCAATAACCTCCAATTCCCCTCTTCCTAATTCTTCATAATCATACAATTCATAATTTCTTCGATCCTTTAACGCGCCATCAGCATGGATACCTGACTCATGAGCAAACGCGTTAGCCCCTACTCCCGGATGATTTATCGCGATAGGAATCCCAAACGCGTATGAAGCATATTTACTTATTTTCCATGCTTTCTTTAAATTTATGCGATCATCTATTTTATACTTTTTTAACCCGCTGCCATACTTGAATGCTAATATAACGCTTATTAAATCGGCGTTCCCGGCTCTCTCCCCAACCCCATTTACGCACGTATTAATATAAACGTCTACACCACTATCTATAGCGGCTTGAGCTCCAGCAACAGATGAGGCAACGCCTAGACCTAAATCATTATGGCAATGGATTTCTATAGGAATTTTTACTTTCTCTAAAATTTGCGATATTCTATCGTAAATAGAACTAGGAGTATCAAACCCTAATGTATCACAATACCTTAACCGGTCAGCGCCAGCATCTTTTGCCGCTTGGGCAAACTCAACTAAATACTCAATCCTAGAGCGGGAAGCATCTTCAGCATTAACTCCCAGGGCCTGAGCGCCTAACTTTTTAGCCACCCCCACAGATTGACTCATACTCTTTATAACTCCTTTATAATCTATCTTACCCTGAAACTTATGCTTAATCATCTGGTCAGACGTAGAAATAGAAAGATTTAAGTACTTTATAGACGGCGCGTTTTTAAATGCCGTTTCAACATCCCCCTTTATGGCCCTCACCCATCCTGAAAGCCGAAGATGCTTAAGAATTTTCTTCTCAACTAGTTTTAAATTAGCATTTAGATAATTAAGCTCATGATTAGTCGTAGGAAACCCGAATTCACTCTGAAAAACCCCCATTTCATCAAGGAAAAGATTAATCATTGTTTTTTGCAGTTTCGATAAACATATCCGTGAAGTCTGAACCCCATCACGATTCGTAACATCAACAATATAAATTTTTGGCATAAATTACCTCCTTATTGAATCTGTAAAAACAAATTATTTATATTATCTAACCTTATCAGTAATATGATAAACACAACTAGCAGATTTTTTTCCAGAATTCTGACATTCCGCGCTAAAATCTTTTTTAGAAAAACAATCTGTATTGCTAAAACATTCCGGTAACACAGTATTCCTCACTTCTCCTTCAGCCTTCCGTCCTCAGTCTTCCGTCTTCAGTCTTCAGTCTTCTGTCTCATTTACAGATTAACCCCTTTTAACGAAATAATGCTTGGATTAGCCTGGATTTCTTTTATTACATTGTCATTTAACGGATTATCCAAATTAAGAATAGTCAAAGCTGTTCCTTCCAACCCTCTTCTACCTAAACTCATTCCTGCTATATTTATTTTATGCGCGCCAAGAACTGTCCCTAAAAACCCAATGACTCCCGGTTTATCCTGATTGTTAATTACTAACATATGCGACGAAGGAGCAACTTCAATATAAATATCATCCATCTTCACAAATCTTGCCTCTTTATTAGCAAAAAGAGTTCCTTCTAAAATCTGTTCTTTTTTGTCGGTAGTAACCTTTACCCTTACCGAATTCACGTATTCCTCTTCCTCTCTAATTTTGATTTGTTTTATTTTTATGCCTCTTTCCTTAGCAATTTCTAACGCGTTGATATAATTAACGTTTTGTTCTTCTAACATATTAGAGAGAAACCCTTTAACAAACGCCGCTGTTACAATATCCACTTTATATGAAGAAATCTCACCTAAAAAAGATATTTTTATGTCCTTAACTCTTCCCTCAATAAGTTGAACAACAAATTTGCCCATCTTCTCACAAAGATCAAAATACGGTCCAAGAACTTTGTACGTTTCCGGTTCAATTTGAACATAATTAGCGGCATTCCTTATCGCCTTACCAAGCAAGGCGTCTTTTATGCAATGAGCGATTTCTATGGCCACATTTATCTGAGCTTCTTCAGTTGACGCGCCTAAATGAGGAGTAACAACAATATTGTCTAATTCCAGCAATTTCGAATCTAACGGCGGTTCTTTAGAAAAAACATCTAACGCCGCTCCCGCTATTTTTTTATCCTTCAACGCGCGGTATAACGCGTCTTCATCAACAACACCGCCCCGCGCGCAATTAATAATAAAGGCTTTTGATTTCATCATTTCTAATTCCTTATCAGAAATTAGACTTTTTGTTTCTTTCGTTAACGGTGTATGAATAGTTATAAAATCAGCAGATTTAAGCAGCTGGTTCAAATCCACTAACTTAACTCCGAACTTTTCCGCGACATCGCTTGAAATAAATGGATCATACACCAAAACCTCCATACCAAACGATAACGCTCGTTTTGATACTTCCTTACCAATTCGTCCGAACCCGACTACGCCTAAAACCTTAGAATATAATTCGACCCCTTTAAATTTAGACCTTTCCCATTTTTTCTGTTTTAATGAACTGTAGGCAAAAGGAATATTCCTTGCCGAGGCAAGCATAAGCGCGAACGCCTGTTCACAAGTAGAAATAGTGTTCCCGCCCGGCGCGTTCATAACAATTATCCCTTTTTTTGTAGCCGCCGCTATATCCACATTATCTAATCCTACACCGGCCCGACCAATAACTTTCAAATTATGAGCGTGTTCAATTATTTCACTGCTTAGCTGTGTTTCACTTCTAATAACAATCCCTTTGTATTCTCCGATTATTTTCTTAAGTTCATCAACAGATAACTTATATTTACAGTCCACGGCAAACCCCGCGTCCTTTAAAATTTTCACACCTTCATCCGATAACTTATCAGACACCAAAATCTTATCCATAGATAACCTCCTCTATGCGCGCTAACGAAACACCTAACTTAAATTTATACCCTAAATCTATTAACGCTTTTTCTAACAAAGAAAAACACATAATCAAATCCTGCTCATTTATCCACCCCATGTGCGCGATACGAAAAATTTTATCCTTAACATCACCCTGTCCCCCAGCAATACTTAACCCATACTCATTTCGTAACTTTTTCACTATATCGCTAGACTTAACTGAAGTAGGAGCACAAATCGCTGTAACAGAATTTGACGGACGTTTTGAAAAACATTCTAACCCTAAAGCCTGCGCGGCCGCGCCTGCCGCTTGCGCCATCTTAGCAAACTTCTTCCATCGAGCTTCGATACCTTCTTCTTTTATCGCGCTAATAGCGCACCTTAAACCTACGATTAAAGAAACTGCAGGAGTAAAAGGAGTATCGTCCTTCTCATAACTCTTTAATGCTTTCTTTAAATCAAAATAATATTTAGGAAGATCAGAATTATTTAAAGCCTGTTTCGCCTTCACGCTTATACTTATAAAAGCTAATCCCGGCGGCAGCATCATCCCTTTTTGAGACCCGCTAACAACTACGTCCACACCCCATTTATCAGGATAGAAAACTTCCTGACCTAATCCGCTAATCGCATCGACAATAAGTAATACGTCTTTCTCCTTAGTAATTTTCCCAATAGCCTCTATGTCATAGACCGTCGCCGTAGACGTTTCACAAAGAGTAGTAAGTACGCCTTTAATTTCTTTATTACTATCTAATATATTATTTAGCTCTTCGATAGAAGGAGATTGTCCCCATGGCACATTCATCTGAATAACATTCAGCGAATAACTCTTCGCGATTTCAGCCCACCGTTCGCCGAACTTTCCGCCGCATATCGCCACAACCGTATCTTCCTTAGAAAATAAATTACAAACAGCCGCTTCCATTACTCCTGTTCCAGAGGAAGCCGCGGTAATAACTGGATTCGACGTGCAAAAGATTTCTTTTAACCCATCATTAACTTCTTTTAAAATTTTTCGAAACGCGTCAGTTCGATGATGCATTATTTCCTGAGATAAGGCTTCCCTAATAAAAGATGGAACTGGTGATGGCCCTGGCGTCATTAACACTTTTCGTTTCATTTTATGCCTCCTTAATGAGACTTACGTTTTTTCAAGCCGCAGGCGAAGAAAAAGCGTCTAGTCGAATTAAGCCCCGTTTCGAGCAAAGCGAGATCACGGGGCAAATACTTCACAGATTACTATTTGTTCTTTGTATTATCAACGTTACTCACAACTTGATCAACAATTCCATATACTTTTGCTTCTTGGGCGCTCATGAAATAATCTCTATCGGTATCTGTTTTTATCTTTTCGATTTTTTGTCCGGTATGTTTCGCTAAAATTTCATTACCCTTTTCTCTTAAACGCAGAATTTCGTTAGTTTGTATAGAAATATCTGTGGCTGTTCCTTGAACGCCACCCCACGGTTGATGAATCATAATTCTAGAATTAGGCAACACAAACCGTTTCCCTTTAGCCCCAGCACAAAGAAGTAACGCCCCCATAGAAGCGGCTTGACCAACACAATAAGTTGACACATCACACTTAACAAACTGCATTGTATCATATATGGCCAATCCTGCAGTTATCACTCCGCCTGGAGAATTTATATAAATATTTATATCCTTACTTACATCTTCCATCTGCAAAAATAACATTTGCGCCATTACCACATTAGCAACATTATCATCAATAGGTGTTCCAATAAAAATTATCCTGTCTTTAAGAAGGCGGGAATAAATATCGTAAGCGCGCTCAATATGCCCCGTCTGCTCAATTACCATAGGAACATACGTCTGTCCGTTCATATCATACCTCCCTTATTAGTTATGGTATTGTCAAAAATAAACAATAGTCAATAAACAAATTACAAACAATAGACAATACCTAATATACAATACACAAACGAAAATAATCCAGATTTATCAACATATTTCTTTATCTATTTTCTCCTTTTGTTTATTGTATATTGTTTGTAATTTGGGAGTTGTTTATTATAATTTTAAAATTATTTTTTTATGTATATTTTGCCTTACTAAAAAGAAACCCCAGAACAACTTCCCCTAAGTTATTAGTAATTTTTATGTTCTCTTTATTCGCTATCGCCTCTAATATATAAATCACTTTTATTTCATTTTCAGCGATATCTTTTAATTTTTCCTCAATATCTTTCTTATACTTTTCAATATCAGCCGCGCCAATCCCTCTTGTTTGCAAATTATATATTTCTCTATTCACTAATTCTTTATGGTGGCGTTGGATTTCCTCTTTAGAAACTTCTATCTTAACGGCTTTTATAAGATGAGCGGTAATTTGATTAGTTATTTTTACTCTCCTATCGCGCAGCTTTTCAATTTTAATTTCAGCGCTAATCGCGTCTTTAAACACATCAAAATTACTGTATCCCGCCCAATTCGCTATCTGAGCATCGTCTAAATCTTTTTCAATAACTTTCTTTACTCCTCCTTTTAGGTTATCTACTACTTTTTTAATTTCGTCATCCTTAACCTTTGCCTCTAAATCTTTAACTTTAATTCCAATATAATCATCATCCTTCACATCAACTTCAGGTTTTACTTCAAACTCCGCGGAAAAAAACATTCTATCCTTTAACAGTTCTACGTCATAAATTCGCGGCATAACAACAGGAAACAGCTTTGTCTCTTCAATAGCTTTCTGATAATATCCCGGAATTACTTTCTTTAAAAACTCTTCTTTCAATGTAGTACCATGATACTTCTCCAACACATCTAAAGGCGCGGTTCCCGGACGAAATCCGGAAACTTTTAATTTCTTACCAATATCGGTAAATGTATCCCTTTTTTCTTTTAAAAAATCCTCACCGCTTACTTCTACTGTTATTGCTCGTTTCAACTTATCCAATTTTTTAACGTCTACCTTCATCTTACCCTCCATTTAATATCAGAAGTTGTAGGAAAGGGCCTTGTGCCCAAAGGAAATCCCGAGTATCTCCGAGGGACGTCCTCCCGTTTATTGATATTATTATTGATAATTAATATACCATAAATATGATTATGTATCCCGTGTTTCGCGTTATTATCTATAATCGAAAGTCTTTACCAAGATACACTTCCTTTGCCTTAACGTTATTTATCAACTCTTGAGAAGTACCTGAAATCAAAATTTGTCCATCTGTTATCATATAAGCTCTATCTGTTATTGAAAGAGTTTCTCTTACATTATGATCTGTGAGAAGAATACCTATCCCTTTACGTTTCAACCCTACAATTATTTCCTTTGCTTCCCCTACAACAATAGGATCAATTCCAGAAAAAGGCTCATCCAAAAGAAGAAAGGAAGGATTCGTCACTAACGCTCGGGTAATTTCTAACCGCCGGGTTTCTCCTCCGCTTAAGGTATAAGCTTTATTCCTACGTAAATGAGAAATATTTAACTCTTGTAAGAGCTCTTCCAACCGCCGCGTTCTTTCTATCTTTGATAAAGAAACCGTTTCAAGTATAGCCATAATGTTTTCTTCTACTGTAAGTTTCCTAAACACTGACGGCTCTTGAGAAAGATAACCGACACCATGACGAGCTCTCATATGAATAGGAAGAGAAGTTAAATCTTGATTATCAAAATTAATATCTCCATTTTCAGGAGAAATTATCCCTACAATCATATAGAAAGTAGTAGTTTTACCAGCGCCATTAGGCCCAAGAAGCCCAACGATCTCTCCTCTCTTTACAGTAAGAGACACGCCTTTAACTACTTGTCTACCACTATAAGACTTTGTTAAATTATTTACTTCAAGGAGTTTCATCTTCTGTTGGAAAATAAATTACACGAGGGTTACCTTCAATAAGAAGCCTGTCATCCTCGCCAAAATAAGTAGCTTTCTGAGCTAATGTAATATTTTCACCCTTTACTATCTTAACATTTCCTACGGAAATTACCTTTATCAGCTTTTTCTCTTCACTATTAAAAAACGCTGTCGCCTTATCAGAAAAAAGCTTGCCTTCCTTATTTTCTACAACAACGTTATCATTAAAAACCGCTATACCCTTAACTTGCTCAATTTCCAACGGCCCTGTACAAGTAATCATCGTATATTCAGCCTTATTTTTCTTATCGGGCATCAACACTTCCACATTCTCTTGAAAATCAACAGTCTTTAATTCAGTGTCGGCATTCATACCTTTGGCTGTTATCTGCATAGACTGATTATTAACTTTTACCCAATCATCGGTATTAATATTATTTTGATTCCTCTCCCAATCTAAAGACTCCGTAACTAATTTCATCCCCTCTTTATTTTCAATCTCAACATTATCACGCAAATATACATTCATACTCTGATTATCTAACTTAGCTTTATCAGATTTAATAAGAACTGTATCATCGTTGGTGTAATATTTAGCGTCCATCTGATCAATCTCCACATGATTTTCATAAATCAATGCCTCATCACCTTTAACTTCCCAATCCTGAGCGCCGTCTTCCTTATAATTAGTAAGATAAAAATCTTTTATCCTTTGGGAAGCAACATCCTCATTATTTGTTGAGGATAAATCCTCTTTAGAAGAATCTTCCGCTGATGTTGCTATTTGTAATAGAAAGACAATGATTAACGAAAGAAAAAGATTTGTCACTATGAATTTTGAGAATCTATAATATATCATATCACCTCATAAAGTCAAATTAAAAGCACCAAAACTATAATTAACCTATAATTAATCTAATTTATAAAATGTAGTTGGGTTAAGGATTTTTAATTAACTCGTATACTTTTTTCTCTAAATTTTTAGCTGAAATAATCAAATCAGCCACTTCCCTTACCGCGCCTTGACCACCGCAAGCGGCAGTAACATACTTAGCGCTTCCTTTAACCGCCTCGACCGCGTCGGCAACCGCGACTCCTATTCCGATTTTTTTTATCATCTCTAAATCCATCAGATCATCTCCCATAAAACAAATTTCTTCACTCTTAACATTATACCGTTTTTTAATACCAGGGAGATTCTTTTCTTTAGGTAAAATGCCCCCGATAACTTCTTTTACTTTCATATCTAGGCCTCTTCGTTTTAATACCGGCGAATTCCTTGCTGTAAGAAGAATGGTCTTTATTCCCAGCCTTCCTAAAAGAGATATACCCAACCCATCTTTCACATTGAAAATCTTTAATTCTCGCCCTTTATCGTCATAAACAATCTCGCCCTTAGTCAACACTCCATCCACATCCAAAATAAGTAATTTAACCTTTTTAAATAACTGTTTTATTTTCTGTTTATCCATCTCTCTCTTCCCCTCTTTCTACTCTTTCTATGGACTATACACTTTCTAAACAATCCCAGCGGCAATCAAATCTTGAATATCCAGCATTCCCACCGGCCGCATACCGCTATTAACCACCGGTACTTCGTCTATCTTTTTTTTCTCTAAAATTTTTAGCGCTTCAGAAGCTAACCCTTCTTCGTCCACAGTTGTAGGATTTTTCGTCATAACCACGCAAACTGCCTCATCAAGAAGGCGCGGGTACTGATCAATATTACGCCGTAAATCTCCATCAGTAAATATCCCAACTAACTTGTTATCCTTATCAATAACAACCGCGGCCCCCGCGTGCGCAGAAGTAATTTTCAACAGAACTTCTTTTATAAGAGTATCTTCACCTACTATAGGATTAAATCTCCCCTTGCGCATTACATCTTTATTTTTAAGAAGAAGCTTTCTTCCTAAAGACCCTCTAGGATGAAAGAACGCGAAATCTTTCTCTTTAAATCCTTTTATCTTTTGTAAAATAACCGATATCGCGTCACAAATAACAAGCATCGCCGTAGTAGAAGTAGTAGGCGCCAGCCCTAAAGAGCAAGCTTCTTTATTAACCTTAACACTTACGACACTATCAGCGTACCGCGCTAGATTTGAGTTAGTGTTACCGGTTAACGCTACAATTTTAGCGCCTATTTTTTTTATAAAAGGAATTAGATTTTTTATCTCTTCAGTTTCGCCGCTGTAAGATAACACAACTACCGCGTCTTTTTCTTCAATCCGGCCTAAATCGCCGTGAACAGCTTCAGCGGCGTGCAACCAAAACGACGACGATCCTGTAGAAGACAATGTCGCGGAAAACTTCTGACCCACAATACCAGCTTTACCCATTCCCGTCACAACAATTTTTCCGGTACAAGAAGACAGAATTTCAATGGTTTTTAAAAAATCTCCGTTTATGCTTTTACTCAAATCAGAAATTCCTTCTTTCTCTATCTCTAAAACTTGATGCGCCCACCCTAGAATTTCTTGTTTATCAAAATTTTTCATTATTTCCCTTTTTTATACGGACAGGCGCCCCTCGAACATACTCGAGATTCCCTTCGGTCACAAGACCTGTCCCTACATAGATTTTGTAATTCCTCTGATTTCTAGCGTTTTCTTAAGCAAGTTTTCAACCTTATCTAGCGGATAGGACGTATGTTTATCCGACAATGCTTGCTTCGGGTTAGGATGAACTTCCATGAATAACCCTGACACCCCGCAAGCAGCCGCAGCCATACTTAACGGAAAAATAAACTCTCTATCTCCTCCGGAAACACCTCCTGCTGCCGAAGGACGCTGTAACGAATGCGTAGCGTCATAAATAATGGGATACCCTAACTCTTTCATAATCAAAAAAGACCTAAAATCAACAACCAGATTATTATACCCAAAACAAACACCTCTCTCGGTAAGAAATATATTCTTATTCCCTGTAGATTCCGCCTTTTCAACAACATACCGCATATCCTGCGGCGCGAGAAATTGACCTTTCTTAATATTTATGATCTTTCCAGTTTTTGCCGCCTCGACAACCAAATCTGTCTGCCGACATAAAAAAGCCGGTATCTGAATTACGTCTACAACCTCACTAACAGCTTTAATTTGCTCAGGACAATGAACGTCGCTTAAAACCGCCACACCGACTTTTTCTTTAACTTCCTTTAAAATATCAAGCCCCTCTATTAATCCCGGACCTCTAAACGATTTTATCGCCGTTCGGTTAGCTTTATCAAAACTCGCTTTAAAAATAAAAAAAACATCAGGGTATCGGCTAACTAACTCCTTCAAATAATTTGCGATATCTAAAGTAGTTTTTCTATTTTCAATAATACAAGGTCCCGCGATAAAAATAAATTTGTTCTTATAATCCTTCATGTTACCCTAAAAAAAGATTTTTACTTGAAAAGTTAGGTTCGCTAGTAAGCTGTACACCTAACCGTCTTAACCCCGCCTCATCACCAGGCGTAGGCATATGTGTCATATGTACCTGACACCCCTTTAACTCTTTTAGCCTATCCATCGCGACTTTAGCGCTAGAATTAGTAGCCGCGCTGATACTCAACGCTATCAACGTTTCCTCTAAATCTAAACTTACAGATTTAGCTGATAAAATATCTTTCTTAAGCTCTCTTATTGACTCTATAACCGCCGGCGATAACAAATGTATGTTATCAGGAATACTCGCCAACGTTTTTATAGCATTTAAAATAAGACTTGATGACGCGTGCATAAGCTGCGAATTCTTACCTGTTATAATAGTTTTATCCAACAACTCTATTGCCGCGCCGCAAAACACGCCTTCATTACCTTTACCGTTCTGCTGAGCTTCTAACGCTACTTCAGCGGCTTTGGTAACTACTTTCCGATCCTGAAGGTTAACGCCCAACTCACTCATAATAAGCTCTGCTCGCTGAACAGTATCTTTATCGACAAACCCCATGGCATACTCACAACGATACCGAAAAACTCTTCGTATAACTTCCTGTCTAGACGCCTCACTAACAACCTCATCATCAATAATCCCAAATCCCGCCCTGTTTACCCCCATATCCGTAGGCGACTTATAAATTGCCTCTGCGCCAGTTATTTTTTCAAGGATTCGTTTAAGTACAGGGAACACTTCTATATCTCGGTTATAATTAACCACTTTTTCGTTATACGCTTCCAAATGAAAAGAATCAATCATGTTAAAATCTTTAATATCGGCAGTAGCCGATTCATAAGACACGTTTACTGGATGCTTTAAAGGCAAATTCCAAATAGGAAACGTCTCAAATTTAGAGTACCCGCTCTTTAATCCTTTTCTATAATCATGATATAACTGAGAAAGACACGTGGCTAACTTACCGCTTCCCGGACCAGGTCCCGTTACTATAACTAAAGGATGCTTGGTTTCAATATGCTCATTAGCACCATACCCTTGGTCACTTACAATTGTATCAACCTCAGTAGGGTACCCTTTAGTAAAGATGTGCGTGTATACTTTTATTCCACGACGCTGCAGCTTATTTCTAAATATTTTTACTGCCGGCTGATTTTCGAACCGAGTGATCACCACCGCGGTCACATCTATCCCCCAATCACGTAAATCATCTATTAACTTAAACGCGTCAACATCATAGGTAATCCCAAAATCAGCTCTCACCTTTCTACGTTCAATATCGCCGGAATAAATACATAATATAATATCGGCTTTTTCTTTAAGCTGCTGTAAGAGACGCATTTTCACGTTAGGGTCAAATCCAGGTAAAACTCTGGAAGCATGATAATCAAAAATAATTTTACCGCCAAATTCCAGATAAAGCTTATTATCAAACATTTTAACTCTTTCTAAAATCGCCGTTAACTGTTCTTTTAAATATTTATCGTTATCAAATCCTAACTTTTTCATTTTTTCACCTCACGCCGACATTCCTTATTCCCTAACTAACCACTAACCCCTAAACACTAACCACTAACCACTAAACACTAACCACTATCCTAAGCGTACCCTTTTTCCCCTAAAATTTTTTCGACTTTTTTAAAATCTTCTTCCGTATCAACACCCCAAGAATCGAACTGAGTTTCAATAACTTTTATTTTATACCCCGCTTCCAGAACTCTTAACTGTTCTAGCTTTTCCGCCTTTTCTAAATGCGACGGCGGCATATTTTTAAAAGTATAAAGAAAATCCTTCGTATAAGAATATAGCCCCAGATGTTTATAATACACTTTCGAGATATCACTTTCTCGATAATATGGAATTGGAAACCGGGAAAAGTAAAGAGCGAAATCATCTTTATCACAAACAACCTTTACTACATTAGGGCTACTAATTTCATTATCATCGTCAATCATTTTTTTAGGAGTAGCCATAACTAAACTAGAATTATTCGCCATTTCCTGTACTAAACTATCAATATTAGAAGGATGAATCAATGGTTCATCAGCCTGAATATTAACTACAATATCTACATCCATGTCTCTTACTGCCTCAGCAATTCTATCTGTACCGCAAAGATGCTGTACGGAAGTCATCACAACATCGGCACCAAAATCTTTAGCAACCCCTTCCATTTTCGGATCATCGCAAGCAATAATAAGTTTATCTAACAATGTCGCTTTCGACGCCGTTTCCCATGTCCACTGAAGTAAAGACTTACCGTATAACTTTCTTAACAATTTGAAAGGCAATCGCCTAGATTGATACCTCGCCGGAATTACACCGATAACACTCATTTGCCAACCTCCTTAATCTTATTAAAAAGCTCTTCCTTGGTTATCGTCGCCGCGCCTAATTTACCAACAACAATTCCCGCGGCTAAATTAGAAATAACAGCTGCTTCTAAATACGACGCGCCGCAACTTAACGCGTTAGTATAAATAGCTATTACAGTATCACCTGCTCCCGTTACATCAAACACTTCTAATGCCGCGGTAGGGATATGGTCATACCCGCCATCATGAAACAACATCATTCCATCTTCACCTAAGGTAATAAGCAAAACTTTCGGATTAAGTTTACCTATAATGATTTCTCCCAAGCGAAATATATCATCTTTCCCGCGTATTTTCATATTCGCGGCGGTCTGAGCTTCTTTTAAATTTGGCGTCAAAACAGTTACATTCTCATAATAATCAAAGTGTTCTTCTTTAGGATCAACAGTAACTATTTTTTTCTTTTCCTTACATAACTTAACTAACTCACCTACCAAAGTAGGATTGATTACGCCCTTACCATAATCTTCAATAATAACCGCGTCAAAATCATCAATATTCTTTTTGACTTTATTTAAAATCTTCTTATTAGTCTCTACTGTTAAAAACTCTAAGGATTCCCAGTCTACTCTGACAACTTGCTGATGATGAGCGATTATCCTTGTTTTCAGAGTAGTAGGCCGACCGCCGTCTATCACAATCATTCCGCTATCTATGCCTTTTTCTTTAATAAGAGAAAATAACACATCGCCAAAACGGTCTTTACCTAACACCCCGCATAAACTCACCCTTGTCCCTAACGAACAAAGATTAAGCCCAACGTTAGCCGCTCCGCCGCAGACAAAATTTTCTCTATTAGCCCACACCACTGGAACAGGGCCTTCAGGAGATATTTTGTCAACTTTCCCGAAAATATAATGGTCTAAAATAAGGTCGCCAATAACCAGTATCCGCTTATTTTTAAACCGTAAAACAATATCCCTGAGTTTCTTCTTATTTATCTGCATATAAGCAAGAATTTTATCATATAAACGTATAATTCGCAATAGGTAAGGAGAAGACCTGTCTAAGCCTGATTTATCCAGAGTTTACAACTATTTAGGAGTTATTTGACTTAAACAAAACTACTTGAAACCGTATCGCAAAATAAAAAGCCCCGTTTAGTCAAATAAAGGCCAATTTTCACTTTATTCTTCATCCGATACTTCAGTAACTTCTCACGATATAGCTCTGTAAGAGCTTCTGATTCCAACGTTAGAAAATCAAGCCCAAACCGTTCCCTAAAATCCCCAAAATTTATACCATCTTTCGTTCGTATTTTAATCGCGGCAAATTCTTTAGCCAACGCCACCGGCGATAAGCTTTCAGTAGAATCAACTACCCCTTTTTTATTCCCCAAATTTTTTATGTAGTTTTCTAAATTATTAACGTTTTTTTCTCTTACTCCCCCTTTAAAAGAAACCGCTGACGGCCCTAATCCAATATACTCATTATAGTTCCAATAACTTAAATTATGTTTACACTCATATCCTTTTTTAGAATAATTAGATACTTCATACTGATAAAATCCCTTTTTTTTCAAATACTCCATAGCAACCCCATACATGTTTGCAGTGATATCTTCTGATAACGGAATTATTTGCTTTCTCTTCACAGCTATATCTAACGGTGTATTCGTCTCTATCGTAAGCGCGTACACAGAAATATGTGTAATAGGATACCTTACAGCACGATTCAACTCTTTCTTCCACATATCTAAATTCTGGCCCCACACCCCAAAAATCAAATCAAGATTAATATTTTTAAATCCTGCTGATACAGCAATAGTCACGGCACGATCAACATCATTAACAGAATGAACTCTTCCCAATCGTCGCAACTTTTTATCATACAAAGACTGACCGCCAATACTTATACGGTTAACACCCTCACTAATTAATAAATCCGCTTTTTCTCTTGTGAAACTTTCAGGATTAACTTCAATGGTAAACTCACTAACATCTTTACTCACCCGGTGTAATTTTATCAGTATCTTTTTTAACAATCTTACATCCAACACCGTAGGCGTCCCACCGCCGATAAAAACAGTAGAAAAATTATCATCCAACACTTCAATCTGCCGACAAAGGACATCAACATAGGCACAAACTAAATTTCTATCGTATTTAACACTATAGAAATCACAATAAACACACTTTTTCCGACAAAACGGTATATGGATATATAAACTCATACTCATTTTAAATTTACCATTTACCAATTACCATTTTAAATTTTTAATATCAATTCTTTTAAATACGAAATTTAAAATTATGCATACCTTATTCTTTATTGTTTCTCTTACATAAATGCTAATTTTAAAATGGTAATTGGTAAATTTAAAATTTATACTCTCTTGACCTCTGCCCCTTTTTTAGTATTATATAAGAATGAAAAAATTAGTCTACATAATCCAAACTCCACCTTTTTGGGTTAAAACTCCGCCTCTGGCACTTTTCTACCTTAAAAAACACTTAGAAAAAAAGGGAATATCCACAGGAATAATAGACCTTAACCATACTATTTTTAACTTAGGCCTATACACCCCCCCCCAATGGTTGGGGCTAGATGAAACATTTGAAAAAAATCTCTTTTTTATCATAGAAAAAAAATTTCCCTCAATTCTATCGAATCTTTTATCAGAAATAAAAGACTCACAGTTTATAGGCTTTTCTCTTTTCAAAAGAAACACACCCTTTGCCCTCCTGCTGGCACAAAAAATAAAACAACAGTTCCCTTCAAAAAAAATAATCTTCGGCGGACCACAAGTACTCTTTTTAGATAAAGCAAACAAGTTAGATCCACAATTCTCTTGGATTATCGGAGAAGGAGAAATACCTCTTTATCAAGCGATTCAAAATAATGCTAACGCTATCAGCCGGTTCCAGGAAATTGATACCCTAGATACTCTTCCTTTCATTGATTTTGACCCAATAAATCTAACTGATTATTCCCACAGCCGTAGCATTGCCCTTATTACCTCTCGCGGATGCACGCATAAATGCGCCTTTTGTACGGAAAAAAATCTTTACCAAAAATTTAGACATTACTCGCCGCAATACATGATAGATCAAATAACTTATCTTATAAAAAAATACCAAACAACCCATTTTATTTTTACAGACTCAATGATAAATTACAAAAACACATGGTTGGAAGAATTCTGTCAAAAAATTATATCTCAAAGATTAAACATACAATGGGAAGCGCAAATCCGGATTAAAAAACATTTTCCTCTAGATTTAGCAAAACTAATGAAAAAAAGCGGATGTTATAACTTGTTTATCGGATTAGAAAGTGGATCTGACAAAACCTTAAAAAATATGAACAAAGGATTCACTACAAACGACGCCTTAGACTTCTTTACCATATTAACAAATGCTAGCCTGCACTTTGAAGTAAGCTTAATTTTAGGATATCCGCAAGAATCAGAAACAGATTTCAATCAAACACTATCTTTTATAATAAAAAACAAGCGAATTATACCTAAAATAGCGCAAATAAACCCTTTTATTGACTATTTTGCCGATTCCAACGATAATAGCACACCCAGTAAAGAAGCTATAAACCGGGTACAAACAATGATAAATACTTTAAAAACGGAAAAAATACGGTATACTAAGAGGTTTATTAATAACCTTATTTACTAACCTATCTCTCCTCTCTCTTTCACCAATCATAATAATTTACACTCTTAATTTAAATATCTCCATTTCTGATTTGCGTAAATCTGCGTGGAAATTTTATCGAAAATATTATTGCTCATCGCCGCTTCGCAATCCACATCCTTGCCGACCGCATCCTTAAAGTTCTCTCGAGAAAGAGAAAATTTTCCTTTCTCATCGTTGCCGTAATTATACAAATTTACCATATAATAAAGATATACATTTATAGGCTTATTCCGTTCGATAAAAAAAACAACCGGAGGAGAAACCGCCACCGCGAGTAATCCCTTATCTTTCGACGAATACATGAGTACTCCTTCCTGCATCATCACAACACTAACAGCCTCCCACACACGATTAAACTCCGCGTAAGGAAAGATTTTCTTATTTTCATTCAGTTTTATCTCATTAATTTCGGGCAAACTGAAATCTTTAAAATCTTCTTTAAAACGATTTTTTAATTTTATTTCGGGAAGATAATAAAAATCCGCTAGCGGCGCGGAACACCCGCAAAACGCCATCATAATAAAAACTATTACCGCCAACACGTTAACTTTCATAACCGCTTTGACTTTATTCTCCCGACGCATTATTCACCATATCCAACGCGTAAAAAAACTCAACATCTAAATAACTCGGCAAAACCACATCTCTATCACACGAAGAACGGCGCCTAACACCCGGATCATACCATACGTATTTTTTATCATTTACCGAATACAACATCGTAATATAATACACTGCCCATACTTTTGTTATTCTCTCCTCAATTTCCTTAACATAGATATTTGTAAAACATTTCCATCTTACCTTATCCCTCTTAAACGGCAAAAAATTATCAGGAACACTTCCCTCTTTATAATTACTAAACGAAATAACTCCGCCTTCTTTGTCTTTTATAATTACAACACCGTTAAGTTTTTCTATACTTTTAATAATGAAATTCCATGTCTGTTCATATCCAGCATCATATTGCTTTTCTAAATACATAGGATAGCTATATGAACCAACACTATTAACCGAATAGGCACCGCGGTCATTACCAAATACCATTCGGCAATCGTCAATAGTAACTCTCTTGGAAGCGCATCCCGATACTACTAAACAAAACAGTATAAAGACAAACTTAACTTTATTGTTCATTCTCATTCTTCCAACTCAAGAAATTTCTTCTCTAGCCGCGCCGCTCTGTCTTCCGGTAAATCATGTATCCCATCTCTGCCCAGCGTACCCTGATATGCCGGAGAAGGAACAATACGGTTCACCTCTACCCGCTGAATCACATCTTCCACATCAGGATAAATACCACGAGCAGCCTCATACTCTGCCGCGGCGGCCTGCTGATTTCCCTGCCTCTTATAAATAACCATTAAGCCTAACCGCGCGGAAAGAAGCGTTTCAACTCGAGAAGCCAAACTTACAGCCTTCTTTAACGCGGCTTCTGCTTCCTGCCAACGCCCTTCCTTATCATAGGCTAAACCAAGATTAAGCCGTACAGCTTCATCCTCCGGAGATACCGCGCGGGCTTTTTCAAGTAATACAATAATATGAGAATAATCAGGCTCAATGGCACGGTATAAAACACGACTAAGTAAAAGATACCCTTCGGCATTGCCAGGAGCAATAGCTATTACACGCTCAAACTGATCCTTTGCCGCGACCAGCATTTCTTCCTTAAAAAATAACCGCCCCAATGATAAACGAGAAAATACGTCATCAGGATTTTTTTTCAAATGGCAGGTTAAAAACTTAACTTTTTCTTTAACACTTGTATCGATAAAAACACGTTCGCCCTTAGACGCGCACCCAACAAAAAAAGTATTTATACATATTACCAGCAAACAAGCAAAAACTCCTCTAACAGAAGTTTTATCTTTTCTTTTTATCATTTCTTAAAATTCCCGCTACATCATCGGCAACCCATTGAGTAAGCTCTTTTACCATAGTTTTAGAACTGGCCGAAAGCAAACCGCCAGCGCCAAGTAACCCTCCTTGACTATCCCGGGATTTCGTAAAGATAAAAAGTTCCACCTTATCACGCGCGTCAACTAACTTTCCGGAAACATTTACCTTACATGTACTGGGAACAAACAGACGTGCCGCGTAGCCGGACTTCTCCGCGATTTCAACCGCGCCTTCTAAAACCAGCCTGGTTTTAGGTGCCTCGGCAGAAGAAATAATAAACACCTCATCAAAAATACCTTCTTTTTCAAACTTCTCAACTAGCCTCTCGGTAAATATTTGGCCCAAGTCCTTATCATTCCATTTATCCTGAGAATCGGTCGCAAAAACCTTTACCGATAAACTCTCTTTATAGGGAATCATCCCCCAATCTTTATGATAACCGTCACTTATCGACATGAATCTAGAGCCCGCGCACCCACAAACTAATACCGCCGCGGTAAAAAGAAACATTAAAAATCCTGCTTTAAAACTCAATACACGCATATTTTCATCCTCCTTTTTAAGTCTAATCCTATCTTTTCCTTTAAAGATATACCCAATATCATCACTAATTCATCCTCTTATTATACGGAATAAGCTTAGACCCGTTCCAATTAGCTTTAGGGAAATTACCCTGCATAGGAATACTTGGATAACCGTAATTCTTCTGAAAAAAATTTATTTTTGATTTAGGAATAACCCAGTTCTTGTCAACCAGATAATTATGACTAGTTAGCCCCCTTTTATGATTAAAATTTTCACATGCAGTCTGAAACGTACTCCCCAAATCACCTTGCCATTTAGTCTGAGAGAAAACCTCATTCTTCTTTAAATTATACAATTCATATGCCTTCATATCATAAACTTGTCCAATATTTTTAGAATTATAACCATTGGCTGGCAAATGTTTCACAAAAATATTCCGTGTTTTTTTATATCCATATAACGATTGAAATTCCTGAGAAGTAATTTTGCCTTTATATATTTGATTACTAACCCATCCCCCCCACTTTTCACCTAAAAAAACAGTTCCTGAAAGATGGTTATCAACTTGGCCTTTATAAATTTGATTAGTAAACCACTTGCTCCACTTTCCCTGTGATAAAAAACTGCCTTTACCATAATCTTTAGTTTGCTTGCTCAACATAGCTGGCCAACTAAATATATCTGAATCCATAAGCTTTACTGCATCACCATAACACCTAATAGGCCCGCCTAATATTAAATCAAAACTTCTTGTAGCTTCATAAAACTCTTGCGATGTTTTGGGACTATTATTTTTCCACATTGTATATATATAATTAGCCGTGGGGATTATCTCTCCCCCAGGAAAAGAACCTAACTGTATAGTGCTAAAATATGATTCTATTACCCTTACAGGTGAATCTTTATTACTCGACAATAATCCGAGCGCCCTATACCTTTCCACTCTCTCACCTTCTACAGTAGTAAACCATGAATTGTTCACAACTTTTTCTTCATGTTCACCCCGCATCAAATCCATTTCAGCAATAGCCTGACTCACTGAAGATATATCTTCAGGAGAAAAATCCTCCGCGCTGGATATAGACGAAAAAGCAATCCCGCATACCGCGGTAAAAAACAAAATTTGACATATTCGAAGCATCCTTACATTCCCCCTTCTACCGCCGCCTCTACCATCTTAATTCTTTCTTCTAATCCCGGTTCAGCGTTTATAAGACTGGAAGAATAACCTTTTCTGCTCAAATCTAACCTGTCTCTTACCAATTGTAGCCGTCTCAAAAATTTAAGAAACGCGCGGGGATCATACCCCGCCTTTTTAAGATATACTACCGCCAAATCATCAGCTTCACACTCATTCTGCCGGCCGTAACCATTAATCCATCCGATTAACATTGGAGACGTTACCATTGCCGTAGCCATTCCCACGCCATAACTTGCTAGATATACCTGATCAGCATATGACTGCCGCTGCCAGCCGAAAGAATACGGTGAAGGCTTACTTGCCCCGGCAAACTGAGCCGCGACTTCCCCAAAAATTTCAGCGGCATGCATAACTACCCCCTGCCATACTCTTTCTTTTTTCTTTGAAGAACGATAAAACTTTAACGGATGGCTTTTGCAACTATGCCCTATTTCATGAGCCAGCACTGCCGCCAACTCTTCTTCACTTTCAAGTATATCCAATAAACCGGTGTATACATATACAAACCCCGCGCCGCAAGTACTAGCATTAATAACCGGACTGCTAATTATTCTAAATTTGTAATCGATATCTGGTTTATCGGAAACTCTAGCGATACGATTACCGATTTGGTTTACTCGCTTAGTTAATTCCTCATCAAAAATAATTATACTGGAAGACACGACTCGCCGATCAATAAAACATCCAAACTCACGCTCCGCAGCGGTTACTGGGTAACTAACAGAGGCGGGAATACAACACAAAATGATAAGAATAAAGATTATTCTCATGATTTTTTCTCTAATTAATTTTATCTCTGCCATAAAAGATGTCAACTATATTCGAAATCATCCCCATCCGACCAAAATATATCCTTTTATTGACTATTTTGCCAATTCTGGCGATAAAAGCACGCCCAAAACATCTGACAACTAACTACTTATTTAATCTTCTTCTGAGATTCCTTTTCCTTCAAATAATTATTACTGGAAACAATCGGCCGTTTAAGCCGTTTTGCTAAAGCCTTTCGGGCATTCCCAGAAATAGTTCCCCCCGCATTAGCGTCTGATTTAAGTTTAGGTACCCCTTTGGAATCTTCATTATAGAATAACAGGGTCGTAGAATAATAGAATAACTGTAGAATAACAGGGTCAGCCCTTGAAATGTGAAATGAGCCCTCTACCATTTTTTTCAGATTTTTATCTTCTTCTATTATCTTTTCTCTATTAATTGCTACCTTGCTTACCGCTGAATAACTTATATCAAATCTAACTCCTATTTTCTTATTCGTCAATCCGCTTAATCTTTTCGATAAATAGATACTCAACTTCCTAACTAATAATGGTCTCACCATGAATTCATCTTATCAAAATAACTATCCCTGCCAATTCTTTTCACATTTCAAGGGCTGACCCTGTTATTTCTGAAGAAAAAATTCAAATTCTTCGAGAAATAACTAAACTTAGATTTGAATTTATCAAAGATCGGAAAAACTACCAACGTCAAATATGTAGCCTTTT
>Ga0180007_10001361_pt1 | contig 34121 bp, 24 predicted proteins | sample MM_PC_MetaG_FD_121122 | JGI IMG/M metagenome (GOLD analysis project Ga0180007, IMG submission 121122) | Groundwater microbial communities from the Aspo Hard Rock Laboratory (HRL) deep subsurface site, Sweden - MM_PC_MetaG | ecosystem: Environmental > Aquatic > Deep subsurface > Groundwater... | reverse complement strand
CACCTTCTGCTTCACGACTTGAAACCTTTCATTCTCTATTTCAATATTTATCTTCAGCCTGCCATCTTCAAGGTTTTCCTTGCTGTAGCTAATGTTATTAAATGTCTGTAATACACTGCCCATAATAAGTTACTTCCAGAAATTAAGTCGAATCTGATTCTAACACGTTTAGCACCAATTAACCAGTATCTTTATCATTGAGATAGACACAAATGGGACTTTTAATTCTACGCTTAAAGCGAATAGTTCCAGCTTAACGCAAGCGGAATACGTATTAAGAATTAGGCCTACGACTTACGACTACGTTTTACGGATTACGGATTAACGCCTCTTATTCTTCTCTACAGTTACGTTTAATCTGCGTTGTCCACCTACAACTTTGGATTTATGCTTGATCAAGTCCAGGAATGCTGCTGAAGAAAGCACAGTTATTGGAGTAATCAATAGAATCGCAATCCCGCTTGAAATTGTATAAACAACCTGAAGAGCAACCCAGCCATTATCCCAGAATGCTATCTCTGGATACTGCTCTTTTACTAGAAAAATTCCTGCTAGTGATAGTCCCAAGATGGCTATAATAATGTTGTTTAACTCCCCAGAAGATATCTTCTGACTGACCTTAAGCCCTTGTTTCAGCATCTCACCAATAGGAGTCCTTGCTTTATCAGAGAATTCCTCCCAGATGTGCTTTGCTACTTGAATGCTTGCATTTATAACACCTCCTGCAGGTATGAACAGAATACTCAAGATAATCACGATGATAATATCATCGTACAAAGACTCATCAAGTGTAGTTATCGATCCTATAAAAGGAACTATATATGATGCCTGAGAAAAGCCCAAAAAAACAAAGAGTCCAACAACCAGACTTAGAATTACCGAAAAAGAAACCGCAAAGACTAATAATTTATTCCCCGCTCGTACCCAGGCTGTCACTGAAGATACGGCGGCAATAATGATTAGACAAAGAACCACAGATTGTACAAGGTGGCCGGAAAATGGAATCATACCAACTATCAACCCTAATACCAACAGTATCGACGGCAGCAACGTTTTCATCCCCTTTAGACCAAGAAATGCAACTGTAAGAACAAGAAACAAAACAAACAACCAGATATAGTTCCGAGTCCTTACAAAATCAAAAAACTGATAATACTCTTCTCCATCAATAGAAGATGCTGTTATCTTCACTTTATCTCCAACCCTCAGTTGTCGAATAAAGAGTTCATCATAAGGAATAACTAGTTTTGTGGTATTGCCCTTGTTATCTCCCTCCAGTATTTCTACTTGTACTTCTTGGGTTTTGAGGCCTTCTTGTTCGATAACGTCCTCAACTTTGATAACTCTTGCAGCATAGATATCCCTCTCTACAGCTCTTGCCCTGCTTGCGCCCAATCCCCCGAGAACAATCATTACACCAAGCACCAACAAAGTCTTCCTCATACTTCTTCTTTAATATAGTTTATAATACTAATTTCTTGAGCGTAACACAAAATTTCAAAACTTGTTCAGACAACGGGAAAAAGTAAGAACTGTTACTCCTGCTCTTCATCATCATCATCGTCTTTCAAATCTCTATCTAGGTCTTGAAAATCATCTAGACCGTCATAGTTGTCTCCCCCGAAATTTGAGTCGGAGAAGTCATCGCTATCACTATCATCGATCACATTATTTAGATCATCGTTATATGCCATTTCAGTATGTATAAAAAGCCTTATGAATATAGAATTAAAGCAAATTTTCACATTTTGTCAAGAGGGATAAAATGATTAATATGTTTGACATGATTGAGGTAATTGTATATGTTGGATCGACATTAAGCCGAATGTCAACTCAAAAGCTAGTTCCATAATCCACCATGCTATCTCAATTTAGTCTCTATAACCTCTTGGCCCAATAACTGGTCCTAACAAGAACCAGCGTCGCATAGGAACCATCGCTGGTTCAACAATTCTTCCGCATCGTTTCCAAAACTTAATCCCAACTTTGCATCATGCTAGCCGGCTCTGTCCTTAAACCACATCTCAATTCGCTAAACGAAAGAGTAGCACTCAGAACACTTTAACTAATATTCGTTTCTCACCTATTTCTTTCTAAGTAACTTCTCATAAACATTCTCTACATCTTTATCGCCTCGTCCCGAAAGATTGATCACAACCACATCGCTCTTCTTGTACTTGCTTCTATTCTTCAATAAATATGCTACCGCATGAGCCGATTCGAGAGCAGGTATGATCCCTTCCAATTGGGAGAGTTTCACAAAAGCATTGACTGCTTCCTTATCTGTTGCCTCACCCAGCGTTAATCTCCCATTCCCCTTCAGCATACTTAATTCTGGACTGACTCCAGGATAATCAAGACCGGAAGCAGCACTATACGATCCCTTTATCATGCCATCTTTGTTTTTCATAACTAGGGTTCTAGATCCATGAATCTCACCGGTCTTTCCTGTACCTAGTACTAAACCATGTCTTCCTGATAAACGTCCTTTTCCTGCTGGTTCAACAGCCACTAATTCTACACTCTCTTTGCTAATGAACTTGTAGAATGCTCCTGTAGCGTTGCTTCCTCCACCTACACAGGCAATGATAGCTGTAGGCAATCTTCCCTCCGCTTTCATAAGGTGAGCATATATCTCCTCACCTATGACTTTTTGAAAGTCACGAACCATAGTAGGATAGGGGTGAGGACCCACAGTAGAGCCTAGTAAATAGTATGCAATTTCCACCTCCTTTATGTACCCTTGTATTGCAACATCAATCGTATCCTTAAGAGTTCCCTGCCCTTGTGACACAGGAACAACTTTTGCACCAAGCACTTTCATCCTGTACACATTCGGTTTCTGAGCCTCAATATCTCTTGCACCCATGTAAACATCACAGTTCATCCCGAAATAAGCAGCAATTGTAGCTGTAGCAACGCCATGCTGACCTGCACCGGTTTCAGCTATTACTTTCTTTTTGCCTAAATGTTTTGCCAATAGTCCTTGTCCTACAACATTGTTAATCTTATGTGCACCGGTATGATTTAAATCCTCACGCTTCAAATAGACCTTACATCCGACCTCTTTTGACAAACGTTCAGCCAAATAAAGCAGGCTAGGCCTGTTTGCGTAGTTTTTATACAATTCTTTCAATTCGTGCTGAAACTTCCTTTGTTTCTTCAACTTCTCATATTCCTTTGCAAGATCAAGTAAAACATTCTTGAGTTCAGGAGGTAAATAGATACCGCCAAATTCACCAAAGTAACCGTTATTAGTTTTCATGTAAAGATTATAATAAGTAAAAAATCCCGCTTTTTATGAGCCTCTGGCTCTAAGCGGGATTATGTTTGATAATTAAGCGTTCTAATCTAACCCCGCCAACGAGATCTTGTCCACCAGACTATTTTTTGAATGTAAGAATTGTCGTTCATAATAAAATTCCTAACTTAATGCTATATGCTGTTAGCTGTTTTTTATCTCTTCCTAAAACTCAACTCATTCTCAATACCAATCAGATCATATACCTCGTCTAATGCTTTGTTCGCATACTCGTTTGCCCGCTCAGCACCTTTCTCAAGAATATCTTTTGCCAGTTTAATATTACCCTCAATTTCTTTTCTCTTCTTTCGTGCCTCCTCAAAACACCTTTTATGGGCTTTAACCAGTTTCTCCTTCACCTCGACATCTCCGACCTTACCTTCTCTATATCGCTTCTTCAAGTCGTTAACTTCATCTTTATTATCATTCAGCAGATCGTGATATATGAAAACCGGATTACCTTCGACCGTCCCCGGATCAGAGGCGCGTTTCCGATTTGGATCAGTAAAACACTTCGTTATTTGTTCTTTGATAAGTTTCTCATCATCGAAGATTCCGATCACATTGCCCAGGCTTTTGCTCATTTTTCTTTCTCCGTCAGTTCCTACTACTTTTCCCGAATGGCCGCTACTGATTAGTGGTTCGGGAAGCGGGAAAAAATTGTCGGGATAGACTTTATTAAATGACTGAGCAACATCTCTTGCCAGCTCCACGTGCTGCCGCTGGTCTTCACCAACTGGTACACCGTCCGGCTTATAAAGAAGAATGTCCGCAGCCATCAGAATCGGATAGTTGAAAAGCCCCATGTTAATAGTCTCCGCAGAAACCCCCTTTGCCAGCTTATCCTTAAAGGCATGCATCCTTTTTAAGTAGCCAAAAGGAATATAATTTGCCAGGACAACTGCAAGCTGACTGTGAGCTGGAACATCTGACTGACGGAAATACGCACTTTTGTTTGGATCAAGACCTAGCGCTATGAAATCGAGAATGTTACTTGTAATGTTTTCTTCCAATTTCTTCTTATCCTGAACAGTTGTCAGAGCGTGCAGATCTGCCACGAAGTAGAAGGAATTCTTTACTGATACTTGTAGATCCATTTGCGGCTTCACTGCTCCAAAGTAGTTTCCAATGTGAAGGGCATTCCCGCTTGGAGTAATGCCTGACAATACAGTTTCTACTTTGATATTATCTGCATCCTGCCTGTGGGGGTTTGGAAATGTCACATCAATTACTTTATACTTCCGACTCCCAAGGAACTTCATGATATTCTCCTTATCAGTTTCAATGGCCCCACTCCTAGTAGCAGAACCAGTGATGACTCGGTCCATATACATGACTGCATCATCTGCATAGAGTTCGACTTTATCGTCAAGCAGAAATGGGGTTAAGAGTCCTTCTTTAAACCCAAGCTTCTTAACTTCATCAGGACTGCACATTTCAACATTTTCCAACTTTAATACTTGCTTCAGACGAACATTGTCAACACTTCTGTCATCCCTTCGAAGCAAAGCTATGTATCTCTTACCGTCCCCTTTAAACAACAGTGTTCCTAGCCCTTCACGATACTTCATACCGAGAGCTCGAACTTGTTCATCTAGGTTTAGGCTGTCAGTACCACTATTTAGTACCTTATACTTGATTTTGTACGAATCAAGTTTTTTTGTTATTTTTTCTAGCATCTTTCTGTCAGAATTTCTTATTGTTGTATTTGAAACGCTAGGTTGGTTATTTACTACCTCTGATTCAATAAAATGACCTATTCCTCCACCGTATAGACCTTTAAGGTTATTTCCGACTTCCTCAACAGCTCGCCTCACTTCTATGGTATCTACTCCTTTTACTTTACAACCTAATATGAAAACTGAAGTTGTAGCTTCATCGATCTTCTGATAAACACTATCTCTATAGAAAAATCTCGATAATATTTTCTCATTATCTGCCATGACAACTAACCCTGCAGGTAGGTACTCTACACCCCCACCCAGAGGTTTGAATTCCTCACCTTCTTCGCTAAATCTTAATACTATATCCCCAGTAATTGAGTTTGCATCGAATACACCAAGTGGGATGAATGTTTGCAGGGCCACTAGATTTGTTACATCAACAACATTGTTTATCCGTGGGAACTTTCCCGATTCTAGATATCGTCGATAAAGCCTTTCTACAGATGGAATATTAGTTTCTGGGTCAAATCCCAACTCTTTATAGAAGTCTCTATACAAAGTAAACATCCTACTATTAAAGAACTCTTCCGTCCTTACTTCTTCTATCTTAAATTCCAACTTATCCTCAATAAGCACATTTTTCCCCTTCTGAACTATGATCTCCTTAACAGGCAAAAGAACAACATCAACATCTGGGAACTTATTCCTTACTTTTTTTGATATTAAAAATTTCATTTCAACAAGATAAAAAATAAAGTAAAAATAACAGATTTCTCAATTGGCAGGTCTGCCTAGATTCGAACTAGGAACGACGGTTTTGGAGACCGTAATGATACCCTTTCACCACAGACCTAAAAAAACGCCCTCAACTAAACACAGTTTCCTGTATCTAGATGAGGACGCTTTTGCATGGTGCCACCTCAATTTATAAATAGATTGCTCTATTTAACTTGTTAACCGACTCCACAGATATCGGTCTGAAGTAAGATTACGGACTTCTTCCGGAAAAGGCTACTTGTTTGAACTTTCACCTCCCAGCGTATTCTCTTTCAAGAATTCACCAGGCCCATTCTCCTGATTCCGACGCTTTTACTTATTAAATCCCGCTTAGCGGGATAAAGTATTCAATTGCAGAAGAATCATATCACAGACAATCTAGCTTTTGCAAATTGAGCAATGGTTAATGCAGGAGTAAAGGCTTATTATGATCCTTTAATTAATATCTTCTATTCACTAGATAACCATTTCACTACTTAACTACTGCACCTCTCCGCTTCTCTACTTGCTGTTAGCTGTCCGTTATTTACTATCCGCTTTCTTGACATACTTCGTCCTATACCCAGTATTCTCATCTGACCTTAGCTTCTATTTAATAATAGTTTCAACATCAAGAGAAACATCTTTAGTATTTACTTTAAATCTTGTTAATATTATCATAACCGGATATAAAGGTAGACTTATAACTGTTATACTTATTTTGTGAGAAAGGCAAGATGCAAAAAATAATTTTAAAATACTTAAACATAGGAAATGCTGCACTTTTATTAATTGGAATAACTTTATGCATAGTACTTGCAGCTGATAATTACTGGATCAAAGACTCATATAGCTATCTCGGAACATATCCGAGGGGAAGGATTCCTTTCACCTCTCTTCTGATAATTCTAGCTGTTATCAACGGAGTATTTATATTTCAAACAATTGCTGCTTTCGAAAGAGCATATTCCAGTAAAATAATTCCACATTCCCGGATGAAGTCATTAAGAATCATATTCACATTGGATTTCATATGTCTCTCGATCGCCGGTATAATACCGATGAACCAGCAGCTTTCGTTTCATACTGTAGGCGGGATTTTGTATTTCGCACTTTACCCATTTGGAATCTATATATTTAGTAAAATTACGCAAGAAATAAATCCTAAATTTTCACGTATTTCCAGGAATATCAGCCTCTTGTATTCAATTGGAAGCATCTTTTTCCTGCTTGCTTTTCGAAGTGTCGTTCCAGTTGAGACCTTCTGTATCATGCTTATCGCAGTTTGGACCTTTTTCTTGAATCGATTAGTTCTAAACATCTTTCGCTCACAGAAGAGAGTTAAATAATCTTCCCCTTTCTGATAGAATCAGCCTATCATGAAAATAGCACTCATAGCCCCGCATATATTTATGTGGGATAAAGTTTTGAAAGACAATATATTTGCTCCAGGAGATCAAGCAATCTTACTAGCCGATGGCCTTGTAAGCAGAGGGAATGAAGTTACACTTTATTCGGCTGGTCCTGTCAGAACTAAAGCAAGAAATGTACACATTGACCTGCAAAGCATCGAAGAAGAAGTAAAAAAACATGGGAATTTGCCTGAGCTAATAAAGTCGGACATTGAAACATTCAGGAAACTCTTTAAGGTCATCAAACTCGAAATTCTTGCAATGGCTTTTGCACAAAGTGAGAAGTTTGACATCCTGCATGTTTACATCACAAATGGACATGAGGGACCAATATTTTCTCAAGGTCTAAAAAGACCTATACTTTTCACCTTGCATGATTCCTTCAAGCTAAACTTCCCAAACCCAGAAAGCTACAAGCTTATCAAGAACGTGAAATTTTCTGCAATTAGTGACAATCAGAGATCACAGATTCCTGAACTAAATATAGTCGGCACAGTTCAAAATGGTATTGAAACGGATAAGTTCTTGTATAAAGGAAAGCCGGATAAATACTTTCTAAGTTATGGCAGAATCATCAAACCAAAGGGCGTTCATCATGCTATCAACGTCTGTAAGAAAACAGGAGAAAATCTCAAAATTGCAGGGCTTCACTACGAAGGCCACGGAGGCGATAACTACTGGAGCACCAAAGTCGAACCACATATAGATCAAAAACAGATATCATATGCTGGCTATATTAAAGGTCAAATAAATAAGAACAAAATCTTTGGAAAGGCAAAAGCGCTGCTTTTTCCGATTGAATGGGAGGAACCTTTCGGCCTGGTACTTTTAGAGGCAAATGCCTGCGGGACACCAGTTATAGCTTTCAATAGAGGCTCTGTCCCTGAGATCATCAAAAATGGGATAAATGGATTTGTGGTCAAGAATGAAAAAGAAATGATCGAAAAGATGGCAATAATAGATACAATTGACAGAAATAAATGTCGTGAATATGTTGAGAAGAATTTTACAGTCGAGAAAATGGTAGATGGATATGAAAAACTATACACTAGAATTATCGGAAGTTAGATATTTGGCATCCCCAAACCCAAATTACTTGATTACCTGATTACCAAATCATCTGCTTATCTGTTATCTATTTGCCAATTTCTTTCCAGTCTGTATCCTGAATATAAATCTTCCCATTCTTTAAGCACCACTCCGCCTTTGTAAGTTCTGAGGCAATATCGGCAACATGACCATCCGTCGAAAACACATCATTTGACATGAGTTTATCCATCAATCGAAGAGCTGCTTTCGAAAGAGTGCCGTCAATTCGATACTCATCAAGCTGCTTGTTACCATCAGGCGTCATATGCCTTGCTACTATTTCTTTACCTTGAATCTCAATAATAACAGTACTCATCGGGTCCGGTCTGCAAAATACTCTGTTTTTGTATCTTGAGATAATTTTGCTCGCCTTTGCATAGTTTGATTCATAAATCTGTGCACAGTTCGAAATGGTTGTTAAGTAACCAGGTTTTTTGCCAATTCTTTCTGCGAAATCGAATTGAAGCTTTCTGAGTGCAAAAGCATTCCTCGGCCAGGCATCAAACATATCATTACTTCTGAAATATGCCGTTAAGTGAAGCTTTTTGCTACGATAAGTAAATTGAAGCAAGGCCATACACGGCACATTTCCGCTGCCAGCTTTTTGCTCCTGATTATTCACTGTCTGCTGTTTGCTGTACGCTGTTTGCTTCTTGTCACTCATCCAGCCTTCCTTCACATTATCTACCCAAGGATTCCAGATAGCGACAACCATCCCTCTATCCTCGTGATAGCGCTTAAATTTATCATACACCTCCTCAAGCTGATCGAGTCCTGACTTAACTGATCGCTGATTGCTGACAGCTGAAAGCTTCCTCAATAACTTCTGGTTTTTCTCTGCATTAAACTCACCAATAGGTAATCCAACCGGATAAGAATAAATTCTCTCCCCATAGTTATAACTCTCGCTACCCTTACTCGGATTGAAGAAGTCTTTGTAATAAATCTCTAGATCTTTCTTGCTGAAATCAAAGACGTCGGAAAGCTCTGGATCATAGGGGCCTTCCTTTTCGACAACTGTGACAACATTTACCAGTTCCTTTATCTCACCAATCTTGATCATCCCCTTCCTCGATCCAAACTTCATTATTTTTCGAAGAATTTGAACCCATGCCTCCCATATATAGTCAGCTCTGATGTTAAATGTAGATTTCTCAGATGGGAATTTTTCAGCAGCACTAAATACTGACTCATTAAATTTCCTTGGCTTTGCCCAGGGCTTAGCTGATTTGCTGATTAGCCGATCAGCTATTTGGCTTATGTCTGTCTTTCCCCGCACATCTATAACTTCCACATTCTTCCTAAAGTCCTCAATGACCGATTTATCTATCTCCTTTTGAATTTCACACTTCTTGTCACCTACAACTCTATAATCATCGTCAATACCATTCTTCATAAACTTCATAAATGCCTCACCGCTTTCACTCCTATCTGTTCCGCAAAGGACAATTTTGTTAATAACAGGATTTGCAAGAATATTTCTAACGATGAAGTTGATACCTCGCTTTGAATAAAGCTGTCCTCCCAAAGCATAATTTGCAGTCTTCAGCTCATCGAGAATTTGATTTTTTGGCGTCCAAAGCGTACATATCCCGACATTGCTTTTGGGATTTCCTATACTTAAAACGTCTTTGTAGTAAATAGGCCAATTCATATTAAATACGTTCTAACGATCATAATTTACCCTTTACAAAAGAGTATACACTATTCCAAAAATTTCTTCAGTCTATTTAAATTGACATTTAAATTATTGAGGAGTATTCTACATACAATCAACACATCTTCCGGCCAATAGACTACTGTAATAATTTCAGGGAAAATAATGATGTCAAGAAGTAACAAATTATATCTTAAGAACTACAACTTCAGATAATTTTACTTTATTAACTCAAATACTTATAATGACCTAGGAGCGGATATATGAATTCAAATCAGAGTGTTAGATATAATATCATTTCAAAATAGCTATGTTTTATGATGATGATGAAACAGCTTCACCACATCCAATGGGAGCACCGGTCTGGCTAGTTAGTGAAGAGACAGCAATTATTCAAAATCACGGTCAAGAAATGCTTTTCACTGTTCAAGAAGTTCTCAAAAGATGGGGCAGACTCACCTTTTGGACATTAGATATGCGGCAAGGGTATGCGACTGAGGCACCATTTTTACTCACTCCATACGGGTTTGACCCAACTAGGTCTGAAACACTCAACGAGACTATTGCCCTATCTACTTTAGGGAGGGAGCCAATAGAAGAAATCGTAGCTATTGATAGAGAACTTGAAGTTGAACTACCAGATCTACCGCCCGCACAAAGACGTCTTACAGCTTTTGGTATACGTATTTACAGAGAGACGGAAAGAGAACTCGAAAGAGTTCTTAGAAGATTTCCTAGACAGGAGAGGGGAAAAGTCTTAAGAGAGATAAGAGATATCTTTGGAATAATAGATGCTGAAACTACGCAATCCATTGCAAAGGGGCGGATACATCGTATGAGTGACAATTCTCATGCTCATGATGGAAAAGTCCCCGATCACGTAGACACAGCAGTTCATGCCAGATTTGAGGAGTTGGACCTGAGATGGTTATACAGAAACCATCAAAAACATACTGCTTTAGCGGATGTAATATCCGATGAAGTGCCCACCAGTCTTCAAGTTATACAAAAAAGCAGATTAGATTCCCACTAACTTGCTTCTTCACGATAAACATCTTGCAACATCTTTCAAACCATTCACTTTGCTCATCTTTACCCTCATCTTCTTCGCTCCTTCAAAGCCTGAAAAGTAACTCATCAAATGCTTCCGCATCTCATAAAACCTCTTCTCTCCCTTATACTCAACATATAACTTCGCATGCTCCAGGACAATTTTACCTGCTTCTGAGATTTGAGTTTTCCAGCCAGAGGCTGGCTTGCCTGCCTCTTGGCATGGTCCCTGTCTGCGCAGGCAGGCGCCTTTGGCGGAGACATTTGAGTTATTAAATATTACTGCGGGTTCAATGTCTCCTGACTTGAACCCAACTTTTTCCTCAACTCTAAATACCGACGGTTTCCCGACCGCACCTCTGCCAATCATAACACCACTACACCCTGTCTGCTTGAACATTTTTTGAGCATCGGCAAAACTCTTTACATCTCCATTCCCGATAATCGGTACTTTCGATACTTTAACAGCTCGTTTGATAGCGCCCCAATCCGCCTCCCCCTTGTAAGCCTGTTTAAAAGTTCTTGCGTGCAATGAAATAAAGTCAGGTTTTACTTTATTTAAAGTTTCGATCCATTCCTCCGTGATATCTTCATCGTAACCCGTACGTGTTTTAATAGAAATTGTAATCTCCCTGCTTTGATCCTCCTTGATATTCCACTCTTTTTTCTTCTTTTCGATTAGATCAACTAGATCATTTTGATCACTTAATCTTTCCCTATAATCAGCAACCGCCTGCTTCACAGCTTTGATAATATCTAATGCTAATTCCGGCTCTCTGATCAATGCCGCTCCTCCTCCTTTTCCGGCAATATTCTTTGCCGGGCAGCCCATATTGATATCAATCCCATCAAAGCCAAGCTTACAAACAACTAAAGCTGCTTGGTAAAAGTACTCAGGCTCCCTACCGAAAAGCTGAGCTGCAATCGGCCTTTGAATTTCCGTGTAACGAAGAATATCAACCAGCTTATCTGTTGCCCGAATGAGTCCCTGGGCATTCACAAACTCAGTAAAAAGAAGATCTGGATTTCCGTATTTCTTGACTATCTCACGAAAGGCACAGTCAGTGTAGCCGTCCATAGGAGCAAGAGCGAGAATTTGTTTTTTGTTTTTTAGAAGATTCTTTATCATAAATTGATCTTAAGGTTTCAACTCTCTCACAATATCCTCAACAACTTCCTCTGCCTTATCAACACAAACTCTATGTTTGCCATCTAATAAAAATGCTTTAATATCAGAAAAACTTTGCTTAATGACTTCAAAGCTTTTTATAGGCAGCACTCCATCATCCTTGCCCCAGAATAACAGGGTCTTATCTTTTACGGACATCATATCCATCTTAAGATCAAAAGAATTAAACATGTCGGATACTTTTGACAAATCTCCAAAATGTTTAGAAAGATTAATAATTTTATCTCGATAAGCGTCACTCTTATTTTTTCTGAATATATTCTTAAGAATCAATCGAAAATCAGAGTAAATAACATACAAAATAGCACCATTAAGCTTTTTCATCTTCGCTCCCGCCGGAGAAAAAAGCACTAATTCTTTAAAATGCTCTGGATGGGAGGCCTTTGTCTTTATCGCAATTGCTCCTCCAAAAGAATGTCCTGACAAAATTGGATGTATTCTCAATTTTTTCACAAATTCAGACACTAACTCCGCGTAATTTTCAAGTTCCCACCTCTTTGGTATCTTGGAAGAATTCCCCGCTCCAGGATATGAGAATGCCCACACACGGAAATGCTTTGCCAGCTCATTAATAAGTGGGAAATAGCTCCTATAACTGACACCGCCGCCATGGAGGAAGAGGAAATCAGGACCAGAACCGAGAGTAATATATTCGATATCTAAACCTTTAATTTGGGTAAATTCCTCTTTCATATTCAAGTCAGTTAGTAGTGAAATAGTTTAATAGCAAATCGTTGTTTAGACACTAAAAGCTGGTTCAATTTAATACAAGTACTCTTATTTTAAGTTACGATTCATTTACAAAACCATACTTTTAAACAATTAGAAACGTAGCTCCTGCTTTGAACCAATCTATTCAGTACTGCTAAACTACTACCCGCTTGAGCTTCACACCACTCGCCTCCAGCACCTTGTATCCGATCGTATTCCCAAGATTGTGATCCTGAGCATAAACGACTTTTCTGATCGGAGTCCTCGCAAGCATCTTAGCACAAACGGGGCACGGAAAAATATTCATATATAAAGAGGTGTTTTCTAATCGAATCCTTTCACGTCTAGCAACTTCAAGCATTTCTACTTCGGCATGATTTGTCAGATGCGTTTCGATCATTTCTTGAGCCGGAACTTGAAATTTTTCACGAATCGATCCATCGTGCATCTGATAGGCTTGATAAGACATCACACGGTTATGTGTCAGGGCGAGAATTCTCCCGTTTCGAACTAGAGCTGCCGTTGGCTGACCGCACCAGTCCCAGGAGTGTCTTCGTTTCTTTTCTAGAATCTGAAATATTTCGCGATCTGAATACTTCTTCGTTTTTGAATATAACTTTTCAGCCTCGTAATTTTCTTCTATTTTCTTTGTAAATCTTTTTGCCTCTGCTTCATTTACAAATGGGCTTTTCAACTCAATCTTAGCTCCGACGCTTACCGCTTCCCAGAATTCTTTCCTATAATGAATCTGCTGAAACCAGGAGCCATTGATAAATACTACAACCTTTGGCTTGAGCTCACGAATGATATATTTAAGATCTTTTTGGAAATGACTTAGAATTGCAGGCTTTTCGATTGGTCGGCTCTTCGGCTTATTTAATTCTTCAATCTTCAGCGGAGAAAACTGTAAAAATCCTTCGAGCCCAGGTATCCATTCATCCTTGAGACAACCAAAGAGTAATTGACATTCGCTAAGTTCGCTTATTAGTTCCCTAACTCGTTTGTCGCTCATCTGTACCGGCCCAGCCACAAAAGCCAGCTTTCTTGAACCAGTCAGCTTCTTTTTATCTTTATCATTTAGTTTGTTCCAGTCTAATATTTTCATGATGCTATGAGTATACTTAACAACCCGAGAATACGAAAAAAGAAGCAACAAGTCAATCTTCTTCCTTTTTCAAAATCATTCAAGAATAATTCAAGATTTTTTCAGTTATTAAGTTTCTATTTCTCTTATAATGCAATCAGTTTACCTGCCCCGGTATTTTAGATTACTTTTAATCATATGGAAGATTTACTCGACCTTGATCCACAAGCGCGTCAAACAATACAGGAACAATGGCGAGCCCTATCTGAACAGCCTCTCGGTCCCGCCGAAATGGATCAAAGAGTCCTAGCAGAGTTAGCAGCTCAAGGTATAGAATCAGCAAAAGTTATTATCGAGCAAACTGGAGTGGGCCTGCCTCTAATACCAAGACTTCTTCAGGAATATAACTCAAGCCTATTATTTGCATCAGCGATGAATCAAGATCCTTCTAGAGTACAGGCTCTAGAGGCCTTACTATCAGCGCAGCCTGATCTAGCTCAGCTGGCAAGGGCAACACTGAACTCCCTAGCCCCGGGGATTCAAAGCTTTGGTCCTTTAGACGGAGGCTATACAATCCGATTAGGCCAAGAAGCTATTAGTCTGCAAGGATGGGAACTAATTACGAGGATTGAGCAGTTAGGAAAAATTGATTTCACTATTGAAAACATCCACATCACACACGAAGGGCCAGACTGGAGATCTGTAAGCAGTCTTTTCGCTGTTCAGGCTGTACTTCACTTATTTAAAGAAGTTGATAAATTCTTAACTGATGACACGAGGAATATTTTGTATATACCCACTGTTCTTAGGCCGGATGATGCACTTTGGAGTAATGGACATGCTTATGCCTACAACTTCAAAGCCTTACAGCATTGGGTTTCGTTCTACGCTACTTGGAAAGCAATAGAGGTATATACCACTCCAGACGATTTAAGAGCAAAGTCAGGCGAAGGGAAAAGAATCCTAGTCCTAGACGAGAGCGATTACAACTTTCCTCTATCCCCTGTTGAAGCACTTGAAGACAGAACAAAACCTACCTCAGACTGGAAGAGTGCAGTGTATCGTATCCTAGACTTTTCAGCTGTTATGAGATCTTTAAAGATTATCTTTCCTGTAAGATTGTTCAGAAGATTTAGAGGAACTTGGGTATTTGACCCACCTAATGAAGTTGAACCTCCGGAGACCATGGTTTTTTAGACTCAATTCAATAAAAAGTTTATTTTGAAAAATTACAGCCAGGAACAGTACTTAAGAAATTATTCCTACCTTCTTCAACACTTTCTGGGTTAACTTCGATAGCCTATACTTCTTCAAGTTATTTGCCGCCACCCATCTCATCTCTTTCGCATCGTCTCCTGCCTGTCCGCCTCTGGTGGACAGAACTTTTGCTCGATAATGTATAAATATACACCTCCACTTCTTCACAAACCCTTCCTCAAAGAGTATTGGCATCTCCTCTTCATCTATTCCTATAAATTTCACATCCTCGATCCTTAGCTGCGTCTCCTCGAACACCTCTCTTTTCAACGCTTCCTCCAAACTCTCATTTCCATCTACTCCACCGGAAGGAGTCTGCCAGCCATCCTCGAGAGTGTTTTTCTTTTTTATTAATAATAATTCATTCTTTGAGTTTGTGATTATGCCATTTACTACTATTCTTCTTTCCACAGGCTGATATTTCCCGTACTTCAGAATGAACTTCTCGAATTTATCATCCATATAGCTGCTCTCCTCCTTCAGTCGGTCTCCTACCTCACCAGGTGCCCAGCTGATAGGCTGATAGTTGATTTTCACAAGCCCGTCAATATATGGGACAACTTGAATATGAAGGTGGCCCACTGTCTTCTGAGCATGACCCAAGGCCCCTTCTCTATAGATAAACCACAGGTTTTTCTTTTTGAATGCCTTTCGCAGGACCTTTTTGGCTACATACATTACCCCGCGGAGTGCCTCCCACTCTTCATTTGTGAACTCTTTTACATATTCTATATGCCTGCGTGGAACGATGAGAAGGTGTGCATCAGTATAGGGAAATAAGTTTGAGGTCAAAACGATTCCGTTCTTCTCGAAAATAACATATCTGTCCTTCAAGTCGCAAAAAACACACTTGTCAACCTTTTTCCAAACGTCATCATACCAGTCCCAGCTTCTGGCTTTTTTCTTCTGCAAGTCGAAAACATTTGTCTGAGGATTGTAGTATCGTTTTTTTCCCACACTTACAATCAAAAATTTAACCTTTGTAGCTAAACAGCCTACAGCAAACAGCTAAACAAAACTATTTAGTTGTTTTTCCTAAGAACGTATAACATTTTCAGGATCTCTTCTCCTTTATACAACAACCTATTTACAGCCTCATCACCGACTAAACCAATTTCCTTGACCAATATTATCATATTTACTGCCTCAAGTGTTGACCCACGGGCAATAGTGTAATAGTAATTCTGGTCTTTAGTTGAAGAGCGACCACTTCCCTCTGATATGTTATTCGTTATAGATAATCCTGCCCTCACCAACTGCTGAACCAATGTAAATCTGTACTTACTTGGAATATCATCACATAATTTAAAAACTTCTTTAACGAATGAATGAGATTTTACCCAGACATTTAGACTTTGGAATCTAAACATACCCATTAAACTAATATTTAAAATATCGTTTCTGGGATTTCTGACAATGGGGTAACTTTGTATTTTTACTGCTTAGCTGTTTAGCTGTTTGCTGCTCAGCTGTCAAGTTAATTCTCTTTTAAGGGTTTCTTCCTCATCTTCATGAAATCTTTGAAGATATCACCCATATGAGCACCGACTACTCTTTCGACAATTTTTGTAGTCGATATGTAGGGAGACTGACGTTCAACCAGCTTTACCTCGCCGCCATATTCCTTCACTGTCATGTACTCCTTCGATTTTTTGAAGTCATCGTTCCACCCCTCACCAACAGTTACAAATACATCCGGCTTTAGAAGACCCAGGATAGGCTGACAGCTCGGTGTTGGAATGATTGTCACGTAGTCAACTGCTTTCAGATACGTCAGTCCTTCAGCTCGAATAGTTTCATCCATGATAGGCTTATTTTTGCCTTTAACTTTTCTGATCGATTCGTTGCTGTTTACTCCGACAATAAGCAGATCCCCCTGCTGTTTTGCTTTCACGAGATATCTCATCTGTCCTACGTGCAAGAGGTCCCAGCTACCGGCTGTAAAAACTATCTTCTTATCCTTATGCTTCTTCCTGAGCTCCAAAAGATCAGTGGTGTCAACATATTTGCCGTTTAGTCGTTCCTGCGGACTCATGTTTTTATCGCACAAAATAATATTTGAAGAATTTCTCTGCTGCGTTATCATAATTCATATGCCTTCAAACGTCAAATGTTATAAATATACCTGTTAAATAATAGAGCTGCTCAAAGATCAATGAGAACATTTTCCTGACTGAAGCCGCAGATAGGACAGTAAAAACTTGCCTCTGAGTAACGAAGCTCGCTTCCGCAGTCAGGACAAACCGCTTCTCTCAACTTCTCATTTTGGGCAGCCTTGTCTGTACTTGTAGCTTCAATATTGTGCATCTGCATTTCAGGTATAGAAATTGTATAGAAAATATCTGAACTTGCTTGAGTTTTTTTGGAAGGATTTTGGACGGGAATTAGAAACGCTCTATGCGACCTTTCCACCCAATACCAACACTTGAGCTTTCGTACCTACCAATCCTAAAAGCACTTCTCTGGCAAAAAGAGGATCATGAAATGAATAATCCTGTATCAGTCTATTTCTTGTTTCAGCAAAACCATCAGCTACCAGTGCCGAACAAACAACTTGGACTCTAGACTTTGCTTTGACCTCTTTCGTTCCCAGATCCCAAGCAGCACAATTAACAAGTACTGCTGAATCCTCTAGAACTTCATCTAGAACTAAATTTATCAATCTAAGAGAGTCCGCATCAATACTATGCCTTCCACGAATTTCTTTACGTTCCCGATCTCTCGTATTCCGCTTCTTAGGAATGGAGGTCGGCATATCGAGAATAATCACTTTATTGCCACTTCTTCCTAATGCGTTAAAAAATGTTGAAGCCAAGTATCTGTGTATAAGAAATCTAACAGTATTAGCTAACCTAGAAGGGATCCTCACATCCGGATCATGTTCAAGTGCTTGCCTTAAATTTTGATATTCACCTTCTAGGAGGATATCATTAAGATAAACTCTTGCAATTACAGACGCAAGACAAGCTATTCCTGCAGTATCGGTTAACCAAATCTTCTGTCTACTATTATCAACCTCAATCTTATCCTTATACCTCGTATAAAGATGCTCGACTGATCCTGCTCTAAGTTCCATATATATTCTAAATGCCTTCTTTGCACATACCAAACACTCCTCTTCCGTTAACCCGGGAACACCTTCTTCATAGATCTTCACCACTTCGGCCCAAAAATCCCTTTCCTGAGCTAGCTCACCACTCAATATATCTGCTCCCTCATCAACAAGTACCTCTATCCCTAAGGTTTCATACACATATCTCAAATAATCAATAACTGTACTTTTCCCACTTCTTGGACCAGGACTTGAGAAACTTATAAGTACGTTTCGAGCATTTTGTTGTCTCAGAACTTGATCGGGACGTGCTGACCCCAGAAGGTCATCAGGTCGAACAAAAAATTTAGCTGTTGCTACTTCCATAAAATTTCCAGCCCCCCTTCCTTCTACATAAAATCCCGTATCAAAAAAAATACTCTGAACAAAGTTTGCCCTATAAGAAACCTTCCAAGCATCGGTAAATATACTCAATTTTGCTCCAATCTCTCCTGATTGATACCTAGCCTCAGACCATTCTGATATAAAACTTGCTTCTCGACTCAAACAATCTAGGAACTTATTCACTTGATTAAGAAATGTTATATCTGCATTTGATGCAAACGCTTGCATCACAAGCTCTCTAGATATCTGAAGAGCATATCCCAAAGCTGAAACAGCGCCAAGTCCTACTAAGGGGTTAACCAGAACCTCAGTCATATCACTTGCTGTATCCATAAGATTAAGAGCACATGCCTGAAAACCTTCATAATCTAAATTTCCTTCAAATAACCTTCCTAAAATATATAAGTAATAGTTGAGACATGCCTCTACTTTTCCGTAAAGATACTCTGACCCTTCAACAGAGGATCTAAGATGATCAACTATAGGTCGCCAACCTCTCTCGTAGTTGATATGAGCAATCGCGGCCAAATACCCCATTATTTCTCCAGGATCCAATTCTCCAGGATAAACACAAAGGGCCAAGTTCCCTCTTGAGGTCATATATGCCTCTGCTGTCACACCACCAAATGGAATACCAAATTTTATAAAGCCAGTATCTTCTTCCATGTGAATTCCCAAGAATAACCTTACAAATCGAGACAGATTATAGGCAATTATATCACAAGGTCATTTCTCAAATAAGCTCTAGCCTCTCAATGATTGAAATGTTGTCGTAATTATGTTATAGGACTACTATGAATAACGATTTCTATTCAAAATTCTTCCCTGGAATCGCTTGGAGGAAATATACCAAAAAAATTTGTACGCTTCTTACAAAGGAAACAGTTCTCATAACTGCCTTACCAGATGCAGGGATCTCATTTTTTCTTAAAAACGTAGAAGAATATTATAAAAATAGAGATATGGATAAGAACTTGTTAATCACACTTGAGATTCTTCCTGGACAGGAAGAAATATTCCACCTTGCTCAGCTAATTAAGGAACAGATCAACATTTTGCTAAGCTTCCCTTTAAATATTGCTGATCTCAGTTGTACAGATACGGTAAAGAAGCTTGTACAAGAAAAGAAAGAGCTCGTGATAATCATAAATCGGTTTGAGAGACTACAAGGGAAAAAAGAAGCCCAAGCCTTTCTAAACTCCCTTCGTGCAATCAATCCAGCAAAGGTAAGATTCTTGATCAGCTGCTACATTACTTGCCAAACCCAGCCACAAGACTACAAGGCGGCAGGTATGCTGACAACTGCGAATGTGGAATTTTTACCAACATTTAAACAACAAGAAATTTCCCTATTACTGGATGTTTATAAGAAAGTATATGGCTGGGATGTCCAAGAAGAGCTCTCTAATGATATCTACAAGCTAAGTGGCGGATTCCCTGGGATAGCCAAGTATATTGCTAAATTTGCAAGTGATAACAAATTAAGCAAAATTTCTACTAAAAAGCTTTTGTCTCAGCCTTCAATTGCCTTTAAATTAGAAAACCTGTTACAAACACTGGAAGCAATCGGCCTCATGAAAGCCGGAGAGGTGGATTTTAGTAAGAAAGATCTCCTACAAAAACTAGGTTTAGTTGACACAAACGATCTGCCTAAAATAGGAATTCTCCCTAAGTACAAGCCTGATAAAATCAAATCAGTTAATCTCGCAAAACACCTTTCAGCTCAAGAATTCGAGCTTTTGAGACTTTTCGCAAATAACAATGAAGAAATTATTACTCTTGATCAAGTCGCTGATGCAATCTGGAAAGAACACTCAACACAAAAATTTTCCCTCTGGTCAATCTACAAAGTGATTTCAAATCTCAACAAGAAGATAAAAAGATACGGTCTCGAAATCGAGAACTTCAAAGGTAGAGGTTATGCCCTGACTACAGATCCAAACCTTGATCCAGCTCAAGCCAAAAGTCTTCTTGAGAGTATCCGCACAGAGGGCAAAAAAAACTAGCCTCTGCAAATACTATCTCTCCTTCACACCTGGGGCATAAACCTCTATAGCTGTCAATAACTGTTTTGTACTTACAACTATTATTTGTTCTGATAGAGGTGTTGAACATAAATTCGAAGATATGATAACAAGGAGAAACTTTGAATGCTTGAAGCTCGCTGATAGAAATTGGATCAAAGTCTGACCAAGCAATTGTTTAGCCTCTAACTTTTTCAAATTGAAAAAACATTTGTTTGACTTTTTGTTCGAGTCGTCCAGTCGTTTCGTCTTGTAACCAAGCTATCTTGTTTAAAAGAAAATCATATTTTGCTGCTATAATTCCTAAATGCTCAATCAAATACTGGGCTTCTCTTCTCACTTCAGATGGGAAAATATCAGGATCAACTCTCCAAGGATCTTCATTATCCCAACGATATGCAATACCAATAGAGCTTTGCACCAAAGCTCTATAAGTATTTATCAATATCTGAATCGGATGAGCTTGTATTAGATTTATAGGCATCCAGTCACAAACCTGAACAGCATCTTCTTGTCTTAGCCTGGCCAGTCTTCGAACTAAAGAGTTATCGCCAGCAAATTTTAAAAAAGGATTCTGTAGAATTCCGTCATCTGCCTGATATGTACATGGAACCCTAATAAGAGTCCCTGGAAGCATTTTTGACATACCCAATGTGACAAATCGGATCCGATTCAAGATGTTTCCAATAGTATAAGGTAACCTTGCCTGTTTTCTCGGTTCGTGATCATCAGTTTCAATTCTATGAGTAGCTAATAAAGGAGGAACATCGAACCAAATGACCTTTAATGGTGAGATAAGTTCTGCAAGAAGATGTAACTGTCCAGATTGCAGTATTATACTCATCAACGGTTCAAGTATATCTCTTCCTAAGTCGGAGACCGAGCACTCCATTTCCAGCCTACGCATAAGATCATACGACGATGCCATTCTTAGTTGACTGTATCCAAGCTCCGCCATTTGCTGATCATAAAATTCCTGCATACGAAAAAGTAAATCTATATCATGCCCTAGCATAAATACAATATAATTTATAGCGGAGGCCGTTATTCCAGAATCATAAAATCTCGCTGTTCTATTCTCGTCTTCCCATGACAAATCTATCATAAGCTTTTCCAGATCTTGTCCTATCTGTAAGGCCCTGGCCTGCATTTTTAAAACTACATCCTGTACCTGTCCACGCCTACGTAGATTTTCTACAATTGGGTGACTTCTTCCAATCCAGTCCTCTCCTGTATACCTACTTCTCACCTCATTTCTTACTGAATAAAAAGGAGTTCCTAGCTCATCATTTGTTGCAGAAGGATGGCCAAGCAAAGCTTCTACCTGACCTATCAGAGCTTTCATGAGTGTCTTGCCAACAGCCGGAAGACCTGTTGATTCTAAAAAGCTATTTGCTGGGAGAGCGAGCGCATACTCAAATCCCCCTCTTTCACGTATTATTCTATCTTGAACTACTTCGAAACCACGACTTGCGCATAACCTATGCTCCGGTCTTCTTTCATGATCGTACCTGCTCCATGACCAGATCCAAACATTCCTAAAATTGTACCTAAACTTCCCTTGTACTTCTTTAGAATCATCAAACGCAGATTTTTCTAGGAATTCTGATTCTTTCTCGATGAGACTCCATAACTGCTTATGTAAAACTACAGCTTCGGGACTAAGACTGTTCACTAGCTCCTCAAAAACTATCTGCCGCGCTTCATAAAGTGCTATGCCAAGCAGATACTCAGATACCCAAGATGGAGATACCTGAAGCAACGGGAAATTCTCCAATGCACTTCCTAGTAACTTCATGATATTGAAATCCCTACGATCAGCCTCAGCCATTCCCCTTCCCAAATAATTCATCCACATACCTACTAAACGTGCTAACATTTCCCTGCAGACGGGGACCTCATGGAACACAGTAAACAGTTCTTTAAACCCCATTTCATCAACACAGTCTACACTAAAGGGCGGATTTATTCCGTCATAACTCTGATCCAGTTGGTTTTGAAGAAAACCCCCGAACCTCACCTCAACCCTATCACCATCACAAGTGACAGATACGTCTCCTAAACAAAATCCACTTTGTGTCTCATATTCTGCCATTTTTTGGACTACAAATTATTTCTGAATCCCAGATTAATTATCTGTGTTTTTACACCTCAAGGTCTAGAAAGCTCTCTTATCTCGACATGTAATTTTTCGGTCTTTAAACGCTCAACCCCGAAACCTGCAAGAAAACCAGGATCTCGAACTAGCAGATCCAATCCATCTACAAGTTGTTTTACTCCAGTATGCAAAGCAGATAAGTCGTCGCTAGGAAATGCCCGTCTACTTTCCAAATACATACTCTCCAGAACATGCTCCGCTCTATATGCTAGTCTCTCGGCCTTTTCTCCTTTTTCAACCAGCCAGGCCAACTTTAATGGACTCAAAACAAATAACCCATTTTGAAATTCCTCTGTTGATTGAACAACTGTCCATCCAAACTCCTCAGCAAGAACTAGATGAACAAGCCGCATAAAAGGCAGATACTTCAGCAAGGCTTCTCTGCTGTTATTATTTACATCGTCGGGATCTTGTTCCTTCTGAGTCCTAAAACGTCTAATGGACTCTATAACTGGGGTATCTAAGCATACTGTAGGGATACCTTCACCTATAAGTCTGTACCAATCGGACGGATATCCACTTGCTATCACAGCCAAAATGTGCCACTTCACATCCTGTGGGACTTTTAATCTAGAGTTAAAAACAAGTTCCCTCATCAAAGGATTTCTTGAATATTCATTAAGATCTGCTAGTTCTACTGGCCAGTCAGCTGGAACGCCCCCATCGAAATCGAAAGGTATATCCTCCATAAATGCTAGAATTTCACGGAATCTTTCTACAATAAACTGATTCATCAGAGCTACCTCACGATACCCTTGAAAAAGCGCAAGAACATTTCTCCCCTCGCTATTCCAAACAGTTGCATTCTTGATTGTTCTCCAAGCTGCTAGACAAGCATTTCGAGTATAATTTAAGAATGCTTCCCATACATCATTAAATCGGGTCTCCTGAATAGGAGCCCTAGTCGCTCTTAGTCCTTCTTCGCCTAAACCCGTTGTATCTGGATAGGCACTTCGTCCCACACGACTCAACAATGGAAATTCTTCTTCAAGCCTTAATAGTTCGTCTCGACAAAGCTTCTTTGCAGTGACTTGTTCATCGGATTTGGGTCCCCATATATCTGCTACAACGCCCGGATTCCCTCCGAGAACTGATCTAAGCAAAGCATATGCTGCCATTAAAGTACTTTTGCCAGTTGCTGGTGGACCTGTTATATTCAGGACTTCTTGTATACCTGCTTCCCTGAGAGTAAGTATCCAGAATGTTCTAGCACTTTCTATCTCCCATCTCAGTTTATAGTACTCTATACAGCGTCTCTGATCATGCTGATACAACCTTGGCTGAGTAAATCTTTTTTCAGTAAGAACCCTACCCCAAAGTACTGCCCTTGAAAAATAAATACCGTTTGAGAGGACCTCATCGTCCAGCTCATCCAGCTCCATCAGCTGCACCTCCAGAAATGCTCTTTCCCTACTCACATAGACACTATCCGCTTCAACCATTTGTATTTTCTTCTCTACAGATTGTCTTGCTTCTCTTATTGCAATTCCGACTAACAAATCACCTATCCATTCCATCTCTTCCCCCAGCTCTATCCTTGGCATATCACTTGTTAATTTCATAAGACTAGTCCTATATCCTTGTCTACCTAAACTGCCAAGTTCTGCCTCCTCGATTAAGTACTCATAATGCTGCTCTATCACCTCTCTGAATTTTTCTATTATCAACGCAGTCGGTGTCAATTCTAAGAAACCATCAACTAAAAAGAATAATCTCTCCGGTATCCTTCTTGGACAAACTTTTCTATCGGCTACAGGAATCCCCTCGTCAGCACCAAAACCCCAATTATCGAAAGCGTTTGGATTTAAAGGATCTCCATTTGGAGCTGGTATCAACTTTCCAATTCTATACGTCTGTCCATCAAAAGAAACAAGAAAATGGATACTATCCCTAGAACCCGAAGTCCATCCAGACTCAAGAGCACAAGAGAATCCAAATGGTTGCGATAGCATGGATTCATCGATTTCTACACCACGTGCTACTCCATTTCTGAAAGCAAAGCCTCCTCTATTTGGTATCCCTTCGGGAAACAGCTCCATAAAAATTCCAGCTTAAAGTTAGCTGGGCAGCTAAGCATATTCTATCAGATATACACTACCACTTAAAGTATTATGGGCTACTCCTCACCGGAGATTTATTGTATAATCGAATACAATCAGAAAAGAGTAAGCATGAACGATAGTTTCTTCGCTACAAATAAATGGGAGAAGTATACAGAAAGAATCATCTCGAAGCTTGAAAAGGAATCTGTATTGATTACAGGCCTTCCCCAAGTCGGAATAAATACCTACATTGGATACCTCCGTGATATCTATGAAGCAAAGATCAAATCAGAAAAGAGTATCATAATTTCTATAGAACTATATAGGTTCAATAACATTCCTGATCTTGAGTCCAGAATAATAGAGATAATCAACCAGAACTTGGGATCTCCAAAAACTCTCGAGGGATCAGGTGTTGAAGATATTCTTCGTAAACTTACAAGTCAGAACTTTAAGATACTGTTCATACTATATCGCTTAGATAACCTCCTCCCTCATCAACATGTTTTCACATTCCTGCAGACTCTAAGAGCAGTAAATCCTCTTCTAGTCTCATTTTTATCAACTGCAGATATCAGCTGTCTCACCTCGCCTGAGAAATATGTCAAGGCTGGTCCGCTAGCCTCTTCAAATATTGAACTGTTTCCACTTCTTGATCTAGAAGAATTGGAAAAAACTATTCAAGGATTCAAAAAGATGTACTCTTGGAACATTCCTGATGAATTACTACCGGAGATTTATGAACTTTCCGGAGGAGTTCGCGGCTTATGTAAATACATCTGTAAATATATAAGCGATCACTCCCCAAAAGAATTAAATCCAGAGGATCTCATCGGCTACACTGGAATCGGATTCCGTACTAAAGAGATTTACGAGAAACTCGTGGAGACTGATCTTATCGAAAAAGGATCTTTGAACACCAATCGTAAGGAGATCTTAGGCAGAATTGGCGTTCTAGACAAGGAGGGAAACCTAAGAATTGAGCTGCTTCAGCCCTATTTAAAACAAGCTTTTTCTGCTGAGATTCAAAGATACAAAGATCTATCTAACCAAGAAAGGGATGTTTTTCAATATTTTAGAGAGCACAGCAGCAAGATCATCACAGTTGATGAGATCGCAAACCTGCTCTGGGGAGATGAAGAGCAGGAAAAATTCTCTCTTTGGGCTATATATAAGATGATCTCTAATCTTAATAGAAAGATCAAAAATTTTGGATTTGAAATTATAAATTATCGGGGAAGAGGGTATCAACTAGTCGAAACTAAATAAACTGCCTCCTTGTCATCCAGAAAACACTCTTAGAAAATCATAAAAATGGAATCTCCACATTTAAATACAGAAGCTGCCGTCTTTTACAGTCAGCTCAGAGACGACACATCTCTTGCACTTCGATCATTAGAAGCCGAGGGTCTTTCCCCCTTCAAACCTGAAACATTACCTGGGCTTGGCGTATACTATCCCATTACAGATCCTAGTATCAGACGATCCAGCCCCACAGTAATCCATCTTGTCGGAAGTTCATGCTCGGGAAAAACTACACTAGGTCATGAACTATTTCTCGAAGATCCTCTTCAATCATTATTTGTAGAGGCAAAAGTTGACGATGTTTTTTTAGTTCTTAGAGAAGACAAATTATTCTGGGATTTATTTCGTGCCTATCCAGAACACAGCTTCACAATGTTCGTAGAATACATTCGTGCTCACTTAATTTTTAAAAGAATTGCAGCAACTCTTTCTCTCCCTACACCCCAAGCTCTGGTAACAGGAAATAAAAAGATCCATCCACTTCTACAAGAAGAGTTACGTGTTATAGATACCCATATGCGTATAGCACGTGAGACTTTTGCAGATGAGTTTTTTTACCCTTACTTTTACGATATGGTAGAAAGTTACCGCAGAAGATTTGGATACGATCCTCAAGCATCTTCTGAACAGCGTATTCATACTTTTCTAAACGAACTAGGTTTAGATATTGCTACTTTAACTGTTGAAGATCAGGCCATGCTTCTTGCAATCAGCCAAATGATGCATATCGTTACTGCCAAAGAAGTAAAAATGATGTCGGTAGAAATAGCAGAGCAGACTCCAATCAGAATAGGTTATTGGTTAGATGTTTTAGAAATCGAAAAAAGCGATCGAACTCGTACATCAGAGATTCTGAAACTTGCTGAAATGTTAATGGCTCTTAGAACAGAAAATTATAAGCGTGCATATTCAAACATGGCCCTAAATCCACGCTTGGATACTAAAACACGATTAGGCATTTTCGACGAGGGAGAGTATAACAGGTCAGCCGTATTTTCAGCCCTAGCTTTACTAGACCTTATTGTTCCTGACCCCCCCTCGTGGGAAAACTTTTCTTTAAGTCCACTTCTTCACACAAGTCGCTTTTATGGCCAGAAAGGGTGGGCCAAAGACATTATTGTTCTATTTCTTACCCCCCCCAACACAACTCTTCTAAGAGCCGGTCGTACAAGTAACTTCATTATGAACCCTGAGACACTACAAGCAATATATCATCAACACCTTCGCTTATTTCATCATATAAGAGAACAAAGATCTAGAGCTGTAGGATTAATAGCTATTAACGCGGCAGGCTCTTTAGAAGATACAAGGCAGCAATTCGAAAGAGCCGTAAATTTGACACTTGACTGAGGAAGTTTCCTTTAGTTCATGTATAAAATGACATTCTTACACCTCACAATAATACCCGCACTTTTGGCAGAAATGTACATGACGTCGAGCGTTAAAGTACATTTCCAAAAGTTCTCCACAGCGCGGACAGCTCACATCCACCATCTCCAAATCATCCCACTTCTCATAATCAGCGTTTGATCGATTATGGTACATACGTACAAATAAACAATTATTATTTATAATATTTTAAACGTCAGAGCCAGAGAGGTATCACTTAGAAGGAGATCAAAATTTTGTGATTGGGTTATTAGGTTATTTGTTAGTCTGGTAATTTAATAACTATTCCCTCTTCAAGATTAAGATTTTAAGACTACGGATTACTTCCAGGCCTATCAGCTCATCGGCCCATCAGCCCATAAGCCAACAGTTTGTCCCTCGTTCTTACATAATGTTCATTCATATGCAGAAATTCATATGGATTATGCTCCAGAAATTTCCAAAAGTCTCTCAGCCAGAAAAATGACAATAAATGTACCATCCCAGGGCTATTAATGGACTTAATAGATAATGAATTCTTTCCACGTTTGTTATACCCGCTAATCAGGAATCTCTTTCGAACAGTTGCCTCCTTCTTATATTTACAATCGATAATCAGAAATGCAAGTGTTCTGGCAATATCTGCTATAACTGGTCCGACACAGACCTTTTCGAAATCGAGAATACCAATAATAGGATAAATATCAAGCTTTTTGTCAAGTTTATCTGAGAATAAAATGTTTCCGCGGACAAAGTCGTAGTGAAGAATAGCTTGCGTCAAAGGACCCGCCTTTGGCTGGGATTGCCTTAACACTGAATCAAGAACCTTCAAAATCATTTTCCAATTTAGTCCAACCTTTAATTTTCTAATAATCCACGGTTCAACTTTCTCAAAATATGTCTTCATCTCCTCGATTTCCTTCTCAGTCAAATCCTGCCATTTGGGTAGTTTTTGGAACACGTCTTGGGTATTGGAAATTGAAATTTGGTTATTATTTGAAAATTGGGATTTGGTCATTGAGATTCCCCGCAGGGCATAATGCATATCCGACAACGTCTTGCCTATCGATTTGAGGTGTCGCCGTGTATAAGCTTCCCAGGGAATAGTCTCCCCCTCGAGATAATCATAAAGTGCACAGTAATGATACCCTTCTTTCGTATGCACTCTCTTGTATTCTTCTTTATCGCAGGTCAGAACCGGTATGCGTGTGATAAATCCATAAGAATCGAGCAATTTAGCAACAAAATGTGAATTCTCTATAACCTGACGAATCTTACTTTCTCTTTTATAAATAATAAATACGTATCTCTTTGAACCGGTGCTGACCTCGAAACACAGATTCCTGAAACCCCCAGCAAGTTTCAAGATTTTACTGATAGAAACATTATAGTTTTTCGAAACAATATCGATTATCAAATCATTCATAAGTTCTTATCAATCTTATACCGATTATATTACAACTTGATTTACAAATCGAAATAAACTAATCTCTACCTATAATCTGTTTAAGCTTTCATAACATGAAAACAAACAAAATCCTTATGGTTATTGCCCCCTCCAATTACAGAGATGAAGAGTTGGAGATACCCAAGGAAATTTTCGAAAAAGCAGGTTTTGATGTTAGAATCGCTTCAAAAGGAGTTGTGAAAGCTGACGGTATACTTGGTGGAACTACGGATGTCGATCTGGATATAGAAGATGTCATAGCATATAACTATGATGCAGTTGTTTTTATCGGTGGCTCTGGAGCAAGTGAATATTTTAATAATAATGATGCCTTAAGAATAGCAGAGGATGCTTCGAATAGTGGAATAGTACTGGGGGCTATTTGCATTGCCCCTTCGATACTGGCCAATGCAGGACTACTTAATGGCAAAAAAGCAACAGCCTTTCCCTCTGAAAAAGATAATTTAGCGAAAAAAGGTGCACATTATACAGGTGATTTGGTTACAGTTGACGGGAAAATAGTTACAGCAAAAGGACCAGAGGCTGCTGAAGAATTTGGTGAGAAAATTATTAGGTTATTAAGATAATAATTTTGTAATAATAAAATGAAGAAACTAGGTATATTGATACTGTTAATAATAGCCGCAATTGGCCTAATATTCGTATACATTTCTAGAAACAAGGCTTCAGAAGAGGAAACAAGCCAAGGAGCAAATACTTCTCAAGAGAGTCAAAATGATGAAGAAAATTCTCCAATTGATCTTATAGATCATAATCCACAAAAGAATATACTACTAGTTCTTGCCTTTCAGGATTTCAATGATCAGGAGTACATTAATGTGAAAAATACACTCCGTAGCAATAAGTTTGATGTTATCACGGCATCAACTGAAACAGGTTCTGCAACTGGCATGAAGGGGACAAGAGTCAGAATAGATCTATCAATTGATGAGATATCGACAGATGACTTTTTAGGCGTCGTTTTCGTCGGAGGCAGTGGTGCCCATATATACTTTGACAATGAGACTGTTCAAAATCTTGCCAGGAGTTTTTATGACGCAGGAAAGCTAACATCTGCCATCTGCAGCGGACCGGTAATACTAGCAAATGCCGGCCTCTTGCAGGATAAGAAAGCTACATGTTATCCTGGTTACGAGGAGAACCTGACAAGCAAGGGAGCAACACATACCGGAGATAATGTTACTGTTGACGGAAATATAGTTACGGGCAAAGGACCAGATGAGGCTAGAGAATTTGCAGAAAAAGTGGTGGAGATGTTAAGTAAGGAAAACTAAAATTGCATAATACTATACAGCCTTATGGTTTTATCGTTCCACCCTTATCTTTTACTCTGATAAAATACCCAGAGGTACTAAATATCTTGTAATCCCGCCCATAAGAAACATTTCCTTCCTTGATAAAATTCTCATATCTTCCCGACTGCCATTTGGTGATGATGTCAACCCCAACACCAGCCTCTGTGCCTAAATTGATCAAACCTTCTGCTGTATACTCTTTCTCTGGTGAAATTATTCCAACCAGATTCCAACCGCTAGTCAAATCCAATGGATATGATTCTTCAAACTGATTTCCAACCAATTCTATTTCTGTCTCCTTATAATTCTTTATAAAGTATCCTTCCGTTGGGAATAGTTTAAAATCTTCTCCAAAACTTCTCCCATTTCTCTCAGAGTAGATAAGCCATTTTCCCTCCCTTAGAGTTGCTACATGTGTTACCAATCCCCCCCGATCATTTATTACCCCCAGGAGTTCTGATGCTGTATTTACCGAACTCTCTTGATCTGTATCAAAAGGAAAAGCGATAAGCGTCCAGCCTCTATCTATTTTATACGTTAAGTTATCAGATATCTTCTTTATCTGTATATCGTCTTGGAACACTGATGTATCTTCTCCCTCATCCATTTGTCCATTTTCGTTTATATCTGCATATAGATTCAGTTTTTCTCCGTGAGAATCTGAAACTTCAACTGTTGTTGTATCATCATTTATGCTAATCTCATATAATCCATTCTCAGAAAGCTCGACAGATGAAACAAATTTATTCTCAGGGATATCCATTCCGAAATCTTCGTATGTATCTATCAAAATTTCCGGAACCTTATTATTTTCGGTCTCTTCACCTAAAACACTCGCATACAAGTTCTCATCTAAGCTTCCCATTCCTGCTGGAGGCAACTCATCTTCTTTTACCCAGGTTTTCCCGTCTTTTGCAAGATAATAATCCCTCAACTTATCAAGACTTAAATCCTTAGGACACTTTCCACAATCTTTATCTATCTCATCATTGAAAACAGCTTTCTCTAAAAAACAGCATCTCAAAAGATGAGAAGATAGAGGACCCAATGTGTCATAAGGATAGAAATGTGCTCCCGAAGTGGCTAAATCTTCAAGGGTATTTGTGTATCCGTAATCTTCAGTAGGAGTTTCGTATCCACAGTTAACACAATACGTCTCCTCGAAATCCCTTGGATCCAATTCGGATCTCCACCCTATCGACTTGAACCAGTTATTCCTTTGTTCTTTATATATTCTGGTTCCTTCAATAGCAGACAATTTTCGAGTATCATATATATGAATTAGTTCATGCAACATAACCATATTAAATTGTTTCTTTGCGTCTTCTACATCATGATCGTAAAGTAGAAAAGGCATAAATTCATCATCAAAATAGACATCGAGAAGGTGTAGTTGAGCACAGGCTGTTGCACTCCCAGGTTTGCCGCAATCCCAATCCTCTCCAAGGTTTTGTTTTTTTATTTCAGTTTTCTTCATAACTGAACTGAAAGAGGGATATCTAGAAATCCAATCATATAACTCAACAAAAGCCTCCTTTTCTTCATCTAATAATGGAAAATATCCCAGCTTAAAACTGTCACCTTTGCTATTAAACTCATCTATCCATTCCTTATCAACGTTACCTACAGTTAGATCTTGTCCACAGCTCTTTATACGAGTCTCTAATTTGCCAAGAGAAAAGTCCCGATTTACCCAAATATAGCCAGATGCTGCATCTTGTGTTTTATATACCCCATGGGTATCCTCACATTCAACATGCCCCAATCTAATGAAATAACAACCTTCTTCTATATTTTCAAATACAGACTCCCCTCCAACATCTCCCTGCCCATTTGGTAAGACAATCTGAAATTTCTTTAGCAGAATACCTGATTTTTCTCTTACATTTCCTGTGCATTCTGAATGCACCATGCTATCAAACCGAATTAATTCTAATTTCACATTATAATCACGCACACTAGTCAAAGGATAATCCATTCCAACAAACCAGGGGACTTTAGCAGAGTATGTGACTGGAGAGCTGGGACCGGCATCAACGCAACTCCCTGAGCTACAAACACAATTTTCTCCTAGGCATTCATTACAAGCTGTACCATCAGACAAATTGTTGTGTTTACATTTAGGAGTCGTTCCGACTGTATCACAAACATCTTGAGTACAGAAGTTACTATCGTCACAATCAGAGTTAAATTTGCATTCAGGAATAATACAACTCCCACCCGAACATATCTCTCCACTATTACAGGAATCTCCACAGAAACCACAGTTCGTTAATGTATTCAACTCAGTCTCACAGCCATTTGTACTTACTCCGTCACAATCACCCCATTCATCGAAGCAAGTATTTGCACACGTACCACTGTTACAGCTAGTAGTCCCATGAACATTTTGACATCCAGGAGAACAAGTTCCACCACAACCATCAGAACCACATTCCTTTCCTGAACAATCAGGCGTACATCCTGGAGGATTACAACTCAGTTCTCCAAAAGATGGCTCTTCACAATAATCGCTCGGACAGTCAGCCTTAATAGTCGAAACAACCCAACGGTCGCCTTCTGACCTTGTTGAATCCCAAGTTCGTCTATTCTTATAGCAAAATTGCTGTCCTGAGTCCCAATAAAACTTCCCTTGAGCCCAAGTACAACCATCTTTATTTATGTAAGTATCTAAATCAGAAAGAGATGGCGGAGGACATCCTGGGAAATCAGCCTGAGGTTCTCTTATCTTAACTTTAGCTTTAATGACAATATTTATTACATCACCACCTTTATAATATTCCATTGTAAGTGTTTCGTCATAATCTCCCGGGAAATCTGTATAACCCACCCCTATTGTTATCTCAGCATTCCCCTTTGACACTATACTACCTGGACAAATAGCTGAAAAAGGTCCTGATTCAGAACATTTTTTAATGGTTATCTCCTTGCTCGTATTATTGCTTACTTGCACTGTTTTCGAGTCCACGTCTCCAACCTCAATAGTTCCAAAATCCAGGCTGGCCGGATTGTACACAACTTCTCCTTCATCCGGAATCTCTCCTCCGGGAGGGTCTATGATCTTATCTTTGCAATCTGGCTCACTACACCTATCCTCACAGTAGTATTCATTACACCAGCCGAGCCATTCCCCCTGCCCTCTGCAAAACCAGTATCCATTTACTCCATACATGCCACCTTCATAACACGTTCCGCTGCTACCGCAGCACGGATTCTCAAAGCCCGAAGCATAACACTCCTGCCACCCATCTTGTCCGCTGCATGCATTCTCTTTCGGACTTGTTTGTGCTGCATATGCTCCCGATATCAAATGGTCTATTCCAGCATTATCCTCTTCTGTCGACTTCTTACCTTCAAGCTTAACTGTCTTAACTGGCTGATCTTCTCCTGGCCTTGCTTCAATCGCAGTACTCCCCAGCTCTCCTCCCTCAACAAAGATCTCTTCTTTCTTTAGTTTCCCAGTATCAAAAGTTCTACCCAATGTTGCATCTCTTGCATTTGATATGTCCAAACTCCACCCTCCCTCATCATTTGTATATGTACTCAAATATGAACTCTCTTCTCCATTCTTACTCATCATCTTTAGATAAATTATCCCGTCATTCACTCTTCTATCTGCTCCATCAGTTACTAATCCATACACAGGATACGGAACCTCTATCTCTTCTGCTATCGATGTTGTTGCGAGTATTGGCAATTCTTCTACTTTAATTGTTTTAAAACCTGTACTTATCCTGTAAAAGTACCTTGTGTTCTCTTCGAGATCTCTTAATGTCACATGATGTGTATAGTACTTTCCTTTATTTATTACCTCATACTCTCCCTGCTCTATTTCTTCTATGTCTCTATCATCAT
>Ga0180007_10001360_pt1 | contig 34122 bp, 44 predicted proteins | sample MM_PC_MetaG_FD_121122 | JGI IMG/M metagenome (GOLD analysis project Ga0180007, IMG submission 121122) | Groundwater microbial communities from the Aspo Hard Rock Laboratory (HRL) deep subsurface site, Sweden - MM_PC_MetaG | ecosystem: Environmental > Aquatic > Deep subsurface > Groundwater... | reverse complement strand
GTTCTTGCTGAATCAATGGTTGATTGTCATTGGATGTTTGGAGAGGGTAAGTTGGATTTTATGCCTCATCATTCTACTGTTTGGGATGATACGCCTTATGGTTTGATATGTAACTGGGTTGTTTTGGATGATGAAGCTAAAGAAAATGTAAAAGATATTAGTTATGGGGAATTTTATGCTTATTTAGAACAAAAAACAAGAAAGGATGGTCGGAGTTATTTGGAGTATTTGTATCCGGGGTGGAGGCATTCGAGTAATTCAATAAAACTTTTTGAACAATTTAAGCAATCAAATCGGGAGGTTGGAAATACTGCTCTTGAAGGTGTTGAATTTAAGGATTGGAAAATGGATTTAGATGCTGAAGATGGTAACGCGGTTATTGTTATTATGGCTCCAGAGGGAGAGGGTGCAGAGTGGTTGGGAGCGGGCTTTACTTCTGCAACTGTTTTAGGTGGTGCTCTTTTAATTATTTCAGGAGTTGGTGCTCCTTTAGGGGTGGGGTTAATGGGATTATCTACTGCAACTGCCACTGTTGCTGGTGGAGCTGTTTTTTGGTATAGTTATGATGAGGACTATTCTTATGCACCTCCAACAATTTACCCGTTTAATACAACCGAATTAAGAAAAATGGGAGTTTATCAGTTTGAGGTAGCTCCTTGAAGAAAATGGTGTTATTTAAGAGAAAAAGGGCGTCTGTTGATTTAGGAATGGAGAATTTAGTCTATATTTTGTTAGTTGTTATTTTTGCAGGGTTTATGATTTGGGTTATTCAGCGTCCTGCATCAGGAGTTAGTGCTTATGAACAAATTTATTCAAAGCAAATTGCAATGATGATTGATAAAGCAGAACCTGGTATGGAAATTCAGATGGATCTTTATGATATCTATAAATTTTCTAAGAGAAATAATTTTGATGGAAATTGGGTTAGTATTGATAATGGGGAAAACAAAGTTACGGTAAAATTAACAATTGGAGAGGGCTATAGTTTTTATTATTTTAAGGATGTTGATGTGGTTTGGAATTTAGATAAGGGTGAGAGGAGGCTTTTTATGACTATTTTGGAAAAGCAGGAGGCTGAAAATGAATAAGAGGGCAGATTATAGGTGGGCAGATAGTTTGATGTTTATATTTTGTTTTGTTCTTATTGGAATTTTTATTTTGGGCGGGACTTTAAAGTTTTATGCTTATGCAGTGGACCTTAGGGGAGAGGAATCAAGGGTTTTATTTGATAGTTTGTTAAAGGGAGTTGTTGATGGGGGAGAGATTAATGAAGATGTTTTTAGGGAGGGAGAGGGCAGGTTTAATATTTTTAAGGCCTCACGAATAGATAAAAAAATAATTGAAGGTCAGAATTTTTATTTTAAAGTTGAGATTTTTAAGGGCGAAGTTCGTGAAAAGATATTTGAGGAAGGAACGAGGGCGTATGATGTTGAGTGCGGATTAAATGGGAAAAATTTTCCAGTTTGTTATAGGGATGATGTTATTGTTAAAAATAAACAAGGCGAAGAGTTTAAAGTAAGGATTTTAGCTGCATCAAATCAGATAGGAGAAAAGGTTTAAATGAAATATGGGAAAATTGGATTTGGAATGAATAAAATGAAAAATTTTCAAGCATTCATGTTTCACAGAAACATGAATAAAAAAGCGTTAGAAGATAGTGCTCCTGTTTGGATTGTAGCAATACTTCTTATTGTTGCATTTTTGTTTGCTTATCTTTTTGGTGGAAGCATGGTTTATGCAGATAAACGGGTGGGTGATGAACGAGGGGTGGTTATAAACGGAGCTAGTAGTTTGGTTGTTTATGAGAAATTTTTAGGTTTTTTAGATAGTGAAATTGAAGGAGAAAAAGTTATTGATCTGATAAAAGGGTCTTTGGATCCCTATTTTGAATTAAAGGATGATAATGGGGAGAGGATGGTTGATCGGTTTGGGTTTAGATTTATGAATGCGAGTATTCTTGGAAAGGGTATTTGGGATAAGGCAGAAAATGCGAGGGTTAAATTTGAATATCTTAGACAAAATGATTCTAAATATTTAACTCCAAAAATAATTGCAAAATTAGATGAGCTATGCCCTATTTTTGGAGATGATAAGTATTATCTCGCAATTCCTCAGGGAGTAATTGATGATGAATATTTTACTCGTTATGAATCTGTTGATTCTCAGATGTTTGAGAATAATGAACAAAATTTAGAGTTTTATACTCCGAGTGTTAGTTTAAAGGCGGTTTATCGTGGACATGTTTTTGAAATTAAATTTAAGATTATAAAAGAATGTTTAAATTAAATTATAGAAATAAAAGGGCTGTTTCAGGTTCGATTGGAATATTAGTAGTTGTTACTCTTTTATTGACGGTTCTTAGTATATTTTCATTTTTGAAGGAAAATTCGAATATAAATAAAGAAATGTTGGTTTCAGATTCTGTTGATTTAGCTTATTTTGAGAAGATTCAATTGGATTATATTTTGGAAGATATTTTTAATAAAGCTGCTGCGGGATTTAATGTTGCGCAAGGAAAGGAAGTTTTTATTAATCAGTTTAAGAGTGAGATGGCGGATTATAAATTAGTAAATGGAGATTATGGTTTGAGAGGGTTGAAAGGTGTTGAAGGGCAGTTGGTTGAAAGTAATGTTGAAGTGAGTGAGGATAGTCTGGTTTTGAATTTGGAATTAGAGGTGCAAGGTCATTATGTTAGTGAAGAGGATCTTGTTATTGTTAATTATAATTATAAAAAGAGGTTGGAAAAGGTTTTTAAATAGTGGAATGTTATATAATCTATAAAAGGGGAGAGATGATAAATCAAAAACGTGCTGAAGGGGGAATGACAATAGGTACTATCGTTGTTATTATATTAGCTATTTTAGTTTTAGTTGTACTTGCATTTGGTTTTACAGAAGGGTGGGGAGAGTTTTGGAGTAAAATTACAGGTCTTGGTGGAGGAAAAGTTAATGCTCAGACGGTTGTACAAAAATGTCAGATAGAGTGTGCTTCTCAATCAACTTATAATTATTGTAGAAAATTAAAAAGTGTTGTTTTTGTTGATAATGGGGACAAATATAAACTAACTTGTTCTAAGTTAGAAGAAGGGGGAAATAGGATTTTAGATGTTGTTGATTCGACAGGCGCTTCAAAAAGGATAAATATTCCTGGAGTAGGTTTGGAATATTGTGATACTATTAATCGGGCTCAGTGCGAGGTTTTTACTAATGAAGCGATGAGTAGTAAAGATGCAATGGATACCAATTCTCGGATTAAAGCAAATAATCTTCCTTTGCAGCCACCAGTTCTGCCAGTTGAGGATAGTACTGCTAATTCTGTTGATTAGGGTTTTTTTTGAGAGAGATATTTTAGGAGTTAATAGGTTAGTGAAAATTTTGAGGGGGAAGATTTATAATTGTTGATTTCTTAATGTTGGTGGAGAGTATTTTTCCCGCCAACTTAACCTCAGGGAAAAGTTTAAAATGGATTATTCAACTGATGGAAAGAGAAAAAGTAAGAATGATAAAAAGGCTAAGGCCAGATATAGCAGGTATAAGAAAGGTGGTGGTCGGAGAACGGGGGGGAGGACTGAGGATAAAAAGAGGTTGGAATAAATGATATTAACTAATGAAAACTTATTTTTAATTGTTTTAGGAGTAGTTTGGATAGTCGGAGCTATTTTACAGGATTTACATCGGAGAGAGGTTGATAATGTATGGAACTTTAGTTTAATTGCAATTGCGCTGGGTTATAGGGCTGCTGTTAGTATCTTTGTCTGGGATTACTGGTTTTTTTTAAATGGTTTAATTGGTTTTGGAATTTTTTTAATTTTGGGTAATTTGTTTTATTATTCAAGAATTTTTGCAGGAGGAGATACAAAGTTAGTTATTGCATTAGGCACTGTTTTGCCTTTAAGCTATGATTGGATGGTTAATTTTAAGATATTTGGATTGTTTATTCTGCTGTTTTTATTTGGTGGAGCAATTTATGTTTTTATTTGGTCTTTGGTTTTGACGATTTTTAATTATAAGAGTTTTAAGAAGGAGTATGCTCGCCAGTTTAAACGTTATAGGAAAATTTTTCTGATTTCGGTTTTGTTTGTTGTTTTTTGGATTTTCTCTAGTTATTTTGTTGGGATGGAATTTGTTTATATTGGATTTATATTTTTATTGTTTCCAATTTTATTTAGTTATTCAAAGGCGGTTGAGGAGTGTTGCATGGTTAAACGAGTTTATCCAAAAGATTTAACTGAAGGGGATTGGTTGGCGGAGGATGTTTTTATTGGGGGAAAGAGAATTCGGGCAAATTGGAATGGGGTTTCGCGCTCTGAATTAAAGTTAATTCAGGAAAAATATCGTCGGAAGATTTTGGTTAAATATGGAGTTCCGTTTACTCCGGCTTTTTTGGTTGGTTTGTTGGGCGTAATATTTGTTAGTTGGAAGTATGGGTTAGTCTAGGGAATTCTGAAACTAATTTCCGGGAGGTTTTTTTTGGGTTTTGACTTTGTTTGGGATATTGCTCTTGGAGAACGTTTTTTTGTTTCTAGTTTGTTTTGCATTTTTCTTAGTTCTGTTTCTTCTGCTTTTTCTTTTTTTAGTGGGGTGTCTTTGTAAATTGGAATTACATTAATTGCAGGGTAATCTTGGAAGGAAAATGTTTCTATCTTAATGTCTTCTGGTTTTAGTTTCTTTTTTATTGTTTTTGCTATTTTTTGTGCTAGAGTTAATGCTGATTTTGGTAGTTTTTCTACTGATGTTTTTTGTTTTGGTAAAATTATCGAGTGACCCTTTGATACTGGATTTAATTCTAATATTGCTAATGCTTTTGTATTTTCTGCTAGTTTATATGAAGGTAAATCTCCAGATATTATTGACTCAAAGATTGGTTTTTCTGATCCTCCTTTGGCTTCTCCCTCTCCCCCTTGAGCAATTTCTCCGGCGTCTGTAATTTCTATATTATTTTGTTTTAAGAAATCTTCTAAGCCTTGTTCGTCTAAAGATTCAATGTGTTGTTTTATTTGATTCTTATTTTCATTAGGCATTTTTTCAACTTGTTCTAGAAGTTGTTTTTTGATTTCTTTTGCTTGTTCTTTTGAAAGTGTCATGAAAATTATACGATAATAAAGATTATAAAGTTAATTGATTGAGAGTTTTGGGATAACTTTTCATTACAATTAATCTTAAATAATCTGTTGTTCAAGATCCGAATTTAATATCTAAGACAAGTGAAACAGTTAGCAAAGCCATAACAAAAATATTGCCAGGGTTAAGTAAAGAAATCCTAGCCTAACAACTAATTGGATTTTGGGACTTAACTTCTTCTTTATTTTTAAACATTGCTACAAATATTGGAAATTTATAGAATAAACTCATTTAATTAAAACAACTGACTTTAACTTGACAGCTCAAGAAAGGGAAGGATTTATAAATTTAAAGTACTAAATTTAACTATGAAAAAACTAAGAAAAAAGAAATTAAAGTATACAATCTATTTGATTATGGGAATAATTCTGTTTTTAAGTGGCTTATTCTTAATCAATTATATCGGTTGGTTAGGTTGGGTTTTAATTATAATTGGGTCAATATTTATTTTTATAAAAATGTTCAAAATAAGAAAAATAAATATCTCTTTAGAAAATAAAATAATTGAAAATGCAGTAAAAAGATTAAAAAAAGTCATTAAGATTGATAAATAATAATTCTCTATAGAGAATTTTGAAAAATTTTGTTTTTCTCGTTTTCTAAGAAGGGTTTTGATGCGATTTCCTTCGGAAATTAGGGTTATTCAAAACCCCCTATAATATTAATTAGACCCAAATCCCTTAATTATGTAGTTGCTGCTGGGTTATTGTTTTATGGAATGCTTCAACTATTATCTGATTTCTTCTAATAAAGGTTTATTAGTCCTATTTCTTTAATTTATGTATGAAAAAAGATTTTTATTATATAAAAGAAATTTCAAATGAATATAAAATAAAAGTGTTTTTAACAAGTTTAATTGTCTTAATAGTAGTAATTGGTTCAATTATTGCTTTCACAAATACTTTTGATCAATTAGTTTTGAGCTCAAATTTATTAAATTCTGTTAAAAGTGCGATAATAAATGAAGTAAAGAGTTTATCTCCAACAGGTTTATTTTACACAGGATTTGGTGGAGGTTTATTTTTTATACCTATTCCTCAAGAAATATTTTTTTATTATGGTTTACTAAAAGGAAATGCTATACTTATTTCCCTATTAACTGTAAATGCAGGGTATTTGTTATCACAAGGAGTTAACTATTTTATTGGGGTAAGATTAAATAAATTCTTTTTACAAATAATTTCAAAAAGGAGATTATACAAAGCAAGGAGATTTATAAATAAACATGGAGGTAAGGGGGTATTTTTATTTAATCTTCTACCTCTTCCTGCACCTGTCTTAACATTTGCATTAGGAATTTCTAAATATAATGTATATAGATTATTTTTCTATACTTTTCTAGGCACAGCATTAAAATATTTTGTAATTATATTGTTCTTTTTAATAGTGAATTGATTTATATACTTCTAATTACTAACTAATGAATGAAAGATCACCATAGAATAACTAAGAGAGAGAATGCATTAGAGGATACATTAAATCTTAAAGACTCATTAAACATTCGGGTTATATCCAAATCAGGTCAGGTAATAGGTAAAGTTTCCCAAATAAGAATTCACCCAACAAAAATGTTTTTAGAGGGGATTATTATTTCAAGAGGGATTTTTAAGAAACCAATTTACATTGGAGTGTCTTATATTAGAAGATTGTCTCACGAGTCTTTTATATTAAAAGTTGACCCATTTGTTCTACTTAAGGGAAAGAAAGTTTTAGATTCTCATGGAAGAAATGTAGGGCGGGTTAAAGATGTTGTAAGAAAAGAGCATTCAAATGATTTAAAGGAGATTCTAGTTGGTTCTTCATTTAGAAAGAATTTTAGTATAAATATTTCTAATATAAAATCTTTTGGAGAGAGTATAATGCTAAAACCAAATTATCATGTCAAAAAAAAGTATTTCTGGGAAAAATCTGAGTAGGGGCATTACTTCAGATGATATATTAGGAAAAGAAGTTATAGATTTAGATGGCAGATTTATCGGTGTTGTAGAAAAAGTTTTAATTGATCCAATTGATTTAGACTTTATAGGTATAGAAGTAGATAAAGGTTTTTTAAAAAAAGGATTATCTATAGGAAAAAGTTATATTGATAGAATTTCAGAGGTTGCTGTTTTTCTTAAAATAAAGGTTGTTTATGAAATAAAAGGAATGACTGTTTTTGATAAGATGGGTGGAATAATTGGAACTGTTTCTGATATTGAACTTTGGGGAGAAAAAAATAAAATAAAGAATATTTACATCAGGCAAGGTATGATTAAAAAAGAATTAGTTGCCCCATCTGATTTTATAGACTCTATTGCATATAATGTTATTTTGACTGTTAAAAAGAAAAGACTTTTAGAATATAATGCGAAATTAGGTAATTGATTATAGAATCTGGGAAATAGGTGATTTGAACTGGTGAATATTAGGTGTAAACTAGTCACCCAAAAGCTCTACGGAAGTCAGTTATATTAGCCGAAGAAACATTTTCAATTTCAGCTACTTTTGTTTCAAAAGGATCTGTTGGAATTGATTCATCCATTGCAAAGTTTGCCATTATAGCATTTAGACCAAAAGCAATTGGTTGTCTTTCAAATTTAGGGTTTTGGCCGTTATTTTCAATTATGACTTTTTCGACTTTTGATTGAATTTCATCTAGGTTTGAATCTGGTGATGCTGGCATTATTTTTAGTGTAATTAGTGCTGTTCCCATATCTAAGACAACCTACGGTTTTCTTCGATGTAGCTTTCCCTTGAGATAGTTACTTCGTAGGTTTTTCTCCTAGTAGTTTTTTGTGATTTGTGTTTATAAAGATTTGCTTTCTACAAATCTTTAACCCCTTCCATTCTTACGAATGGAAGTTATAAATGTTTTGTATGTTTGAGGAAAGATATTCTCCCCAACCATAATTCTTATAAAGAAAAAGAGTTTTGATGATTGATGATTAAAAAGGTGAATTGTTAAGATGGAAGGTAATTATCAACAATTAGTTCAGTTTATTTCAGATAATTCGGGAGTTAGTGTTGAGGAGATTGAGAAAAAGATTGAAGCAAAACAAGCTAAACTTGCGGGATTAATAAGTAAAGAGGGTGCTGCTCAAGTTATTGCCGCAGAGTTAAATATTAATTTTGATAAGCAGTTGGTTAAAATAGCTCATCTGGTTCCGGGAATGAGGAAAATTAATATAATTGGAAAGGTTATCGAGTTGTTTGCGGTAAGAGAGTATAATAAAAATGGGCGAAGTGGAAAGATTGGAAGTTTTGTTTTAGCGGACGACACCAGTAATGTTAGAACTGTTTTGTGGGATGAGAATCATATTGACTTGATTTCTAAAGGCCAGATAACTAAGGATTGTTATGTTGAAATTGGAAATGCAAGCATTAGAAATGGAGAAGTTCATTTGGGAAGTTTTTCTGAGATAAAAATAAGTGAAAAGGCAATTGATAATATTGTTCTTGAGAAACCGGTTTTTACTAAGGAAATTGCTCAGTTTAATCCAAATGATAATGCTGCAACTAGGGCATTTATTGTTAATATGTTTGAGCCTAAATTTTTTGAGGTTTGCCCGGAGTGTAGAAAAAAAGTTAGTGAGGCTGGAGAGTGTAATGAACATGGAAAAGTAACGCCGGATAAAAGGGCCTTACTTAGTTTGGTTTTGGATGATGGAAGCGATAGTATTAGGGCAACTATTTTTTCAGAAGTTTTAGATAAAATATTTAGTCGCGAAGAATTAGAAAATGCAGAATTATTTGCTGTAAAAAAGAATGAGTTTTTAGGAAAAGAAATGATTATTAATGGGCAAGTTAGAAGGAATCAGATGTTTGATCAAAATGATTTTATTGTTTCTTCTTTAGAGGAGATTAATTTAGATAAGTTGATTGAAGAGTTGGAAAAATAGTTTTTATTATATAAATACTTAAAAAGGCGTGGCATCTAAAATTTATATGGCAGGCACGGACGAAGTTATAGTAAATTTTGGAAAATCTGTTCCAGGGAATCTATTAGAGGGGATACTTTCTTCAGGGGCACAAGAAATGCATTTGATTCCTTCAGTTAGCCACGTGAATGTTGTTAGGAGATATGCTGCAGATGATTCTACAAGTGCAGATTATCATCATACTGAATTTAGATTGGGGACTACGGGGAGACCTCCGGTTGTAACTGCTTCCTATGATGTAGAGAAGCCCCACGCTGAATTATCCTTAAATATTTGTTCTTCTTTCCAATCTAGGGAACAATATCTTCTTAATGTGACTGCTGCTACAAGAGTTTTGAAGCAGTAATCTTTAAATATTCTATTTTTTATTGGATTTGATGACTAGAGAAATTGTTTTTGATGGAAGATTTATTAAGACTTTGTTGGTTGGTGATGGAGATTCGAGGTATGGTAAGGAGTGTATTGAAAGGATTAGCGGGGTTAGTGTTGTTCCTTTGTTAGATGGTGGAAGATTTCTTTTAATAAAAGAGAATGTTGTTGGAGGGGGAGAGGTTTTGAGATTTCCAGGAGGCGGGATTAAGGGTTATTGGTCTTCAGAGGGAAGGTGGATTGAGTCTGAAAGTCCTGCGGAAGCTGCTCAGAGAGAATTGGTTGAAGAGACAGGTTATACTGCTGGAAAATTAGAACTTTTATCTGAAAGTAAGGGTACTGCAACGATTAGGCATAAAAGATTTAGTTTTTTAGGACGGGATTTGAGTTTTGTTGGTTGTAGGGATTCTGGGGAGCGCGAGGACATAACCTGCAGTTCCTACTTTGGTAGGAGATGCATTGGAAATGGCTTATAATGGGGAGTTTTATTCTTTTTCACATAATTATGCAATAATTCTTGCTGCAAGAAAATTGGGTTTTAAGTAAGTTTTATTAACCTTAGTTTGTTTAGTTTTTTAAGGTGAAGTTATGCTATTAAAAACTCATGTTATGTTTGGAATATTGATGATTTTGTTTTTTCTTAATCATGTGAGTAGTAAGTTTCTTTTTATTGGGATGGTTTTACTTGCTACTGTTATTCCTGATTTGGATTCGGGGTTTTCGAGTTATGGAAGGCATTTAATTTTTAGGCCGTTGCAATTTTTTGTTAGGCACAGGGGTGTTATTCATAGCTTTACAACTGCGATTGTTTTGTCAGGTTTAGTTGCTATTTGGTTTCCGGTTGCTAGTTTTGGTTTTTTTATGGGGTATAGTGTTCATTTAATTATGGATAGTTTTACAAGAGAAGGAATACAACCTTTTTGGCCATTAAGAGTAAAAAGTAGTGGCCCATTGTTAAGCGGGGGTAGAATTGAAGAGGTTTTGTTTTTGGGATTAGTTGTTTTGGATATTTTATTGTTTTTAGGGGTGGTTGTTTTAGCGTAAATTTTAGTATTCTAATATATATACCTGATTTAGATAATACTTATAAGGAATATGTTGTTAATTTTGTTAGGTGAAAACTATGGTTACAAAAAAAACTACAAAGAAAAAAACAGAGGAAAAGAAAGAAGAGCTTGAAGAAGAGTTTGATGAGCTTGAAGAGGTTGAAGAAGAGTCAAAAGAGCCTGAAATGAAGCTTTCGGATTTACCAGGGGTTGGCCCTGCTGCTGTTGAGAAGTTAGAGGCTGCAGGAATATTTGATTTAATGGGTGTTGCTGTTTTAGGTCCTAAGGAATTGGGGGAAATGGCGGGGTTGGGGGAGGCTGCTGCAAGAAAAACTATTCAAGCTGCTAGAAGTATGATGGATTTAGGATTTCAAGATGGTTTGGAATTTGCTGAAAAAAGAAAAGAGGTCGGTTATATAACTACTGGAAGTAGTGAACTTAATAATTTGTTGGGCGGAAAGGGTGTTGAGACAAAGGCGATTACAGAGGCGTTTGGAAGTTATGGGAGTGGTAAGACTCAGTTGGGTTTGACTTTGGCTGTTGATGTACAATTGCCTTTAGAAAATGGAGGTGCTGAAGGAAAGGCGGTGTTTATTGATACAGAGGGCACTTTTAGGCCGGATAGAATTCGTCAGATTGCAGAGGCAAAAGGATTGGAACCTGAAGGAGTTTTGAAAAATATTTTAGTTGCAAGAGCATTTAATTCAGATCATCAAATTTTGTTAATTGACAAAGTGGGAGAGTTAATTAAGAATGGAGAGCCGGTTAAAATTGTTATTGTTGATAGTTTGACTGCTCATTTTAGGGCAGAATTTGCTGGCCGTGGGCAGCTTGCAGATAGGCAGCAGAAATTAAACAAGTATCTTCATAATTTAATGAAAATGGCAGAGCAATTTAATTTGGCAGTTTATGTTACAAATCAGGTTATGTCAAATCCGGCAATGATGTTTGGAGATCCAACTACGGCCATTGGAGGGAATATTGTTGGACATGCTTCAACATATAGGATGTATATTCGTAGAGGCAAGAAAGGTAGTCGTGTTGCAAAATTAATTGATAGTCCTAATTTGCCCGACAATGAGTGTGTATTTTTTGTTACAGAGAAGGGCATTGTTGATGATGAGTAGATTCTAAAAGTAGTTGGATAATTTTATAAACAGTCATTTCGTGTTAGTTTTAAATAAAAGGGGATGATATAATGGATGATGTTTTTAAAAGGGAATTTATGAAGATTTTTTACGTAGCAGGGTTTCTTTTTATAACCATTTTTTTTGTATTGCCATATATAGTCCAGGTTTCTACTTACTTTCATGAAAAGGGGCATCAAAATGCTTTAAGTAAATATGGGGTTCAGAATAGTTATACTATTAATCTTTTGAATACAATTCATGACTTTTATAACCCTAATGTTCAGAAATTAGGAGTCACTAAATTTGATTTAGCGGCTTATTATGCGTTAAATAAATTTCAAAAAGCAGAGGTGAATCTTGCAGGGATTATTTCTGATTTGAGATTTTTGTTTTTGATTGGAGTTTATCTTGCCATGGTTAATATTTATACATTTTATAAGGTTAGAATTAAGGGAGATTATAATTTGGGTTGGATTTTGGCTGTTAATTGGATTTTATTTATGTGGTTGTTGTCCTTGGTTCAGATAACTGTTGCAAATTTATCTCACGGGTCGGGGGATTTTTATCAGTTGGTTAAGATTTTGAATGCATGATAATCTATAGGGGACTTTGAAAAATTCTGTTTTTCTCGTCCTCTAAGAAGAACTTTGCTGCGATTTCCTTCGGAAATTACATTTATGCAAAGTTCTCTATAAAAAGGGTTTTTTGGTAATTAGTCTTTCTTTGCTATGGCAATATAATTTATGGGACAGATTTTAATTATGTTACATTCCATCCCTATGTCTCTGAACAAATTAATTAAATCTTCTTTAGAAAATCTTCGGGAATACATTCCTTCAGATGTTGTAACTGCTATGCCATCATCTTGAATATTGGTTAAACCGATTCGTTCATAGTTTTTTATTTGGAAGTCTTTTGCGTTTTCAGAAAAAACACTAATAATTATTTCCCCTCCTTTTTTAGTTACTTTTTTCATCTCCCTTAAAACATCGATTTCAATTTTTGGCATATTGCCAAAACTTGCATCAAGACATAAGCAATAGTCAAAGGATTCTTGATTAAATTTTAAATTTGTTGCGTTCATTTCCAATATTCCTATATTGTTATAGTTTTTTAGATTTTCTTTGGCTTTTTTTAACAATGTTCTACTAAAATCAATACCCCAAACTCTCTCACTGCTTTTGGATAATAATTTTAGTAATCTTCCATAACCACAACCTATTTCTAAGATCTCTTTATTTGGTTTTATATGTTTATTAATAAATTCAATTTCTCCATCGAGAAATTCTTGGATTAATTGAGGGGGATTTGTGATAACCCTTTCAAAATCAAAGTTTTCATAAAATTCTTTTACCGTCTTTGCCATAGATTAAAATAATGCCAAGATATATAAAAACTTTATGTCTGTTTGTTTATAACAAGTTATAAAAACTCTTTATTAGTTTTTTAATTATGGAAGATAAAAAAGAGTTTTGGGAGCTGTTCAGCGATTTCCATATACACTCTCGTTTTTCTAGAGCTTGCAGTAAGGATTTGACAATTCTTAATTTGGTAAAATGGGCTCGTATAAAGGGATTGGGTTTAATGGGGACAGGGGATTTCACTCATCCCAAATGGCTTTTGGAGTTAAAGGAGCTTAAGGAAGAAAATGGAGTTTTATGGTTTGAAGATTCGATTGGTAAGTTTCCGTTTATTTTGAGCAGTGAAATAAGTCTGATTTATACTGCGAATGGAAAGGGGCGAAGAGTTCATTTGGTTTATTTGGCACCTAATCTTGAGGCTGTTGATAAGATAAATGCTTGGCTTGATACGAAGGGTAGAAGGGATTATGATGGAAGGCCTATCTTTGGAATTAGTTGCAGGGATTTTGTTTCTAAGATGGAGGAACTTGATGAAGGGATAGAAGTCATTCCTGCGCACGCCTGGACGCCTTGGTTTGGCATTTTTGGGAGTTTAGGGGGTTTTGATAGTCTAAGTGAAGCTTTTGAAGATAAGGTAGACCGGATTCATGCAATTGAGACTGGAATTTCAAGTGACCCTAAAATGAATTGGAAGATAAAAGAATTAGCAGAAAGGAATATTAGTATTGTTAGCTTTTCTGATTTGCATTCGTATTGGCCTTGGCGTCTTGGTCGTGAGGTTACGATTTTTAGGTTGAATGAGGGCGAAGAGTTAACTTATGATTTGATTTTAAAACAGATTCGCGAAAATAGTTTTATTGGAACTGTTGAGACTGACCCCAATTATGGGAAGTATCATTATGATGGACATAGAAACTGTGATTTTAGTTGTAGCCCGGCTAAGACTAAAGAATTAGGAGGTAAGTGCCCCAAATGTGGTAAGGATTTAATTAGGGGTGTGGACTATAGAGTTGATGAATTGTCTTCGGATGATTCTGATTATAAAAATCGGAAGGAGTATTATATCTTATTACCTTTACATGAGATTATTTCTCTTGGAATTGGTATTGGAGTTAATAGTAAGGGGTGTTGGAAAATTTATGATAAATTAATTGAGAAATTTGGAACTGAGTTTGATATTTTGCTTCGTGTTGGTGAAGAAGATCTTATGTCTGTGTTAGATGATAAATTGATTGTTGAATTGATTATGAAAAATCGTCGTGGGGAGATTAAGGTTAAGCCTGGTTATGATGGGGTTTATGGGGAGGCGGTTTTGGAGGATGTTAAGGTAAAAGAAGAGAGGGGGCAGAAAACGTTGTTTTAGAAAATATTTAAATAGATTTAATACTTGTTATATTGTAAGATGTCAAAAAGAAAAGAGGAGAAAATATCTAAATTGCAAATAATAGCTTGGGTAATTGGATTTATTGGTTTAGGCGTTTTAGTATATGGAATTATAAGAGCATTGCTAATATAAAATGAGAACAAGTGATTCTTTACAAGTTTTTTCACAGATTTTGAATTTTTTGATTTTCATTTATTCTACTGAATACCCCATGATCTTGTCGTGGGGATGAAAGCGAAAGAAAAACTGTTAAACGCTAAAGAATAGTTAATTTTTCAATTGAATTGATTAAATCGGGTTTTTTGGATGTTATTGGTTTATTGATAAGTTTTACAGGATTATTTTCTTCTATTATTGTTAGTATTATTGCTGTTATGGAACGGTTGAAGAATCGGTGAGATTAATTTTTTTCTAAACTAAATTCGCAATGTTCTTTTTTAGCAAATTTTTCAAGGCTGTTTAAAGTAGAATTAACTTCAGATTTTATTCCTTTAAAATCTTGTCCGGTAATTGATAAATTATATTTTCCTGCAGCTAGATAAGAAATGTCACATTTAGAGTCTTTACAAGATTCTTTAAGAATATTTTTAACTATTTTGATTCCTTCAGGGGATGAACTTGATAGTCTAAAAATTTGTTTAATTTTCTTGGGTTTTTCTTTTTTTGAATCAAGTATTTTTAATATTTTTTCAGAGTCTGCTTTTTTTGTGTATTTTTCTAAAATCTTCGGGTTTTCTTTTATAATTTCAAAAAATTCTATTATTGAATAATCTTGAGTTATATTTTCTATTATTGGTTTTGATTCATCACTTCCTAGAACTGTTTTTAAAATTGCTTTGTAGGATTTTTCTTTAGATACTTTGTCAAGTAATTCTTTTTTTTCGTTTTGTTTAACTCTTCTTAACGAAAGGTAAATTTTTTCTCCGTGTATTTTTAGTATTTTGCATACTATCTTTTTGCCTGGAATAACATAGTCTCTTAGGTTTCTTATTCTTCCGGGAGATATTTCGGAGGTTGTTATTGTTCCTTCTAGGTTATCTTGAATTTTTACAAATACGGTTGTACCAAGTATTTTATCTACTGTGCAAAGCACAATTTGCCCTTCTTCTAAATCATAATTCATAGAATGAGAGCGATTTTTGTGGTTATAAATGTTGTGATTAGAGTTTGGATTGTAGGAGTTTTTATAAATGAGATGTTATTGAAATAGGGATGATTGAATTAAGAGAGATTAGTGATCGTTTAAAGTGTCCGCAAAGTGAACTAATTTTTAAAAAACTTGAAAAAGAAGATTGGCAAAAATTTCCTTTAGATCGGATGGTGCCTGAAGATTTTTCGGCTTATTTTTCAAAAGAAAGTAAGAAGATGAGGCTTTATCGGGCTGACGGTAGTATGGTTTGCGAATCTGAACGCGGGTCTTTACCTTTTGATTCGGATTATCAAGGAGATTAATTAAGAACTTCGATTACTCTTGCTTTAATATCTGCTTTGCCTCCTTTTGGCTCAGCTAAGATGGCATCACAAATAAGGCAGTTTACCTTTGTTGTTGCCCCTTCGAATATTGTTTGTTCGTTTTTGCAAGATTGACATCTTGTTTTTATGAATCTATATTTGTATCTTCCCATAGAAATTAGACTTTAGAGGGGTTTTTAAACTTGTTGGTTTTGGGGGAATTAATACTAATTAATCTTAATTATTGTAACTACTAGAGAATTGTAACAAAACGAAACATTTATAAACCCCATTTTATTAAAGAAATTAACCTAAATCCTGGTAATAAAAAATAAATCATAAAGGAGGTTAAAATGAATAGAAAAGAAAGATTAGAATCTGAAATTGCAGAATATGAGGCGTGTAATAATGAACATAGCAGAGGCAATTTGTCAGGCTATGCAAATATTGCAGGTATGTATGCGACATCAGCTGGTGCTGGTGTTGGTGCTATGGGCTTATCTTATGCATTACTTGGAGATTCACCCTTAGCTTTGGTAGCAAATGTAATTGCGGGAGTAGCTGCAACAGCTTTAACTGCTAATCACTTTCGTGATGAAGTTCAAGAGGAATATGGTGAAATACTTCATTCTAAAGATAGTATAGCAATGCATAATTCTCAGATTGAATCTAGAAAAACAGATCTTAACTTAATTGGTCAAGAAGATTTACTAGAACAATTAGCTAGAGAATAATAATAATTTTATTTTATTTTTTATTTTGAAGGGTGATTAATGTTGATTTAAACCCTCACCATCTCAATATCGAGTTTTCTTTTGACGAGGTCGATAAATCTTTCTTCGTGTTCGATTTTGATTGTGCATCCTGCAGCATGCTGATGGCCTCCGGATTCCCCTACTCCTAGGGAATGGGTGATAGAGTTCATGAGTTCTCTTAAGTTTCTTGAAGAACCTGAATTTCTTCCAGACATTCTTGCAGATACTTTTATTTTGTCTTCATTGTAAGCCATTGCAACAATTACGGTTCCCTTTTTGTAAATTGATGAAAAGGAAAGAATCGATGCTAGAGTTCCTATTATTGTGTCCTTAACATTGTCTTTAGCATTTATTATTACGTATTCTTTTCCTTGTATATTTCCGTTAGATTCAATGTATTTTAATCCGGAAATTATGTGTTGTCTGTATTTTACGTAGATTCTTTCTGCTTTTTTTCTTGCGTTATTATTTCCTAAACAAGTTAAAACTGCGATTTCTGGTTGGTCCATTCTGCTGCAGGCATTAATTATTGCAGAAACTTCTCTTGCATCTTCAATTTTATTGAAAAGTTTTATTAGATATAAATTTCCGATATGTTCTGATGCTTCTTTTTCTGATAGGCGGAGTGTTATTGCTGTTGCGAGGTTTTTCATTTCTTGTTCGTTTAAATCAATAAGGGCTTTATAAGATCTTCCGACACGGTTTATTCCGGCTTCAGTTAAAAGCTCGTAGGTTCCCCTTGGATTTCCTGTGACTCCTGGAATAAATGGACGTGAGCAGTATTCTAAGGCTTTGTCTAGGGGCCTGGTTGAGGGATAAATTAAAACTCCTTTTTTAACTTTAACATCAGCATCTTTTATTATCTCATTTCTTATTTTGTTTATGTCTTTTTCAAGGGTATCTCCAACAGCACCCAAAATTGCAAGATGTGCAAGGTTTTTATTTTCTTCAGATATTTCTTTTGAAACAAGATAGGTTAGTTCGGCAGCACATAATTTTTCTTTATATTTTGATAAGTGAGGATTTAAAATAACCAGGTTTTTTGGATTGTCGCCTATTTCGTGGTGATCAATTATAAAAACTGTGTTTTTTAATTTTGTTAGTTCTTCTAAACTTCCGGATCCTAAGTCGAGTAGAATTATTACTCTGTCCCTTGGAAATAAGTTTATTTCTTCAGGGCTTAGTTGCTTTATTATTTTTGTTGAGAATTGTTTTCCTTGTCTTTCAAGGGTTTTTGTTAGGATTGCTGCAGATGTTATTCCGTCAGTATCAAAGTGGCTTATTATGTGTATTTTTTTATCTTCTATTTTTTGAAGAAATTGCTTTGAGAAATTTTTAATTGCGTCTTTAATGTCAGTTTCCATCCTCTTTTTTAGGTTAAGTTTAGTTAAAATTAGATTAAAAAAGTTAGGTTGGTTTAAAAAGATTTGGGGGCAGAATTTGTGAGTTTAGAGTAGTAGTTACTTTTCCCCTTTTCTCTCTTGATATTCTTTTCTTTTTTTTAATTTTGCCCGGGTTATGATTAAAGACCTTTCTGCTTTTTTATCTTGTTTGTTTTTTTTGTAATGTCCAATTATCTTTTGTAACCTTATATCAAGGTTTTTTGTAGTTGGTTCTGCAAATTTCTCTCCTAATATCTCTTTGATTTTTATATCAAATAGTTTTACTGAGGGAATACCGTATTGATCTCGAAGTGTTAAGCCTATTTTTTCGCTGGACATCTCTTTATTAGCTAATTTGAGGATAATTGCCTTTACGTCTTCTTTGGTATATTTTAACCATGCTGGTTTTTTTAATTCTTGTTTTGTTGTCATTTTGATAATATTTGTTATAAAAGTTGGTTTTTAAAGTTTTGGATTTGTAAATAAATGCCTAAAACTTAAATAAATGAGATAATTATCAGAGATTCCATTAATCCAAATATAATCCCAAATATTATATCGAGAATGTAGTGTTTTTTTAAGTAATACCTTGAAAAGTAAATTGAAAAAGCAAAGAGGATTATGAAGGTATTTAGGTAAGGGTTATTATAAATTGTAATTAGGAAAAATGCTATCATTGTTGCTCTCCAGCTATGTAGGCTTGGAAATGAAGAGGCATCAATTTTTTCAATGAGATTTTTGTATTTGGCTTTGATTGGTCTATCTTTGTGATAAGTTATTCTTATGAGAATTGTTCCGAGATATGCAAAAAATAATCCAGATATAAACCAGATAAATAGTTTTGATTGATTAATTACTAAGAAAAACAATGAGAGAAATAAATAAAAAGGAAGTGCTCCTAATGCAGATATGTCTTCTATTAATTTTTTGATTAGTTTTTTTGACATTTTATAACATTATTAGTATTAAACTTAGGATTATAAATAAGATTGTTGCTATTAGGAGGGGAGGGTCTGTAATTGCTTTTTCAGGATTGCGTATAATTTTGTTATTTGATAGGATTAAAAAGTAATATCTTAGTAAGATGTATATGAATAATGGAGTTGTTAAGATTAGGTATTTATATTTTGAAGATATTGAATAAAGTGCGAAAGATAGAATTAATATTGCTAAGAAAATATCAAATAATGAAAAAAGAAGTTTTTTGGAATAAGAACCTAATACATTTCGGTGATCTGAAGATTTTTCTTTTAAAAAATTAAGCTCACCGTATCTTTTGCCGGTTACTAAAAACAACGCAAGAAAAAAAACCCCAATAATTAACCAAGGACTTATTTGGACGTTAATAATAACTGCTCCGGCTATTGCCCTTAATACAAAAAGGGAGGATATGGCAAGTAAATCTGCAAAAATAATATTTTTTAAATAAAATGTATAAAGTGTTGACAAAATAAACATTCCTAGAACCGAATAAAAAAACAAAAGGTTAATTGAGTATGCGAGAGTTAATCCTGAGAACAATAGTATTAGAAAAGTAATTATTGCAAATTTTTTAGTTATTCTTCCTGAAGCAAGGGGTCTTTTTCTTTTTTCAGGATTAATGTGATCTCTTTTTATATCTATTAAGTCATTTAAGATATAGTTTGTTGAAGATATAATTATCAATATAAGAAATCCATAAAAAGTTTTTTCTAGATAATTTAAGTTAAGTATATTTTGGGAGAATATAATTGCTAAAAATATGGCTAGATTTTTATACCATTGATGTGGCCTAAATAAAGGGATTATATCTGATATTTTCATTTTTTATTATAGTTTTAGTCGTATTTATAGATTGCTGACAGCCCCCAATTTTTGTCACAGGTAAAAACCTTTTCAAAATTATCATCTAAATCTTTTTTTATTTTAATATGTTCTTTATCATGGAGGGGCATGTCATAATCTGTAAAGAAAATGTATATGTTTTTTCCTTGAAAGTGATTATTTTTTATTATGGCCAATTTATCTAGAGACCAGGGATTTGGGTAAAAGTAGGTCTCTTTTTTTGTATAATAATAAACTGAAGGAGATTCATCAGTTATTATTGCTGAATTTTTTTCAACACTTTTTAGGAAGTTATTTGCCTCTAAAAAACAGGCGATTGTTCCGGTGTGTGCTTTTTTATAATCTAAATAAATTCCTTTAGATAAAATAATTAGCATAAAAATAATTAATAAAATTAATATTGGTTTTCTGAATTTTTTTATTTTTTTTACAAAAAATCCGCAAATTATCATTAATGGTGGAAAAATTGGAAGTAAATGCCGGTCTTCTTTATGGCTCATAAACATAAAAAGCCATAGAAATATTGCGATCCAGATTAATAAAAAATAGATTTCTTTTCTTTTGAATTCTTTTTTGTATGTAATATATAATAGTGCTAAAATGAAAATTATTCCAGATATTGAAAATATGTCCCATCCTTCATAAAATAAAAAATTTCCGGGAGATACTCCCCCCCAAAATGAAGCTGCGTTTGAAGCATGGATGAATGGGCCTAGAAAATTGTTGTATTCAAGAAATCCGTATATCATCCAAGGGGTTAAAACGATAAAAAAGGCGAGTATAGAATACCAGAGATATTTATCAAATAGAAATTTAAAAGATTTGTTACGAACTATAAAATAAAGAAGAAATATTGGTAGGAACCATATCATGTTATATCTTGTTAATACTGCAAGTGCGAAAAATAATCCAAATAAAACTTTGAATTTGTTGTTTTTTTCTTCATAGCCTTTCCAAAAAATAAAGAATGTTAACAAGCCTAAAAAAGTGGATAAAACTCCTGTTAAAATTTTACTGCTGTGTATTACATGCAAGGGAGATAGTGCAAGAAAGATTGCAGAGTATAAGCCCACTCTTTCTCCAAATAATTTTTTCCCTAGAAGATAGGTGAAGAATACACTTAATGTTCCGATTAGAGGTATGATTAGAAAGATTAGGGAATTTATCTTTAAAAAATAAAAAATTGCAAGGATTAGGGGAAGGAGGGGAGGTCTAAATCCTGCTTTTGGCCATTGTCCATCTGGGACAAAATCACTCCACCCATTATTTTCAAAAGAATAATCAAGAGGATTTTTGGTTAAATCATGGCCTAAATTAGCATAAACTGCTTCATCCCACCAAAGAATTGGGGAAGTATAGGCTATAATTATCCGGAATATAAATGCTGATATTAAAACAAATAATAAAACTTTATTTTTTTTATCCATTTAAAACCTCTTTTATTGTTTTTACTTCTATTTCTGTGTTTTTTATACATTCGAGGATTTTATTAAAATCTTCTATTGAGGTGTCAAAATTTCTAATTTTATTTTCGCCAATATAATGAAAGTCCAAAATTATCCAGGCCTTATTTATTTTAGCTTTTTGAATCCATAAACAGATGCTTTGAGGATTATTCTTTTTTTGAATCCATCTAGATTTTAATTTGTAAGAATTGAAGTTTTCTAGATTATTATCTCCCCAGATTAAGGGCCGTGATGCTTGATAGTGTTTTTTAGTTTCAGTTAAAACATTCGTGTTATAATCTCCAAAAGGAAATGCTAGGGTGGATATTTCAAAACCTTGATTTTCTAAAAGTATTTTGGAGTTAAGTAAATCTTTTTTTAGTTCATTTTTACTGAGATTTATTAGAGAGTTATGTTCTAGACTGTGACTTCCAATTTCCCAACTATTTTCTTGCATTTCTTTTGCTTCTTCAAAGGATATTAATTCTCTTCTTTCAAATGTTTCTCTTCCATCTGCTATTAAAAATAAAGTTCCGGTGAATCCATATTCTTTCATTAAAGGATAAACTTGCGTATAATGGCCAAGATAGCCATCATCAAATGTTAAAGAAATAACTGCTTTAGGTCTATTTTCATTTTTTTCAATAATTTGGAAAATAATTGCTAAACAAATTATTATTGAAAGAAATATGAAGATATGGTCTATGGATTTTTTTTTCATTTTTTAAAGGTCCAAATTTTGCTTCCAGAAAAATTTAATAATAAAGATATTCCTGCAGCCAATACTTGAGATATTAGATAATATATATTGAGGAATTCTGTTAGTAAATATAAGAATAGGAGATTTACAAAAAGGGAAACTGTACAAACCGTAAAAAATTTAATATATTTGTTAATCACATTAGTTTTGAAGGATTCTTTGAAAGTCCAGGTTTTGTTTAGTATAAATCCGATAGTTAAAGCTAGGAGATATCCTAAAAGGGATGAAACAATGTAGTAAATCCCTAAAAATTCAGTAAGTAAATAAAGAATTATTAGGTGGATAATTGTTCCAATTATTCCAACTAATGCAAATTTAAAAAATTCTATATCCCTTTTTTTTATTTTAAAAATCGGATTATATTCTTCCATGAATAAGATTGGTAAATGATATTTAAAAATGTAATTGAAGATATAACCCTCTTGCTAAAAGAATCAAAGATTCTTAATGCTGTTGGTTCTAATATTATTTTGCTTCGCTCAATAATATAATAGCCCCACCAGTACTCGCACTTCCACTTTCCCCTTCTTCACCCCTTAAAACCCTTAAAGTGCAAGTGTTCGTCGAACCTTTCAGTTTCAAATTCTTGAGGTATTCATAATATCCTATTGCATTTGGCAATAGGATTTAATAGCCCCACCAGCTGAAAGAATCAAAGATTCTTAGTGCTGGTGGTTCGAATATTATTTCGATTTGCTCAATAATATAATAGCCCCACCAGTGCTCACACTTCCACTTTCCCCTTCTTCACTTCTTAAAATCCTTAAAGTGCAAGTGTTCGTCGAACCTTTCAGTTTCAAATTCTTGGGGTATTAATAATATCCTATTGCCTTTGGCAATAGGATTTAATAGCCCCACCAGCTGAAAGAATCAAAGATTCTTAGTGCTGGTGGTTCGAATATTATTTCGATTTGCTCAATAATATAATAGCCCCACCAGGATTCGAACCTGGGTCACAGGTTCCAAAGACCTGTATGCTTGACCGCTGCACTATGGGGCTATAAGCCGGAATAGTTATGAGAATGAGAAATTTTGAGGATTTATAAGGGTTTCTGTAATGTGTTTAAATATTTTGAGATTGCAATATATCTGTTAATTTTTATATCTTCCTCTTTTTTCGATTATGTTGATACGTTTGAGGATTTCTTTGTGTTTATCTGCATGATAATTATCTAAAATAATTTTAATTGTGTTTTCTGCGATTGTAAAGTGTTTTGCTTCTAGGGCTTGTTTTAGTAGATGTAAGTCTACGGCTTTATCTTCTATTTTTGGGGAGTGGAAGGCTAGGCCAAAATCTATAAGGTAGACTTGTCCTTTTTTTGTTCCGTAGGTGGCTTCTAACTCACAAGCCTGCTCGTTATTTTGTAAATTTTGTCTCGCAAACTTGTTCGCAGCCTGCTTCGCTAATTTTTTAGTATCTGATAAATTAGAACTCGGGGTTGGAATTATTTTAGTTGGTTTAGGAGTGTTATTGTTTTTAACATAAATCATGTTTGAAGTTGTTAAATCTCCGTGGATAATGTCTTGGTCATGAAGTTTTGAAATGTTTTCTGCGATTTGTTTGCAAATTGTTTTATAGTCTAGTTCTTCTAAGTGTTCTGAAAGTTTTTGTCCTTTTATATATTCCATTGTAATGTTTTCTTTATCATCTGATTTTATAATTTTTGGAACTGGGATTATATTTTGGAGTTTAGAAATTATTTTTGTTTCACTTTTTGTTAGTCTTTTTCTTAGTTTTTGGTCTAAATCTGGATGACGATAGGATTTTTTTATTCTGTGTTTTTGAATTTGATTGTTTTCTAGAGTTATTATTGCTTCTGCGCCTTGTTGTATTGTTTTTTTCATAGTTAAGGAATAAGAAAGATATTTAAATAGGTTTTTGTTTGTTATTTTAGAAAAAGATGGTGAAAATTTCTTTGAAATTTTCAATCTTTAAATTTTAAACTAGTAGAAAAATTAAAAGATGGTAGATATTAATGTTAAATTAGATAGTAAGATTTATTATTTGTTAGTATTAGTTTTGGTTGTAATTATTGTTAATGGGGTTGTTTATGCTTTTAATAGTGATTTTATTGGGGGGCAACCTTCTATTATGGGGCATAGTAGTGATGAAGTAATGGTTAAAAATTCTAGTGGAGATTCTGTTAGTTTACAAAAAGCTATTGATGAAGGTATGATTGGAAGTGGTGGGAGTGGAGGTAGTGGTCCTTGGATTTGTGTTTATTATAATATGCATTATTGTGATACGGGTTATGCTGAAGGAGTAAAAATAATTAAATCATCTACAGATATTTCAGGAGTTACTAGTCCTTGTGGAGCAATTAAGGTTAAAAATATTAATGGAGAGTTATGGTATGATTCTAGTGGAACGAGTCTTTGTAATTTTAATTGGTGCCATGATATTGTTTCTTGTGTTTTGAATTAGAAAGATATTTAAATAAGTTTTTGTTTGTTATTTTAGAAAAAGATGGTGAAAATAGATATAAAATTGGATAATAAGATTTATTATTTGTTAGTATTAGTTTTGGTTGTGATTATTTTGAATGGGGTTGTTTACGCTTTTAATTCTGGGTTTAGTGGAGGGGATGCGAGTGTGATGGGGCATAGTAGTGATGAAGTCATGATTAATATTGGTGGAACTCCAAAGACTTTGCAAGCTGCTATTGATGGAGGGGATTTTGGGGGTGGTGGAGGAGGTACAATTGATTATAGTGATTGTGAAACAAAAGCAACATGTATGCATGATTCTCCTGGTTGCGAGGGTACATTATTTTCATGTTCTACAGGTTACATAATGGTCGGATTTTATGGAGGTAGAGGACATAGTAGTGCTGTTAATGCTGATGATAAATTTTATTGTTGCAAACTTGTTAGTTCTTAAAATTTCATTTTCTTACCAAATTTTTTAGCAAGTTTCATCATTTGTTTTTGAGATAATCCTTGAGAGGGATCCAGGTCTGCTAAATCTCCTCCTTGAGTGAGATCTTTAAGTAATTTGTATTGCTTTATTAGTTGACGTATGTCGGTGGTCGTTGCTCCGCTTCCTTTAGCTATTCTTCCTAAACGTGTTGTTTGTTTTTCAATTATTTCAGGATTAGTTATCTCTTCATTCGTCATGCTGTCTATTGCGTGTTTCCATTTTTTTAATTTACTTTCTTGAGTTCCTAATAAGTTTTCTGGGATTTCTTTATTTCCCATTCCTGGAATCATTGATGCTATTTTTGATAAACTTCCCATTCCAGACATTTGCGTTATTTGTTCTTGAAAATCTCTAAGATCAAAACTTCCTTCTTCTAACTTTGATTTTAATTTTTTTTGAGATTTTGCATCTACTGCTGATTCTACTTTTTCTAATAATCCTTCTAAATCTCCAAGGCCAAGCATACGAGAAATAAATGATTTAGGGTTGAATGTTTCAAATTCATTCATTTTTTCTCCAGTTCCAATAAAATAAACTGGAGCATTTGTTTCGTTGCATGCTGTTAGTGCTCCTCCTGCCTTTGCAGTTGAGTCCATTCTTGTGATTATTACTCCATTGATATTACAAGCTTTTTGGAATTCTTGTGCTTGGGTTTTTGCTGCTTGCCCTATATCTGCTTGGATTGTTAGAAGTTTGTAGTCAGGTTCTATTTCTTTTGTTAGTTGTTTTATTTCTTTAACTAAATCTCCATCTAAAGAATGTCTTCCTGCTGTATCTATAATTACTAAATCAAAACTTTCTAATTCTTTTTTATATTGATTGTAGATATTTATTGCTGATTTTTCTGTTTTGTTTGTGAATGTTTGAGTTTTTGTTTGTTTTCCTAATTGTTCTAGTTGGTCTGCTGCTGCTGGTCTATGTACGTCTAATCCTATTAAAGCGGTTTTAAATCCTCTTTTTGAGTAATATGCTGCCAGTTTTCCAGAGGTGGTTGTTTTTCCTGCTCCGTATAAACCAATCATCATTATTTTTGTTTGTTTTTTCTTGTCTAGTTTTAATTCGTGTTTTTCTGTTCCTAAGAGATTTAGAATTTCATCATGTAGAAGTTTTGTTAAGTGTTCTTTTTTCTCAATTCCTTTTATTTTTTCGTTTTCTGCTTCTTTTTTTATTTTATCACCTAGTTCTTTTACTAAGTGAATGTTTACATCTGCTTGAATTAGGGCTCTTTGAAGATCTTTTACAACTATTTCAATTGTTTTTTTATCTACAAAAATAGCTCCAGCTATTTTGTCAAATCCTGATTTTAGTGCTTGGGATAGTTTGTCTAGCATGTTTTTTCTTAGGATTTAAAGTATTTATATTTTATAGTGTGTCAAGAGGGCTTTTAATGTTTTCTATATCTGAGTTTGCTACGTGGGTATATATCTGGGTTGTTCTGAGATTTTTATGGCCAAGTAGTTTTTGAATTTTTCTTATGTCTATTCCTTGTTCTAAAAGGTGTGTTGCAAAAGAGTGTCTAAGAATATGAGGTCTTATTTTTCTTGAAATAGCTTTTTTGGAGGCTTTTTCAACTATTTTTTCAATTGTTTTTGTTGAGTATTTTTTATTTCTGTTTGATTCGAATAAATAGTTTTGAGGATTGTCATTTAAGAGATATTTTAGAAATTCTTCTTTTATTGATTCTGGGAATAAAGATATTCTGTCTTTGGCCCCTTTTCCTTGTCTGATGTATATTATTTTTCTTTCTATATCTATGTCTTTTGGTTTAAGGTTTATTAGTTCAGAAACTCTTAAACCAGAGGAATAAAGTAATTTTAAAATAAGTTTATGTTTTAGATTTTCTAGGGAGTTTATAATTTCTGAGATTTCGGTTTTATTTAGTACTTCGGGAATTCTTGATTCTTTTTTGTAATTAGGAAGGCTGAATTCTGTTTCTTTGTCAAGGATTTTAAATAATATTTTTAGTGCAGCATATTTTTGTTTGATGTAGCTTGAGCTTTGTTTTTTGTTTATTCCATTGAGTAAATACTCTTTAACCTCTTCATTTGATATGTTATTAGACTTTTTTAAAAAATCATTTAGGATAAGAAGATAAGATTTTATGGTTTTACTCGAGAAATTTCTAAGTTTAAGGTAGTTCAGATATTTCTCTTTTATCGAACTTATTTCCTGATTCATAGTTTAATATATATGTTATATTATATATATTTTTTGGTAAAAGTTCGATAAAAGGGTGTTAAGTCTAATTTTTTCTTCTGCTAAAAATTTAAATATCTAATACATATTTCCCACCCAAAGAAGCGCGCTTAGTCATATCGTGACAGATAGTCTTGCTTTGCAAGATTATTTTTTAGCAATTTTCCATAGTTGATAAAAAAATTGCCTGAAAGACTGGACAGTATTCTCATCTTGGATTAGAATACAAGAAATTGGCTCTTTGTAATTCATAATTAAAACTGTCTTAGTCCCGAATATGTCAATTGTTACAGGAGTAATACCTTCTAAATACTTTGCTTCTGTGTATTTCATCTTCTTAAATTCATCATAAAATTCACTTTTTTCAGAAAACAAATGCTTCGCAATAATTTTCTTGTTTATTCTTTTGGGCGACCAATTTATCCAAAACCTATTTATTTTTTCATCTTTTAGCGATGTTACACCCATTGCTAAAATTTCTTCATCTTTTCCCACTTTTTCAAATGCTTCATCAACAGCAGTTTTTAATCCTCTTAACCCTGTGTAAATAGTTGCTCTAGAACTTTCGATTGAGGTATTTCTGATAAGATTTAATTGAGGTATTGATTCCTCAATTATTGATTCTTCTTTTTTTAGTTGTTTTAATCTCTGTTGGAAATACTCTTTTAATTGGCTTGGTGGTGAGGCGGTAAAATGTTTAATTCCATTGATATTGGATTCTGAGATTAAGCCTTTATGTTTCAACGATTCTAAGGTGTCATATATTCTTCCTGAATTTAGTCCTGATTTTTTGAGAATTTCTGCTGTTTTGATTGTCCCAGATTTAACTAATGTTAAATATACGATGCTCTCATTCTTGGTTAAACCGATTTTCTCTAATGTTCCAATTTCCATGATATTACAATTATTCTCAAATATATAAAACTTTTGTTTAACCACCCACTATAAGGGGGGATAAATTTATATTGCTATCAAAATGGAAGATTTTATAGGAGTAACTAGAATGAAATTAGAAGAATTAACAGATGTAGATATGAAAGTTTATCCAACATATGATTGTGGTAGCGAATGCCCTTTTTGTATGACTGATTTAAGATGGAAAAATTTAGAGATATCAACCGAAGCATACTTAGAGAGTTTCAAAAAAGCTTTTGATGTATATTATAAAGCAGGAGGGAGAAAAGTTCTTTTTACAGGAGGTGAACCAACAAGAAGACCGGAAAAACTTATTGGCATGTTAAGAGAAATTAGGGATGTTCCACTGGATTTAGTTGTGCTTTATACCAATGGTTTAACTCTTTTATATGAATTTGGAGGAGAAAGACTTATTGATCACTTATCTTCGGAAGGATTACAAGATATTAATATATCATTACACCATTATGATCCTAAAAGAAGACAAGAATTATCAAAACAAGAGGTTTGTGATATTGATGCTGTATCTGAAGCAGCTAAACAAAAAGACATAAGAATTCGTTTGAATTGCACATTGCTTCGAGATTATGTAGGTAATTATGATGAGATTATTAATTACCTTGATTTTGCACGAAGATTGGGAATTTATGATGTTTATTTTAGAGATTTATTCCATCTTAAGAACAGAGAAAGATCTTGCGAGTTTGCTAATAGAGATAAATTAGCATATACTGATGAACAAAGAATAGATTTTCATGAACTACTTAATTCCATTAGAAGAGATGGAAGATTTCATGAAATCGATCAGCTTAATAGGCACAGAGATCATGGTCAGACACATATTTTTAAATATAATGGAATGAGAGTCTCATTTGGAACTTTAGAAATTGGAACTGAGAGCAATGAAGAAGTTACTTATTTTAATTTCCAGCCAGATGGAAATGTGTACAGAGATATGAATGGTCCTGAATCTAAACTCGAATTATAATTTTATATTATTTTTATAGCTTTTTCTGGAGTAACAATCTTAGTCCCCTCATATTCTCCTAATTTCAACAAATGTCTATCTTGACTTACAATTAAATCAACATCACCAGCAATTCCTGCCTCAAGAAACTTATTATCATCTGGATCATCCTTTATTACATCAAGTTTAATTGTTGGTTTAACAATAGTAGAATTTTCAATAATCATATTTCTCCATTCTTCAATCATCTCTTCTGGCATCTGAATTTTGAAGTTTCTCAGTGTTTTCACCAATTCATCGATAATCTCTATTGAACTAACTAATTCAAATTTTTTATTCTTCCATTTTTCTATGATTTGTGAACAAAAATTTCCTTCCCAAAAAATTCCTGAAACAAAAACATTTGTATCAAGGATAATTCTCATTTTCTTCTAGTTTGTTTTATTGCTTCATCTACATCAGATGCCCTTATCTCTTTCTTTTTAACAAAATCTCTTGTTTTCTTCAATAACTTGTCAATTCCACTAAAAGAAGGCATTTCTAACTTCTTCAATACAATAGTGTTATCTTCTCCTATAACAACAAATTTTTCTCCTTCATTAATTTTCATTTTATTTCTTAAACCTTGAGGGATCACAATTTGTCCCCTTGAACTAACACTTGTTATTTCAATATTTTCCATTTTAACCTCATGATAAGTTTATGTTATTAGTAAGATTATCTTATTTATAAACCTTTCGCTTTTTGTAGCGACTTCTTTTTTAGAAAAAAAGAAGCAAAAAAGCGCGCGCTTCCCACCCCAAGATAGGAGATTTAAATTTTCTTAACGCAGAAAAAAACTTGCTCCACTTTGTTTCGCATGCCGCCTTGCAGGCTCTCACTCCATTTCATTCCGTTCGCACGACTTAACAGGGCTTAAACAGAAAATACTTGCAGGATTTTCCCAAATTTTTTCTTTCAGAAAAAACTCTCGAGGTCACTTCGTTCCGCTCGAGCCCTACGGGTTGTTTAAACCTAAATGTTAAACTCAATTAAATCAAACTCTTAAAATGCCCCCGACCACCCGCCCCAGATAGGAGAGATTGTCTACTAACGAAAAAAGTTTAATCCCCCTCTTTATTAACTCAGTCAAACTGAGAAAGAATTGACTTATTAATTTGTTTCGCCATTCCTAAATTTTTTATAACTGTCAATTTTATTTTTTGTCTAGAATTAACAATTTCAGCCAATTCATCCAAATCTAAATTTTCTAGATTCTTATTCTTCTTAAAGAAATTCTCTAACTTCTCAACAATTTTATCTGGAAGCTGAGCCTGAACAATTGTTTCCCCATAAGTCCCAACATAATAGGTTCTGTCAATTAATTTTGAAGAAGGATATAATCTTACTTTTAATCCAATCTTTTTATAAAATTTCCATAGATTTTTATCTAACGGTGTTGAGCCAGTACTAACTGCATAGGAGATTATCCCTTTTTTCTTTAATTGCCCCATAATCTTTTTTTCTGTATCTAAATGTAGGATTGCTTCCCAACCATGTGCTCCTTGCCAACAATTAATATTTGGATTTCCTCTTTTAAAATCCTTATACCAATCATCTATTATTTCTTCCCAGAATTTCATCATCTCATTCAATGAATTAAAAGTAAAAACTGAAACTTCTCCCTTTATTGAATCAATCCCTTTAGGGGTGATCCTTTCTTGATTTATTGTTAAGTATAATTCATCAATCACACTTTTACTTTTAATTACCCATTCTTTATTTATGGAAAATTCTGTTTTATTCTTTATTAATACTTCATTCTCAACTAACTCTAATAGTGCTTTTCTAACTGCTTGAAATGTTACAGCCTTACCATACCTTTTTCTAATAAAATTAGTTAATTCGATGATTTTTAAAGGATATTCTTTAGATAATATGGTAAAAACTAAGTTTTTTATAGTATCTTCTTTTCCAAATGGCAAGGTTATATTTAAACTCATTGAACTAATTAGATTACTTATATTTTTAAACCTTTTGGTTCAATAATTATTGAACCAAGAGTATATTATATTTTATTTTAGTAGTTTATTATGGAAAAAATAAAATCTAAACTTAAAAGAATAGTACTAACAACAGGCTTAGCTGGAGCTGTTCTTTTCGGTGGATATGTGGGAGTTGAACATTCAAGCAGATCTGCCACTCGCAAATACGTTACCCAAAATGTAGAAAGATATGTTCAGGAACAAGAAAAAAAATTTGGAATTGACCATAAAAGAACTCCCTCTATTGAATTTGGATTATATGATGGTTTAAACTATGGAGATACAACCTATGGTTTATATGATGATGGAAAAATTGTTATCAATGACCATGCCTGTGTAATTCCCAATTCACCAGTTCGAAATTGGATTTATGGATTATTTCACAAAACAAGGCCTATTGAATATATACTTCATCATGAATTAGGGCATGCTTATACTGAAGAGCAATTACCAAAGGTAGGCATTGAAAGTTTTCCAGATAAATCATTAAAAGATTCTCGTATGAAAGGAAAATTAATAGGTCAAAAAATGATATCAGAAGGAATTGCGGATTACTTTGCCTTTGAGATGCTTGATAAACTAACACCTAATTCAGATGTTGTTTGGGCAGATCATCCTCAAGACCCAATTTATTTTCCAAAAAGAAGCTATTTCTATGATGGGGGAAATGCGTTAGTAGCCCCAGTTCTAGATAAGTATGGAGTTGAAGAAGGAGTTAAGAAATTAATCAAACAAACACCCCCACTTGCTTTCAATAAAGGTTTTTTAAGATCCTATCAGCAAGAAATGTTAAATGATTAATCCCCCTCCAAACTTTTTTTTAAGACAATCTCTCTTAATTAATGGGCATTTTGGATGGAGCCCACCATCCTTAAGAGTTTGATTTAACTCTAAAATTTTGCTAGCGCAACGTTGCACTAAATTTTAGCCTTCTTTTTATTCAGGGAGTTTAACATGGGATAAAAGGTTCTTTCGGGTTGCACCCTTCTTCACTCAAATAATTCTTTTCAAGAATTACTTCTTTTATCCCCAACGTTAGTTTCAATTTTTGAGAATGCCTCAAGTTAGAATTAAACAAAGAAATAGGAAATAATATTTTTTCTCCCACCCAATAGGAGAGACGCGCGCAGTTTTCGAATTCTCGAAAACTAGATAGTCTTGCTTCGCAAGAAATTTATTTTTTCGCCACATTCCATACATTATGAAAAAATTCTCTGAATCTCTTTGCCATTAATTCAGATTGAATAACATAAGCCGTAGGAAATGGATCCCCCAAAAGCATAGAAACCTTATTCCCCACAATATTAACTCCTGCTGGAAGAGCTAAAGAGCTATATTTAAATTCAAAATTCTTTATACCCTTATATTCTTCTTTATAAAATTCTCTTTGAGACTCTAAAGCAATTACTTTAACAATAACTCCTTTTTCTACTCTATTAAGATGATGTTTTTTGAAAAAATCATTTATTTTTTTACTCTTAAATTCATCTCCGGGTGCAAAAACAAGATATTCTTCTCCTTTTTTCCATGAGTCTAACATTTCTTCAAAGAGAGCTTTAATTCCCTTGAAACCTTCATAAACTGATGCAGATTGCTTATATTTGGCAAATTTTTGTTTTTCTTTAATTTCTGGAATAATTTTTTTTAATTCTTCTTCTTGCTCAATCAAAGCTCTTTTTTTTGTGTTTACATATTCTATCAATAGTTCAGGATCTGAAGGTTGAAAATATTTTATGTTTGCTTCTACTATATAAGATACAAGCCCTTTTTCTATCAGCCTATCTAAGATTAAATATACTTTAGAAGTATGAACGCCTGAATATTTACTTATTTCTCCTGTTTTAGATTTGCCATGTTCCAACAGAGCAAAATATACTTTCACTTCTCCTTCAGTAAATCCTATCTCTTTGAATATTTCTTTGTTCATAAGACTAAGAATACTTTATTCTATATAAATGTTCCTACTACTACCCCCTAAGGGAGAGATTGAAATTAAGTATTAATTAGAGTTACTACTCTATTATGGTAACCAAAGAGTCACAAAATATTGGAACATACATATTTGAATTAACGAATAGATGTAACGAAAGCTGTGCTTTTTGCTATTCAATCTCTTATGATTCAAACACTAGAAGAGGAAGGGTGGCAGAGCAATTAACAGGTGATGGGTGGCTTTCGGGACTTGAGAATATTGCCAGAGAAGGAGCTAAAGCAGTAGACTTCTCGGGCGGAGAACCAACACTCCACAGAGATTTTCCAGGAATTATTGAGAAAGCTAAAAGACTAGATTTATACACTATTGTTTCAACCAACGGAACAACTACAGGGAGGAAAGGAGTAAGAGAATCGCTTGAAAAGTACGCTGACTGTATCGCATTATCAATACATGGAGTAGGCGATTTACATGACAAGATCAAGGGAAGAACTGGTTCTTATGATAGTATAATTGAAGCTTACCAACACTATTCTTCAAAAGGCAAAAAAATGAAAGTAAATACTGTTGTGTGTAGGGAAAACATTCAAGGAGTTTATGAAATTGGAAATGCCTTAAATATTGAAGAATCTCAATCTCAATGGAAATTAAGTCAAGCAGTTTCAAGAGAATCTGGAAGGTTAAATAAAGAATTAGTCCATGTATCTAACGAAGAATTTGTAGATGTAGTTAAAAATATATCTTTAAGATTCCCAAAAGCTTATTCTGAAGGAAGAATTACTTTTAGAGAAGATGATAGTCAAGTAAATAGATTTAGTTTTGTTCCTTATTTGATTGTCAGTTCAGACGGTGAAATGAATATTCCAATAGGAGAACAACACACAAGAATAGGATTAAATGTTTTAGATAGAAATTATTATGAAGGCGCAAGTAGGTTTTTTAAGGGTCTTGGAAACTTTCCAGAAAGAGTTAATGAAAATCATGGAAAATTTTATCAAACGCCTTATGAGTCTCCTTGCGATAATTGTAAACAGGAAGTTCCTTTATCAGTTAGATTAATTGCAAAAGGGATTATTTAATCATAAAAAAGAAACAAAAAAAGCGCGCGTCTCTCTAATACATAGCCCACCCAAAAAAATATTATTTCAGATTAATACAAACGGCATTCTCAAAAACTTTGATTTTTTGCCTTCGGCATCGTTGCACTAAAAATCAAGTCCTC
>Ga0180007_10001359_pt1 | contig 34141 bp, 28 predicted proteins | sample MM_PC_MetaG_FD_121122 | JGI IMG/M metagenome (GOLD analysis project Ga0180007, IMG submission 121122) | Groundwater microbial communities from the Aspo Hard Rock Laboratory (HRL) deep subsurface site, Sweden - MM_PC_MetaG | ecosystem: Environmental > Aquatic > Deep subsurface > Groundwater... | reverse complement strand
TTATTTCTTATCTTAATTTTTGCCTTGGCGATTTATTTCTTTTCAGGCCATGTTCTGTTTTCCCAAAACAAACCAAGTTTTGAAATAGCTCCTGAAGAACCGCCAACTGTTGATCCAGCCCAGACAAGCGTGACGCCTTCATCAATATTTGCAGGCGATATACTAACTATCAGCACAAATGTCACTGATGTTTCTGGCGTTGCCTCTGTTTCTGCTTATATTGTATTGTCTGGCAGTGATGTAAAAAAATTAACCCTGACCAAGACCACTGGTGATATCTATAAGATTGACTGGCAGACACCGACAGACTTAGCAGCCGCCACCTATACAGTTGATATTGAATCGAATGATACCCTAGGTTTTTTTGAAAGGAATATAGATCTCGGTACTTTCACTGTCAATACCAGTTGTTCCACTGATCAATGCAGTGCTGGCGGTCTGTGTTATGATATCACCCAGTGCCACCCGACAGACGTTGGTAAAATATGCAGTGGTTCGCCGGCGGCTTGGACGGGTAATTGTGGTGATAACACCTGTCAATGCAATGAAACGGCCACGAATTGCGCTTTGGATTGCGGGGTAGTTGGCTGCGATAATCCTTCTAGCCCAGAAGTTTTATTTCTTGACCCGTCAAGGGATTATCCTGATCCGATTGGTGATTTGCCGTCCAATGCTAACTATACTGTCATGGTCAAGGCAATTACTGGATTCAAATTTGGAATTGGAAAAGTGGATTTTTATTTAGACGGCTTATGGCAGAATACCCAAACAGTGGCCTGTGACTTTAATGCGAATGAATGGTGCTGGGTTTTTGATACAACAGGCATAAGTGGAGAACATGACATTAGAGCGGTGGCCTATGTCAGCAGTCTGGCCTGGTGTGATGACACAAGACATATAAATATCCAGGGCGACACTCAAATACCAACAGCTAACATCACTGATCCATTAGCAAACGCCACTCTTTCCGGTACATATGGGGTGAAGGTTCACGCGACTGATAATGTCGGTGTTAATAAAATAGAAATATATACTATGGAAGGAGGTTTCATTGGCTCAATGAATGTAAGCCCAGCCGCGGCTGATACAAACCAAACAATTAACTGGGATACGATTGCGACTGGTTATCCCAACGGCAATTACAATCTTTACGCCCTTGCTTACGACGCTGATAATAATTATGGTCAGGCGGCAAGCGTGCCGTTAATAATTGACAACCCCTGCTCGCCAGGACAATGCACTTTGTGGCCTAATTGTTATGCGGCTGGTGCCTGTCATCCCACTACGGCTGTCCAGAAGTGTGATAGCGCTGGTTCGGGTAATTGGGTCAGCTCTTGCGGTGACGCTAGTTGTTTATGTAGTGAAACAAATGCAACTTGCAGCACTGATTGTCCGCCAACAGTTTGCGGGGCCAATGGCTGCGAAGTGGGTGAAACATGCTCTAATTGTCCAGCTGATTGCGGGCTTTGCCCCATGATCTAAAGATAATACTGTATTAATCATAGTTAATTTTTAGATACGATATTATGGCTAACCAATTAAATAACAAACTGGAGCCAGAGGATATTTTTGCGGAAACAGAAAAAACTGCACCGAGGCCAGCTAGAGTAGAGCCGAAGCGTGAGAAATATATTCCGCCGGCCACAGCCATGCCTCCAGAAACACCAAGAAAACCAAGAAGTGTACGCTGGTTAATTGTTATTGTAATCGTTATTATTGTGTTAATGGTTGCCGCTACGTTAATTTCTGCAACAGGTGTTTTTCAGAAAAAAGAAGTTAATGTAAACAACGCAAGTAACGAGGTGACTAATGAAACTGTAATAAATACTAATTTAGCACTCCCGACCAACCAAGCAGACTTGCCTTTAGATTCTGACAAGGATGGCTTGTCAGATGACGAGGAAAAAAGTTTGAGTACCAATCCCAATAATCCTGATAGTGATGCTGATGGTCTTTTTGACAGGGAAGAAGTTAAAGTTTATAAAACAAATCCACTAAAGAGTGATTCAGATGGTGACGGACATTCTGATGGCGATGAAGTTAAAACGGGATATGACCCGCTCGGGCCAGGCAAACTCTTAGATTTTACCAACGCTGTGAATAATCTGACTGACATAACAAAGTAGTAAAATATTTTATAACTTAATATTAATTTTAAAAATATGTTTGGAGATAAAGATATTCCTCAGACTAAGCTTGATAGTTCAAATGAAGCTTTATCCAAGGAAGGCGGCTCGTCATCTTCTTTCAAGGTCAATCAGTCTGACATTCATGTCATGCCTGAAAAATTTCGCATGGTGGAAAAAGCGGCTGGCCGTAGTCATTCCTGGTTAGTCATCATTGTAATATTAGTCATTGGCGCTGTTTTGGTCGGTGGCGCGATTTTTGCCTATCAGTCTTTGTTTAATAAAAATGAGAATCAAAACACGCTTGCCACAGTCAATGAAAATGAAAATATCAATGCACTAGTTAATGCCAACCAGAATGCTAATAAAAACACTAATGTACTACAGAATGTCAATGGCAATCTTAACGCCAACGCGCCAAAAAATTATAATTTGAATATATTTGAAAATATTAATTCAGCTAATGTCAACGCAAATGTTAATTTAAACTTAAATACTAACACTCTCGTACCTGTTAGCAATGATTCTGATAATGACGGCTTAACTGACCTGGAGGAAGCTTTATTTAAAACACAGCCGCTGATAAAAGACAGTGATAATGATAGCTATCTTGACAGTCAGGAACTGAAAAGCGGTTATAATCCCAATGGTTCTGGACGGATAGAAACAACTGAATCCGTCAGTACTTATACATCGGCTGAATTAAATTATTCAGTACTTTACCCGAGTTCTTGGGTGTCAAGCCCTGATCCTAATAATAAAAATGGCGAGATGTTTACCTCTGACACAGCTGAATTTGTTGAAGTAACTGTCTATGACAATCCTTCTTCGCTTTCAGCGCGCAACTGGTATATCTCACAATCGCCAAATGTTGACACTTCTCGTATCACTACTGTCACTAACTGGGACAATTCATTAACAGATGGAGTCAAGGCTATTGATGGTTTGAATGTTTATTATTCTTATGATAACAAAATTTATTTGATCAGTTACAACATCAACATACAGCAAGAGACTAATTATAAATCAGCTTTTGAAATGATGTATAAAAGTCTAAAAATAATTTCACCGCTACTTTCCAATTTGAACGCCAATCTTAATACCAATATTAATAGCAATACTGTCAATCTCAATGTCAATTTTTAAATCATATGTTTGTTGAAATCAGTAATCCTTATTCCTATCCTGTTAGTAATGAATTTATTAAGAGGCTAATGAGAAAAATTAATCGATATTTGAAAATCTATCGTAAAAATAAAATATCAGTAGCCCTCGTTGATAATAAAACAATTAAAAGAATAAACAAACTTTATCGCAGAAAGAACGAGGTCACAAGTATTTTATCCTTTTCGGAAAAAGATAATAATAAAAAGTTTATTGTCAAGGAAGATGAAAATTATTTCGGTGAAATTATAATTGCCTATCCAGAATTAAAAAGAAAAGCTTATCAGAATAAGATGGCCGTTAAAGAGCAATTGAAAAAGTTATTAATTCATGGCTTATTACACCTTGCCGGCTACGATCATCTAAGGAAGGAAGAGGCTAGGCGTATGGAAAGATTAGAGGCAATCATTAATAAAACTGTTATATAACTATGCCTAGAATTGATTTAAATAGGCTGGGAAAAAGTTTTCAGTATGCTTTTAAAGGTCTGTGGTACGTGGCAAAAAGCGAGCAGAGTTTTCGTTTGCATTTATTGGCTAGCTTTATAGTCATTGTTTTAATGATTTATTTTTCAGTTAAACTGTGGGAAGCCATTATTCTTTTTCTTGTAATCACGTTGGTTTTAGTGTTAGAATTAATTAATACTATCTTTGAAAAAATGATAGATGTACTGAGGCCACGTATCCATTATTACGTAGAAGTCATTAAAGATGTGATGGCAGCCACTGTATTAATAGCCTCAATCGGTGCTTTAATAGTCGGTATTCTTATTTTAGGACCTTACTTTTGGTCTAAATAGTAATTTTAATCTTGATAAATTTAAAATAATAATTTATAATGTAAATAACCGCTGTCTACCTTTGCGGATAACTAAATTTAGTAAAAATAAAAAATATTATGCCAAAAGAAGAGATAATTACAGGATTAGATATAGGCTCTACAACGATTAGAATAGCAGTCGGGCAGATCAATCCTCAAGACAAAAGAATTCACATTTTGGGTGCCGCAGAGAATATTGCTGAAGGTATTAGCAAGGGTGTTGTCACCAGTATTGAAGACGCTGTTTCAAGTATTTCAGGTGTTTTAGAAAAGGTAGAAAGAATGACAGGGATGCCCGTAGAGCACGCTTATGTCGGTATTAATGGTTCACATGTAACCTCTCAGGACAGCCATGGAGTCATCGCTGTTTCCAAGGCTAATGGCGAAATCAAGGAAGACGATGTGGAGAGAGTGATTGAGGCAGCTCAGGCTGTAGCCACACCACCTAATTATGAAATACTGCACGTCATACCTCGCAGTTTTGCTGTGGATAACCAGCCAGGCATCAAGGACCCTGTAGGCATGACTGGCATTCGTTTAGAAGTAGATGCGCAGATTATTCAGGGGCTTTCCTCGCAAATAAAAAATCTGACTAAATGTGTTTATCGGACTGGCGTAGATATTGATGATTTGGTCCTGGGAGTTTTGGCGACTGCCGAAGCAGTGCTTTCTAAAAAGCAAAAAGATTTAGGCGTTGTTTTAGTGAATTTAGGCGGCGCTACAACAAGTGTTTTAGTTTTTGAGGAAGGCGACGTGCTGCATACAGCTATTCTGCCAATTGGTTCCGGACACATTACAAATGACATTGCCATTGGTTTAAGAATATCTATTGATTTAGCCGAGAAATTAAAAGTAGAATACGGATCAGCGCTTGCTAATGAAATTAACAAAAGAGAAGAAATAAATTTGTCCGAGGTGGATTCAAAAGAAGAGGGAACTGTTTCTCAGCGCCATATAGCCGAAATAATTGAAGCCAGATGCGAGGAAATATTTAAGATGGTCGACAAGGAGCTGCAAAGGATTGATCGTTCTGGGCTTTTGCCATCTGGCGTTGTTTTGACTGGCGGTGGCGCTAAGTTACCGGGTATAGTTGAAGTAGCAAAAAAAGAGTTTCGATTGCCGGCCTCCTTAGGTTATCCTCTGGATTTGTCATCGACAGCCGTTGACAAAGTGAATGATTTAAATTTCTCCACGGCTGTTGGCCTGATTTACTGGGGGAAAAGTTTATGGGGTATGAGAGGAGATAGTAAGATATCATTGCCAAAATTTTCTTCAGTGTCTGAAGCGACTTCCAAAATGAAAAAGTGGTTTAAATCTTTAATTCCTTAATATAAAATTTATGAAAAATAGGCGAGACAATAACATGGAGGTTAAACCTGATATTGAGACATTCGCGCAAATAAAAGTCATCGGCATCGGCGGCTCTGGTGGTGCAGCTATTGACAGGATGATTACAAATAGAATACAAGGCGTGGACTTTATTGCTATTAATACTGATGTGCAGGCGCTTCACCATTCAAAAGCACCCCACAAAATCCATATTGGTAAGACAACCACCCGTGGTTTGGGTGCTGGGATGGATGTGGAAATGGGCCGCAAGTCAGCTGAAGAAAATCAGGACGATATTCACGATACATTGAAGGGATCTGACATGGTTTTTGTTACCTGTGGCTTGGGCGGTGGTACTGGCACTGGTGCTTCGCCTTTGATTGCTGATATAGCTAAAGATTTAGGCGCTTTGGCAGTTGCTGTGGTTACAAAGCCATTCTCTTTTGAAGGAGCGCAGAGGAAAGCAATTGCTGATTCAGGATTATCAGAATTATCAGATAAGGTAGACACTATTATTGTCATACCAAATGATCGTATTTTACAGATTATAGATAAAAAAACCACACTTTTAGACGCCTTTTCCACAGTTGATGAGGTTTTAAGACAGGGTGTCCAGGGTATTTCTGATTTGATTACAGTGCCTGGCCTGATCAATGTTGATTTTGCTGATGTAAAATCAATTATGCAAAACGCTGGCACGGCTTTAATGGGCATTGGCCGTGGTTCTGGTGACAATAGGGCGATTGATGCGGCCAAGGCCGCCATTGACAGTCCTTTATTGGAGCTTTCTATCGAGGGAGCGAAGGGCATATTATTCACCGTTACAGGCGGTCCTGATTTAGGTATGTATGAAGTTAATGAAGCTGCCAGAATTATTACTGCCTCTGCTGACCCGAATGCTAAAGTTATTTTTGGCGCAATTATTAATGAAGACTTGAAGGACGAGGTAAGAATAACGACAGTAGCGACTGGTTTCGGTGCTAAGGCCAAACAAGTAAAGAAGATTACTCCAATTGGTTTAGATTTTAAAGAAACAACAGAAAAAACCTCGGCCCCAAGGTATAAACAAGCACCTATAAAAGTTGAAGAAAAAAGGACTAAGGAGGAGGAAGATCTAGAAATTCCCGCTTTCATCAGGAAGAAAATGATGTAATTTATAATGAAATAATACACCACGAATCTTTTAACACGAATTTCACGAATTTTTTGTATAATTAGACATGATGAAATTCGTGACATTCGTGAAGAACGTATATATTTACGTTCTGAAGAGTAAATTCGTGGTGCGTAGATACATTAGTAACTAAAACAAAAAACAAAACAGGACAAAAAGACATTTCTATGTCTTTTTTTAACGCTTTATTTTTACTTCCATTTAGAAATTAATGGGTATATTTAAGAAAAAAGTAAAAAAACATTTCAAGCTTATCAAGAAAAGAGATGGCCGCATTGTGCAATTTAATCAAAAAAAGATTACTGAAGCAATTTTCAAAGCATCACAAGCTATTGGCAAACCAAGCCATCGTCTGGCCAAGAAACTTTCTGACGAGGTTTTGGAAATTCTTGAAAAAAAATTTAAAGGAAACAAAATACCTACAGTAGAGGGTATCCAAGACACTGTTGAAGAAGTTTTGATTGAAAATGATCGGGTTAAAATAGCAAAGGCTTACATTGTTTATCGTCAAAGGCACAAGAAATTGAGAGAAGTCAGACGAGCAATTTTAGATGGCTTAAGAACAGAGATTAAATCATCGATTAATGCCTTAACTGTTCTTAAAAAGAGATACTTAAGAAAAGATGATGATGGAAAAATTATGGAAACACCAGCCGAGTTATTTTGGCGAGTGGCCTCTAATATCGCCTACGCTGATAATACATACAAAACTTTATATAATCAGGATGTAGATCCAGATAAAACAGCGACAGAATTTTACCAGCTGCTCTCTAATTTTGAATTCATGCCTAATTCCCCAACTTTGATGAATGCCGGGCGAGATCTTCAGCAGCTTTCAGCCTGTTTTGTTTTACCCGTAGAGGACTCGATGGCAGAAATATTTGAAACAATCAAAAATACAGCTTTGATACACCAATCAGGCGGCGGCACTGGCTTTTCCTTTTCCAGATTGCGACCAAGGGGTGATGTTGTCAAGTCAACAGGTGGTGTGGCTTCTGGCCCCATTTCATTTATGAAAGTTTTTAATGCAGCCACTGAAGCTATAAAACAAGGTGGGACAAGAAGAGGAGCTAATATGGGTATTTTAAGGGTTGATCATTCTGATATTTTGGAATTTATCACCGCCAAGGAACACGAGGGCGAGTTAGCTAATTTCAATATATCAGTGGCTGTTACTGATAGATTTATGAAAGCAGTTGAGAAAGATGGTAAGTATGAAATTATAAATCCAAGGACAAAGAAAGTAGTTGGTCAAGAGTCAGCTAAGAAAGTATTCGATTTAATTGTGACAATGGCCTGGAAAAACGGAGAGCCTGGTATAATTTTTATAGACCGTATTAATAAAGATAATCCCACACCAAGTTTGGGAGAAATAGAGTCAACCAATCCCTGCGGTGAGCAGCCTCTTTTACCTTACGAATCTTGCAACTTGGGTTCAATCAATCTTGCTAAGGCGGTAAAGGATAAAAAAATTGATTTAGAAAAGCTTAGGCAGACAGTCAGATCGGCCGTTCATTTCCTTGATAATGTGATTGATATGAGTCGCTACCCCATCCCGCAGATTGAACAAATGGTGGAAAAAACAAGGAAAATCGGTTTAGGTGTCATGGGCTTTGCTGATATGCTGGCGCAGCTTGAGGTTCCTTATAATTCAGAGAAGGCAGTGAAGACGGGCGAAAAGGTAATGAGATTGATTACTGAAGAAGCAAGGAAGATGTCTGCTGAATTGGCGGAAACTCGAGGTTCCTTCCCTGTTTATAAAGAGAGTCCATTAACAGAAAAATGGCCAAAAATGAGAAATGCGACAGTAACGACTATCGCCCCAACAGGTACAATTTCTATTATTTCTGATTGCTCATCAGGCATTGAACCATATTTTGCAATTTCTTATATTAGACGGAATTTACTTGATATCGGTGACGAACTAATTGAGATTAACCCGTATTTTGAAAAAGCGGCAAGGGAAGGCGGATTTTATAGCGAGGAACTAATGAAAAAAGTTGCCCAGCAAGGAACTATCCATAAACTTCAAGAAATTCCTGAAAAAATCAGAAAGATTTTTGTGACCTCTCATGATATTGCGCCTGAATGGCATATTAAGATGCAGGCGACTTTCCAGAAATATACTGATAACGCGGTGAGTAAAACAATAAATTTTTCAAATGATGCAACAATTGAGGATGTGGAAAAAGCTTATATTGCGGCTTATAAATTGGGTTGCAAGGGAATCACTATTTACCGTGACAAAAGTCGTTCGGCGCAGGTGTTAAATATAGGAAAGGATAATGAGACAAATCGAAAACCCATTGTTCAGAGGATAGATAATAATCAAACTAAAGAAAATGGTAAACAGGCAGTTAAATGTCCTGAGTGCGGTAGGGAAATGGAAGTGAAGGAGGGGTGTTCAACTTGTCCGGCCTGTGGCTACTCTGTTTGTAGTCTCGGGTGAATGCTAATACTCGCTAATGTCCGTTAATATTCACTAATATTTATCGCGCTTGCCCCGCAGATTCGAGCGTAGTGAGAATTATGCGGGGAATTCGCGGATAAAATAAACCTATGAGAAAAGATTTAGGTTTAATTCATATTTATACTGGCCACGGCCAGGGTAAAACAACAGCTGCTCTCGGTTTAGCCATACGGTCTTTAGGTGCCGGCCTAAAGGTTTGTTTGATTCAATTTATGAAAACGGGTCAGTATAGCGAAATCAAGGCATTGGCTAAGTTTAAAAATCTAAAAATTTTTCAATTTGGCCGAAAGAAATTCGTGAATTTGAAAAAGCCAGCCAAAGCTGATGTTGATTTAGCCAGGAAAGGTTTAAAGAAGGCAGAGATGATAATAAAAAGTAAAAAGTATAATTTAGTAATTCTAGACGAGGTGAATGTAGCGATTAACTTCAAGTTAATAGCGCTGAACGAGCTGATTCGGTTAATAAACGAAAGCCCTAGAAATGTTGAACTTGTTTTTACCGGTCGCTTTGCCTCGAAGAAATTAATTAAAATAGCTGACTATGTTTCTAAATTTGAATTGATAAAACACCCATTTTATAAAGGGATTAAGGCGAGAAAGGGGATTGATTATTAGTATAATTTGACAAATATTTTTTAAGGGTTTAAGATGTAATTGATCGTTAATAAGTTTAGATATAGTCTTCCTTCGCTCTGCACTTCGCTTGAGCTTCGGAGGACAGGCTCCGTAAAAATACGGGGCAAGGGGAAACCGGTGTAGCTTCGATTCTTCCTAGGGTTGGAGTGAATCCGGTGCCATCCCGTGACTGTGAGCGGGGAGCAACCTTATAATAAGCCACTTTTGACTATAACAGGTCGGGGGGAAGGCATAAGGAAGCGATGAGCCGCGAGCCAGGACACCTATAACCACAGAGAGCACAGAAAGCTCTGAAGCCACAGAGTTTTAGTGCTTTTCTGGGGTAAGCACACCTTCGGTCGAGAGGTGTTTGTATCCTAGTTGACCGAAGCTAGGATTTTTAATTAAAAATTAAGCATAAAGCATATGAATCAAAAAAATCATTTTATTGGTAAGTTCCTCATCCTGTTTTTATTTTTTGTAGCTGGCTTAACCATTATTGGTTTATACGGCGACAAAGTAGAAAAAGATATTGTGTTATTACAAAGAAATAATACTGCCAGCGGAAGAGTCGCTGGCGTAGCCGTAGAAAACACTGTTTTACTGATTGATCGGGGCAAGGGGACAATATTAAAATTTGATGTAGCGCCTCAGGAAAACATGACAATTTTGGATGCTCTAATAAATGTAAGTGACAGATATAATATTGGACTTGAAACAAAAAAGTATGATACTGGGACATTGGTCACCAGTCTGGCAGGCGAAAAAAGTGGGGATGGCGGGAAATATTGGATTTACTATGTTAATAATCAAATGGCGGCGAGTGCTGTTGATCAACAGATAGTGAGGACAGGTGATAAAATTGAATTCAGGTTAGAAAAAAGTTCATTCTAAAGGGAAAAAATATGAACAAAAAATTATTTAATTTTGAGAACCTGACTGTTTCTTTTTTGATTTTTCTCGGCATTATTATCAGAATATTGAGCGATAAAGACATAATACAGCTTCTACCAAACTTTGCGCCGATTGGTGCTTTAGCTCTTTTTTCCGGGGTCTATCTGCGGAAAAAGTATGCTTTGGTCATTCCTCTCGTTGCCATGGTAGTGAGTGACATCTTTATTGGCTGGCACAACCTGGTGCTTTTTACGTGGGGAAGCTTTGCTTTAATCTGTGTCATCGGTTGGTGGGTCAGAAAAAGAAAGAACATCTTTACTATTATCGGTGGTTCATTGACCGGTTCTATTTTGTTTTTTCTGATTACCAACCTGGCTGTCTGGGCGTTTACGCCTCTATATACTAAAACAGCCGTTGGCTTAGTGCAGTGTTTTACTATGGCCATTCCGTTTTTCAGAAATACAATTTTAGGAGATTTATTTTTTGTTGGTGTTTTCTTCGGACTATATGAATTGTTGACCTACTGGGTTAAAAAAAGACAGCCATTTTTTATCTTGACACCTCACCGGCAAGCTTCCAAACTCTACGACTTGGATTTAAAGTCACGTAAGTCTAAGAGGATTGATAATTTATGATTAAAAAAATTGTGCTTGTCTTAACATTGGTGATTTACCGTGAATCTAAAAACCTCATGTTTGTTCCATCTGCGTAGCTCATAAATCTTGTTTAACCCGTATTACGGGTTTTATGAGCCAAAACTCAGGGGTATCAAACAAGATTTGATACCTACGCGTTTAAGGAAAACGGTTTTTTGATTTGCGTGATTTATTGTTGACAAAGCCAAAAAACTAGGTTATAGTCAAGTCGTATTAGTGATATATTTGATATATTATTGATGGCTAGACTAACTAAAATTAAATATAACTGTTGAGCCACGCCCTTTTGGGGTTTAGACTTTTTTTATTGTAAATGAATTGATACACCACGAATACAATTACACGAATATCACGAATTTAAACAGTTTAACGGTATCGGTGGTGGTAGGGCCGCCCGTTCCGGTGTCGTCAAACGGTTACGTCAGAGACAAATAGCCGTAATAACGACACCGTAAAACGATACGGTAGACGAAACCGCCAACGCCAGCTTAACCTTCTATAACAAAGTATTCGTGAAATTCGTGTATAATAGATTCGTGGTAGATAATAACAAATGATCTTTATGGATGAACAAAGGATAAACTTAGAGGAAGACCAGACAATTAAGGATGGTAAACCTATCCCGTCTGAAGAGAAAATTAGCCCAGCACAAGAGCCGATAAGTCAGCCAGTTGCTGCTCAGGGAAAAGAAGCTCGATCAGTAACTCAAGAAAGGTTAGTGCAAGCTAAGGAGAGATTTGAAACTATTAGAAAATTAGTGACGCCAGTCAAAAAGAGCAGGGTTAATATCTCTAGTAGGGGATGGATTGTTTTTGGCATTATTGTAGGAGTAATAATTTTATTTACCATAATTTATTTTATTATACCCAAAGGAACTGGTACTGAAGGTAGCCAGGGAATTACCAATAGACCCAAACTGACTGAGATTGAAAAATTTAAAGCTAATTACGGTACTGACTGGCAGTTAGAAATAAATTCTATAACTCAAGTGCCAAGTAAAATCATTGGTTATTATATAGATTCACTTGAACTAACTGGTGATTCTGTTGTCAACAAGGACAATGCAGAAAAAATAGCCAGAAATTTTATAAAAGTAAATCAAAATTTATTTAAAATAGATAGCAACGAGCTAAGAGTTTTTAAAATTTACGAGGACGACTCCTCGCGAGGTGTTAAGCAAAAAATTGTTTCAGTGCATTTTCAACAATATTATAAAGATATTCCTGTTTACAATAGTTATACAAGTGTGGTCTTTTATAATAATAAATTAGTACTTTTCAAGTCCAATTATTATCCAAAGATTGACATATCCATTACACCTAAAATCATAATCGAGGAAGCATTTGGCATGGTGGAGCAGGAGGAGAATTTAAATCAATCAGTTGCTACAGTCGCCAAGGACCAAATCTACACCAAATCTTTTAATCCGCAAGTAATTCAGGCGGTTTCTCTACAGCAAATTACTAAAAAAATAAAAATTAATGATTTAAAGTTTAGTAGATCTTCTTTAGTTATTTATCCGATTATTACAGAATCAAAAATAGACTATCAATTAGCCTGGAGAATAGAATATTCCTTGATTAAGGATCCTTTATCAAAGCCAATTTTCTTTCTTGATTCACAGTCCGGTAAAATAATAAAAAGAACTGATTATTTATTCTATGATAATATAGATGGTTATGTCACTGGTTTGGTCTATCCCTATAATCCAGTGGCTGGCAGTAAAGTTGTGCCATTTAAAAATCAGGAAGTGGCCGTAGAATCCTATACCATCGAAACTGACAGCGCTGGCTATTATCTAATTTCTAATTTATTAGGCACAGTAGAACTTGCCTCAAAGCTCAAAGGGCCTTATGTCGATGTAGAAAATAACAGCCAGTATGATGCTTATCATAACGCTACTGTCACAGCTCCTGATAAACACAGCTGGAGCTGGGAAAACGAGGATAATTCCTATCAAAAAGAGGAGTCAAATGTTTTTTATCATACAAATTTTATTCATGATTATTTTACTAAAGCCGATCCCTTTGATGTGGATGCCATGGATTATCCAGTAAAAGCTGAAGTTGGTGAAGCGGGCGGCGGCAACGCCTTTTCTGATGGCAAAAACATTTATTTTTCAAACAACGAGGGGGATGTGGACGCCACTTCTTTAGGTGCTGATATTATTTACCATGAGTACACTCATTTAGTGACTGAACATATTTACGGACCTGGCCTATTAGTTTACGAAGGAGAAGCAGGTGCCCTGCACGAAGGTTACTCTGATTTCTTTGCTGCTTCAATAGTAAACAGGCCATCTATTGGTGAAGGCGTCTTTGCCAAAGGGGTGAGGGATTTAAATAATGAAATAAAATATCCTGATGATTTTATTAATGAAGTTCATCATGATTCCTTAATGTTTAGTGGTGCCCTCTGGAATATAAGGGAGTCTTTAGGAGGGGATGAGACAAACGACTTAGTGATGAAGACTATGAAATTAAGACCTTTAAATTTTAAAGAATTTCTGGAAAACCTACTATTAATTGACGATAACAACGGAGATTTGAAAGATGGGGCGCCTCATATCACCACTATCTGTGATGCATTTTATCTTAAACACGGGATTTATTCGGATTTCTGCGCTGGCTATACCACCACAGCCATTGCTGATATTAGCTCCTTACAGTCAGGCGAAGTTGTAAAAGACAAAGTGATTATTGGAGGAACGACTACGGGGACAGTCGATGACCCTTTCCAAAGCTACACAGTTGAATATGGTAAAGGGGTAAAACCCGATTCCTGGGCAGATGACGCAATTACTTTGGTAAATGATGGCAATCAGAAAGTTATTAATAGCGAATTAGCCACATTTGATACTAATTTGGTGGAAGACGGCCAATATACATTAAAACTCATTGTCAAGACAGCTAAGGAGATAAAGGAAGGGAGAGTAGTTGTTGAGGTGGATAATGTTCAGCCCGAAAAAGTCAGCGGCTGGCCAAAAGAAATCAACGGTGCTTCTGAACCGCAAATTTTTGATTTGGATAATGATGACCGTAATGAATTAGTGGTAATGGAAAATGAACAGTCTGGTACAACTTCACATCTCAATGCTTACTATACTGACGGCCAGTTCAAAAAAGGAATAAATATTACATTAGATAATCTTTCGGCTGAGGGAAGTTATATTATTGAAGATATAAACGCTGATAAGGAGTTGGAATTAGTTAAAATCCACTCCGGTTATCTCAGGCCAACTGCGGGTTGGAGTGATTTTGGCGTTTCGGTTTGGAATATTTCCACGGGAAAATTAATCTGGAAGAAAGAGGCTGGAACACGATTTTACCTAGGCAAGGGAATAGCCGGTCCACCTGTTTTAGCTGATGTTGATCCGGGTTATACCGGATTAGAAATAGTAGTCGGTACAGGATCTAATGGCGCTGTTGGAGAAAAGGGTGGAGTAACTGTTTTTCATGCTAACGGCAGTATAATGAGCGGCTGGCCGCAGGAGGTGGATAATAATTTTGGCGTCAGGACATCGCCAGCCGTGAGTGATATTGATCATGATGGCGATTTGGAAATTGTGGCAGCTGGTTCTGAAAATAAAATATACGCCTGGCATCATAACGGCACTCGAGTGGAGGGCTGGCCGCAGGATATTGGTTACAATGAGGCTAAATCATCGCCAGCATTAGCTGATTTGGATTTGAATGGTGATTTAGAGATTATCATTGTCATCACGCTTAATGAACCAACAGATAGTAATGTTTATGTATTTAATCATGATGGTACTTTATTCAAAGGCTGGCCAAAAAAGACAGCTTGTGAAATTGTCAGAGCCTCGCCAGCCATTGGTGATTTAAACAAGGACGGCGATTTGGAAATTGTCATTGCCGCTGGCTATGATTTAACTGGCAGCTACTCCTGTTCCAGCACCAATGTTTATGTATTTAATAAAGATGGCTCTGATTTCGAGGGCTGGCCAAAGGAATTTGATCATAAGCTAAACGTGCAGTATTCGCCGATTTTGGTCGATATAAACAGTGATCAGCAGAGTGAGATACTAGTCGCCATGGAAGATAAAATCTATGCTTTTAAATCAAACGGCGATTTAGTCGAGCCTTGGCCAGCCAAAGTCAACGAGGGCGTGATCGGCAGTAATATTGAAGTTGGCGATCTAGATAAAGATGGCAATGTAGACGTTGTAGCTAGTAATCGTATAGCCCTGGGTAAAGATAAAGTTTATATTTGGCATGTCATTACAGGCCAGTATAACAAAGATTTCAACGAGTGGCCGACTTTTCAACATGATAATAAAAGAACCGGTGTCTATGGTAAGTGTATAGAGGACGGCACACAGTTTGGCGAATGCAGTTCCAATAAATATTGCGATAACGGCATTCTTAAGCTTGATTGCCGCTATTGTGATTATAAATGCCCGGTTTATCATCAATGTCAGCCTGACGGTACCTGTTTTAATCTCTGCAAAAAAACTTCGCAAGGTGAGGTTTGCCCGGAGGTGCCTTTCGCCGAATAATTTAATTAAGTTATGAGTCCATATCCACCATATCGAAAATTTCGTTATCAAAGAGAGGAGAAACGTTCAAAATTAGGCAGAATTTTGGTTATTATTGTCATAGCACTTGTTTTATTTATAATTGGCCGTGGTCTTTTTAGCGGCAAGAAATCCAATGAAAACACAGATAACTTAAATTCCAATCTTGTCAGTGTGGCGAATATTATCGCACAGATTAATGAGAATGTTAATACAAATAGCAATGCAAATGACAATGCTAATTTAAATGCAAATACAACTGTTGGTGGTCCGTTTAGCATAGATACTTGTAGTAAAATTTACTCCCGGGGAGTTGATAAACAGCAAATTGCCTTGACATTTAATGTCGGTACAACAAAGGAAGGCGATATTCAGAAAGTTTTAGATATCCTAAAAAATCAGAGTACCACAGCCTCATTTTTTGCCAGAGGAGATGTCGCTGAGCAGAACCCTGATTTGATTAACAAAATAGACCAGGCTGGATTCCCAATTTACAATCTGAGTTATAATTATCCTCATTTTAATGATTTACCAGAAAGTGGTGTTAGGGAACAGATACAAAAAGCAGAAGATGCCGTCAGTCAAAGAACTAATAAGACAACTAAACCATTTTTCCGTCCACCTTTTGGTGAGATTGATGAGGATATTTTTAAAGTAGTGAAAGACGAGGGTTACTGTCCAATTACTTGGACTGTCGATGCCCTGGATTGGTCAACAGAAATGACGGCAGATGAATCAAAGGAAAGAGTTTTATCAAAAGCAGCCAATGGTGCCATTGTTTTAATGCAGGCTTCCAATTCAATTACAGCCGAAATTCTGCCTTCTTTGATTACTGATTTTAAAGCCAAGGGTTATAGTTTAGTAGACCTTAAAACCCTTCTCTCCGAATAGAAAATTTGGATAATCTAATTGATTTTTTTATCAAATTTTGCTCTGTATCTAGAGCACGGTAGTTCGTTCACTCAGCGCGAACTTTTTTAATAAGCAAAAATTCACCCTGCACCAATAAAAGTAAAAGTATAAACCCCGTTCCTTTATAGGTGGTCGTCTATATTATTTCCCTTACGAATTTTTTACCGTCGGTTTTATAGTGGTGCAGGGTTCACACCAAATTCACATATAATTGTTATACTAATAGTGACCAAAATTAATTAAGTAATTTAAGTAATTAAAGAAAACCTATGTTTTACTTGCGCTATTTATGGGCAGAATTAACACGGCGATGGGGAAAAACACTGACCATTTCTCTTGGACTGGCCATCGCCAGCGCCATCATAATTGTGATTATTTCCGTTTCGCAAAGCTTGTCAGCGGCCCAAGACAAAGTTTTAAACCCATTACAGAATGTCGGAACTGACATTATGGTTTCACGCTCAGTTAGTCCAGAGAATATGCAAAGTCTGGACGAAACCACACGCACTGAAATGATGAGCGAAAACAGAATTAGTACTGATCTTTCCAAGCTGGGTAATCCCGGGGACCAGTTTGTCAATGATACTTTTTTGCCCGGCACGATGCTGACTTTCGCTTCGGATGAAATGACAAAATTAGATTCGTCGTTAGTCAAGGAGTCAGCTGCTGGGCTTATTTTAAATGTTGTTCATCAGGAGGGTAAAATTCCCCAGGTGACGGCTGAGTTCCAAACTGGCGGTGAACAGTTTGAAGTTAATCAGCAAATTGAGCCGATGACAGCGGAAGAACAAGCGGCTGTTGATGCTGCCAGAGAAAAAGCCATGACCGATCTTCAGGCAAAAGGTATTAACCCTCATTTAGAAGAAGGTCGTCAGTACGTTCGTGATGCCACTCAGAAAGCCATGCCCGAGCGGTTGAAAAGCATGACATTTAGGTTTACCGCGCCCCAGCGCACTTATACACAGGATGTTGGCGCCATTGCTACTGATATTAAGACAACTAATTTCGCAGTAGCTGGCGTTGATACATCAAAAATAGATATTGGTTTGATACTGCCAGATCAGATAGTCAGCGGCACTTATTTTACTGGGGCTGACCAGGTCATTGCCAGCAAGTCGTATGCTGATAAAAATAATCTTCAACTTGATGGAACCATAAAGCTCGGCGATAAAACTTTAACGCTGGTCGGTATTGTTGAACCCAAACTCTATACCAATACGGCTGATTTATATTTACCACTTTCTGATTTACAAACTTTAGCTGGCCGTGAAAACAGAATTAATGTGATGCTGATAAAGTCAACAAATGCTGAGTCTGTTGAGGCCACCAGCCAGAAATTAGCTAGTGCTTTTACAGGTGCGAAGGTAACCAATGCCCAAGATACAGCCAAGGAAGTTTCAGGTAGCCTCGTCAGTGCTGCCAACCTGACTAATAAGTTTATTGGCATTACCAGTATGGTGGTTATTGTTGCTGCTTTTATTATTGTTAGCCTTCTAACTATTTTTTCCGTTAACAAAAGGGTGCGGGAAATCGGCACGCTCAAGGCTATTGGCTGGAGTAATACACGTATCATCAGACAGATTATTTCAGAAAATATTGTCCTTGGCGTTCTCGGCGCTTTAGTTGGTGTTGGTTTGGCATTGGGAGCGATCACTCTTTTGAACCATTATAATATTTCACTTTCAGCGACCATTGGTAATTCTGATATTGGCTTTGGGATGGCGCGCCAGTTTTTTGGCGGTGGCAGAGAGGCGACCAATGGCGTGACTACCACAGTGCCGTTTAAAGTTACCTACAGCTATATTGTTATTTTGCTTGGTTCTTTAGTTGCTTTGATTGGTTCAATAGTGGCTGGTACCCTGGCTGCTATAAAGTCGTCGCGAATGAAGCCTCAAGAGGCATTTCGTAATTTGGAGTAGATTTCAAATATAAAATTATTAATTATTCATTATACATTATAAATTAAACAACATATGGCTATTATCAAAGCAAAAAATATAGTTAAACGTTATCGACAGGGGACTAAAATAATTAATGCGGTTGACGGCGTTAATCTGGCAGTGGAAAAAGGGGATTTTCTGGCAGTGATCGGACCATCCGGTTCTGGCAAAAGTACACTGTTGCAGCTGATTGGCGGCTTGGACAGGCCGACGAGCGGAGAGATTGAAGTTGACGGCATGGAAATCACAAAAATCAGCGATGCCAAGCTGACTAACCTACGCCGTGACAAAATGGGATTTATTTTTCAGAATTTTAACTTGATTCCCACATTGACAGCGGCTCAAAATGTGGAAGCGGTCATTGCCAATCGCTCAAGAAACGACAGAAAGAAAGTGATGGCTTCTCTGAGACAGGTTGGCTTGGAACAGCGGGCACACCATCTACCGAGCTTGCTTTCAGGTGGTGAACAACAGCGGGTGGCGATTGCCCGGGCACTGATTAATGAACCAGAGATAATTCTAGCTGACGAACCAACAGGAAATCTAGACAGCAAGACAGGTGAGGACATCATCAACATTTTAGGTAATTTAAACAAGCAGCATAAAAAAACAGTCATTTTGATCAGTCATTCTGATTATGCCAAAAAATACGCCAGCCAGACAGTCGAGATTAAGGATGGTAAAATCATGTTATAATATATTTGCAATAATTCTATTTATCGCTACTATAATTAACGTATGAAAGTATTAATAGTCGAAGACGAAGCAGCTATCCGTGAGGTGATAAAAAAATATTTACAACTCGCTGGTTTTAGTGTTGAAGAAGCGGGTAGCGGAGAAGTGGCTATTTTGAAATTTGATAATTCCATAGATCTCGTTATTCTTGATTTAAATCTGCCTAATAGAGATGGGCTGGCTGTCTGTGAGGCTATAAGAAAAAAATCAAAAGCACCGATCATTATAGTGACGGCACGCACTGAAGAAATAGACGAGCTCAAAGGATTAGCTTTGGGCGCTGACGACTATATAAAGAAACCATTTTCGCCAAAGGTGTTGGTCGCCAGAGTAAAATCAATGTTACGCCGCGCTAAAACAGCGCCAGCGGAAACAGGAGGAGGTTTGGCTATTGATGAAGAAAAAATGATTGTAAAAAAGGCTGGACGAAGTATTGCCCTGACCACCACACAGTTTAAAATTTTACAAACACTTATCCGTCAGCCCGGTAAGGTTTTTACGCGCGACGAATTACTGTCTTCATCAGGCGAGGGAAAAAGGCTTAAGTTGGCGATGGAGCGCACAATTGATGCTCACATAAAAGCCATTAGAAAATTAATTGAGGACGATTCGCAAAACCCAAAATATATAAAAACAGTGATTGGCGCTGGTTATAAATATAACAATGAAACTACATAAACTTTTTAACAAAATAAGCTTTAAAGTGGCAGTAGTTATTATTATTCTAATGACAAACTTGTTTGTTTTACTCAATTTTTTGGTGGTCAATCGCGGCGAAAGAGCTTTTAGTGATGTTTACCAGATTGTTACTAGCAGGGGTATGTTACTGCCTGGTGACACTCCGTTTAGAGCTCCTGCTTTTAGACAGGATTTTCCATTTCGCCAGCTTATTCCGGAAAGGGAGTTGACGCCCCGCCAGCATTTTACAACCAGACTTCAGGCCTCGCTCATTCTCATTGGTTTAGCCGCGCTTTTGGGCGCCGTGGGCATTGGCTGGTTCATCTCGCGTATGGTAGCAAAGCCATTAAATAAATTGGGCACTGGTATGAAAAAATTGCGGGAAAGCCATTATCATTTACGGTTGGAAGAAAACAATTCGGAGGAGTTTAACAATCTCGTCAAAGAGTTTAATGGTTTAGCGGCTGAATTGCAGAGGACAGAAGAATTAAGAAAAAATTTGATTTCTGACACTTCGCATGAGTTAAGAACTCCTTTGACTAGCCTCGCTGCTCAATTGGAAGGCATTGAGGATGGCGTTCTCGTCTTGGATAAGGAGCGCGTTAAACTGTTGAGAGCGGAGGTAAATAGGCTGTCAGAGATGACCGAAGGGCTGCAAGACTATGCCCATCTACGATCCAAAGTTGTTAAAACAGAGCGGCAGAACGTCAAGCTCAAGGAAATATTAAATAAAATTATGAACCAACATAAAAATATCCTTGATGACAAAAAAATGATAGTTAATTTTAAATTTGCTGTTGATTACTTCTTGACAGCTGACCCAAAGCTTTTAGAGCGGGTCTTTTCCAATCTTTTTAATAATGCTATACGATACTCGCAAGCCAAAAATATCACCATCACAGCAAATCAAGAGCAAATTATTTTTGCTGATGACGGCGTCGGCATTCCGGCTCAACATCTACAGAATATTTTTGAACGCTTTTTCCGATTAGAAAAATCCAGGAGCCGCGCCACTGGCGGACTGGGCTTGGGTTTATCCATTGTGAAAGAGATAGTCGAAGCGCATGGCTGGAAAATATTTGCTCGTATACCAACAGGTAGCAAGGGAATTGAATTTGTTATTAATCTAATGTAAATTTAAACTTGGGTGGTTGACAATAGAGAAATATTGGATAATAATAAATCCTGCACCTTCCAGTGGGGTTTTAGATCCCGCCGGAAGGATTTATTCGACATCCCTTCATCCACCCACAGCCAGTCGCCGACGCTCTATAGCTTTAGCGAAGGAGCACTGTGGAGTATGCGGGGAAGGTGCAGGATAAAATAGCATAATTATTTACACAAAAATGCTAAATATTATGATAAAAAACAAAATTAACCAAAATAATAAAAGCACAAATAAAATTAAAGAACAACCAATGTTAAATAATATAGTGGTAGTTTTTTTAATTATCAGTTTTTTGATAGGTGGTTTTTCTGGTGCTGTTTTTGGTGTCTGGGCAAGCACTGACCAAAATGTGGCTAACTGGTTTAAAACAAATATTTTGGGTCAGTCATCTAGTTCTTCCAGCAATACTAACAATTCCTTAAATAAAATTGTTAAGGAAGGGACAATAAAAGTAACAGAGGAGTCAGCCACTGTGGACGCAGTAAAAAAAGTGAGTCCGGCAGTCGTAAGTATTATTATTACTCAAGATTTAAGTAAAATATATAATATGACGGGGCCAGATCTTTTTCCTTATGATTTTTTTGGTTTTCCTTACAGCTATCCACAGCTAGAAGGCCAGCAGGAAGTGGGAGCGGGCAGTGGTTTTATCATTTCTTCAGACGGCATGATACTCACTAACAAGCATGTTGTTTCCACGCAAGACGCTGAATACACAGTAATCACCTCGGACGGCAAAGAATACAAGGCAAAAGTATTAGCCACCGATCCCTTTAACGATATAGCTTTGGTAAAAATAGATGCGACTAATTTACCGACTGTAGAATTGGGCGACTCTGATAGTTTACAAATAGGCCAGACAGTCATTGCCATTGGATTCGCTTTGGGTGAATATAAAAATACAGTCACCAAGGGCGTTGTCTCCGGTCTGGCTAGAACTGTCACCGCTGGCAGTAGCCAGGGCAGTCAATCAGAAATCTTGGAAAATACTATTCAAACTGACGCAGCGATTAATTTTGGTAATTCAGGCGGTCCACTCATCAACATTGCCGGCCAAGTCATCGGCGTGAATACAGCCATCAGTCAGGAAGGTCAATTGATTGGCTTTGCCATACCAATCAACCAGGCTAAATATGCCATTGAGAGCGTACAAAAGGAAGGCAGGGTTATTAGGCCTTATTTAGGCGTACGCTATACTATAATAAATGAAGCTTTAGCCAAAGCAAACAATTTATCAGTAAATTACGGCGCCTTGATTGTACGCGGGGAAAGCCGAACTGATCTGGCAATTGTCCCTGGTTCACCGGCTGATAAAGCCGGTTTAGTCGAGAATGACATTATTTTAGAATTTAATGGTCAAAAAATTGATCAAAATAACACCTTAGCCAGGGAAATACAAAAATATCATGTAGGCGACGAAGTTACTTTAAAGATTTTACATAAAGGGGAAGAAAAGGAGGTTAAAATAAAATTGGAAGAATTACAATAAAAGGAGGAATAATTGCCATCATTAAAAATCAGACAGAAGGAAAAGGAAAAGAAAATAAAAAAGATAATCGCTTGGGTAAGGAATTACAGGAAAAAACATAGCATTAAAACAACCCCTGGTCTAAAATATGAGCTTTCGTGTATAGGTTTTGGCGAGGGCTATAACCTGTTATTCAGGCAATTAGTCACGACACCTATCGGAAAAAACGGCTGGCATGAAATATACGGTGATGAAAGCGGTGAAGTGATTGAATTAGTTTTACAGGAAATGAAAAAATATGAATTAAATTAGGTTCATTAAATTAAAAACGACCCTGCGTTTGTCGCAGACCCCGAACTTGTTGAGGGGGTCGAAGGGCCGTTTTTTTATTATTAGAGATAGTGTTCGCTTTCCCAGGGAGTAACCTCCAAGCGAAACCCTTCCACTTCTTTTCGCTTGGCGTTCATATAACTTTCGAAAATAACAGGGCCAAGAGAGTCTTTAATAACTTCATCTGCAGACAAGCAATCCAGAGCCTCAGCCAGAGAAGAGGGCAGAGTGTCAATTTTTAGCTCCTTAAGCTTAGAGTTATCAAAATGGTAGACATTTTCCTCTACTGGTTTGTGTGGTTTCATTTTTTTCTGGATACCATCAAGGCCAGCGGCCAGCATCACAGCAAAAGCCAGATAGGGGTTGCAATAAGGGTCAGGACATCTCAACTCAGCTCGGGCTGCTACCTGTCTCTTATTCGGACTGCCCATGGGAATGCGAATCAGAGCTGAACGATTTACAGTTCCCCAGCAAATGTAACAAGGCGCTTCATAACCAGGCACTAATCTTTTGTAAGAATTGACAGTGGAAGCGACTATAGCTGTGATAGCTTTAACATGCGCCATTTGGCCTGCGATAAAATGATAGGCTAGTTGAGAAAGATTATATTTATCTTTAGGGTTATAAAATATATTCCGCTGACCTTTAAAAAAACTTTGGTGGACATGCATTCCTGAGCCATTGATACCCTGAAATGGCTTAGGCATAAAAGTGGCCATCAGGGGAGTATTGGGAGCAGCGAAGGCTTTAATGATTGTTTTTAAAGTAATAATATTGTCAGCGCTATTTAGCACCTTGTCGTATTTGATGTCCACTTCGTGCTGGCCGTCAGCTACTTCGTGATGGTAGATTTCACCTTCAATCCCAAAGTGAGATAGCGCTAACATAACCCATTCGCATACGTCCGTCGCTCGAGAAACAGTCGTATAATCAAAATAGCCTTTTTTATCATGAGGCTGGCCACTATTTCTTTCCAGTAAGAAGAACTCTACTTCTGCGCCAACATTGAAAGTCAACCCCATTAGTTTGGCTTTTTCTACTATTTTTTTTAATATATAGCGGGGATCACCAGCAAAAGGTTTGTTGTCAGGTGAGTAAACATCGCAAATGAGCCGTGCCGCTTTTCTTCCCTGTTCACTCCAGGGAATAATGCAAAAAGTGTCAAGATCTGGTCTTAAGAGCATGTCGCTCTCGAAAATACGTGCGAATCCTTCTATAGATGAGCCATCGAACCAGAGTCCTGATTCAATGACATCTTTTAGCTTTTCGGCTATAATACTGACACTTTTAAGAGCTCCGGTGATGTCAGTAAACTGCAGGTAAATAAATTGAATTTTTTGTTTTTTTATTTCCTTTATAATTTCCGAGGTTGTTTTTTTCATAGTTATCTCCCCTTCCTAGCTTTGCCCATAAAAAGCGCGAGAAGGAGCGCGGGGCCCCTTCTCAAAAAGCTATTTATTATATATTTTATATTTTATCCTATTCTTCATATGGGTAGTATAAGGCGCAATTGAAAAGCTGTCAAATTTGAAAAAATCCCTAAATTTTGCTAGAATTTAGTCATATGAAAGAGGTAATGACAAAGATTAGAGATTTACAGAAAAAGATTGCTAAGACGCAAAAATTATTAAAATTGGATGATAAAAATAACCATCTCAAGGATTTGGAATTCCAGATGTCAGAGCCTGATTTCTGGAAGGATAATATAAAAGCCAAAAAAATCAGTGAGGAGCATGATGAATTGAAAAAAGAGTTAGAGACATGGGATAAAATCAAGAATGAAACGCAGGATTTATTAGATTTTGCAGAAGAAGGAGAGAAGGACAAGGATTACTCAATTAAGAATGATTTAGATAAAAAGCTAATTAAGCTAACTAAGGAATTTGATAAGCTGGAATTTTTCATTTTGTTTTCTGAAAAATATGATGTGAGAAATGTTATTTTAGCTATCCACGCCGGCACCGGCGGAGTGGAAGCGCAGGACTGGGCAGCGATGATTTTAAGAATGATTATTAGATTTGCCGAACGCAGAGGTTGGTTAGTTAAGATTGTGGACAAATCAGTCGGTCAGGAAGCGGGCATTAAGTCAGTGACCATGGAAGTGTTTGGCCGCTGGGCTTATGGCTATCTAAAATCAGAAGCCGGCGTCCATCGCTTAGTGCGCATCTCTCCTTTTGACGCGGAAAAAATGCGTCACACCTCTTTCGCTTTAGTGGAGGTTTTACCTGAACTAGAAGAGATCGAGGAAATCAAAATTGATGATAAGGATTTGCGCATTGACACTTTTCTTTCCTCTGGCCATGGCGGCCAAAGCGTGCAGACCACTTACTCGGCAGTACGAGTCGTCCATATACCCACTGGCATTACCGTTTCCTGTCAAAACGAGCGTTCGCAAACACAGAACAAAGAAGCTGCTTTAAAGATTTTAAAAAGCAAGTTACATAAATTGTTCACAGAGGAAAAACAGGCAGAGAAACGTAAGCTAAGAGGGGAGTATCAGGAAGCTGCTTGGGGTAATCAAATACGCTCTTATGTTTTACAACCTTATAAAATGGTAAAAGACCATCGTACCAAATTCGAGATATCGGATGTGAATTCAGTATTGGATGGAAAGCTAGACCAATTTATAGAAGCTTATTTAAAACAAAAGAAGAAATAAAACATTTGTAGATTTATTAATGACAATATTATTGTATTTATTTGGCTAATATTAGCCATTTTTTATTAATATATTATATATTGTAGAAAAACATTTGACAAGATATACTGATAGATTATAATAAATATTGTAAGCTGTGCCCTGAACCACTAAAGGGTTCAGGACTACAGGGCATCCTTTAGTGGTGCCCTGTGGATAAGTTTTTATGCTAAAATATGGCTATTATTAATATTTTAAAACAATTAGGTTTTAGCGAAAAAGAAACTCAGGTTTATTTAACCCTACTAAACCTTGGTCCAGCGCCAGTCCGGCAGATTGCCCAGAAAGCGCAGATTAATCGCGGGACAACTTATGATATTTTAAAATCTTTGATTAAAAGGGGATTGGTCAGTTATTACCATCAAGATAAGCACCAGTATTTTTTAGCCGAGGACCCTGATAAGCTGAAAGATTATCTTAGTGAGAGGATGAAAGAACTTGATGGAGTCAAACAAGAAATTGAGAGTGTCCTCCCAGAAATGAAATCTATTTACAATAAAGCCGGCCAGAAACCAGTGGTGCGTTATTATGAGGGGACACGAGCTATCAAAACTATTTTACAGGATGTGTTGAAGGTGATGAATGAAGCTGAAGAAAAAGAATATTATGTTTACTCCTCATCTGATGTGCGCGCCTACCTTTACAGGGATTTTCCGAATTTTGCCAAAGAAAGAGTGAGGCTTCGCATTAAAGTAAAGGCGATTGCTATTGGTTCAGGCGGCGCGCTTTGGGGTCTTGATGAGCGGCGATGGCTATCTAAAAAAGAAGGTTCACCCACTTATATTATAATTTATAACAAGAGAGTCGCATTAATTTCTTTAAGTCCAGATAAAATACCACATGGCGTAATTATTGAGGATAAAAATATTTTTGAAACCCAAAAAATGATTTTTGAGTCTTTATGGCATACTTTAAAATAAAATATAAAACTGAACATTAACAAGGAGGAATATTTATATGTGCGGAATCGTTGGTTATGTCGGAAAAAGAAAAGCTGTACAAATTTTATTAGAAGGTTTAATAAGAGTTGAATACCGTGGCTATGATTCAGCTGGTATTGCTGTCCTAGATCAAAAAAGTGGCATAGTTGTCTGCAAGCAAAAAGGCAAGATAAAAAAAGAGGATAATGGACTCGAGTTGCTGATGTTAAACAATGGATTTTGTCAACATCCCAGCACAATTGGGATTGCGCATACTCGTTGGGCGACTCACGGGGCACCTGATGACCTGAATGCTCATCCACATTTATCCTGTCGAAAACATGTAGCGGTAGTTCACAATGGAATAATCTCTAATTTCTCAAAACTAAAAGAAGTGTTGGAAGGACGCGGACACATTTTTCGATCCCAGACTGATACGGAAATTCTGGCTCATTTAATCGGTGAATATTTAGATAGCGATCCACTAAAAGCTGTCCATACAGCCTTAGCAGAAATTGAAGGTACTTACGGTTTAGCCGTTATATTTTCAGGTTATCCTAATTGTATTGTTTTTGCTAAGAATGGTAGTCCCTTACGCTTAGGTTTGGGAAAAGACCAGCAGGGAAACACTGAGTATTATGTGGCTTCTGATGCGACCTCTTTCAGGAAATTTACTGACCAACAAATTATTCTGGAGGACGGTCAAATGGGCATAGTGACAGCTGACGGTTATGAAATAATGGACATGGATAAAGTTCCTATTTCTCCCAAGATTCAGATTATTGAGTGGAAATTGGACGAAATTGAAAAAGAGGGATTCCCCCATTTTATGCTCAAGGAAATTCATGAGCAGCCAGATAGTTTGGCTAGAGCCATCGCTGGTCGAATAAAGGAAGATGGTAAGATAAAATTAGGCGGTCCTCTAGATCATCAGGAAATATTAAAAAGTGCTAAAAATCACTTGATTGTCGCAGCCGGCACATCTTTGAACGCTGGTTTGGTCGGCGAAGTTTTGTTTCAAGAGATAGCCAAGATACCGGCTCAGGTGAAAAACGCTTCAGAGTTGGCTAGTCAGAAATTTCCACGTTTACCTGAAAAAACTTTAGGCTGGGTAATCAGTCAATCTGGCGAAACGGCTGATGTATTGGAAGCGATGAAAGCCATGAAAAGAATGGGTATGGATGTTTTAGCCGTCTGTAATGTGGTCGGCAGTTCGATTACGCATAACGCACTGACCGGCGCCTACATTCATGCCGGTCCGGAAATAGGGGTAGCTTCTACCAAGGCGTTCACTGCCCAAATTATGGTTTTGCATTTAATCAGTCTTTTATTAAGGCAGATAAGGGAAATAGAAAATGAGCCCTGGATGAACAAATATATGGAAGATTTGAAAAATATCCCCGAAAAGATAAAGATGATTTTGAGTCAAACTGACCAAATAAAGGAGCTGGCTGAAAAATACGCAAATTATGAAAATTTTCTTTACCTAGGTAGGGGTATTAATTTCCCAACAGCTCGAGAAGGCGCCTTAAAGTTAAAGGAAATTTCTTATATCCATGCAGAAGGCTATGAAATGGGTGAGATGAAGCATGGCCCGTTAGCACTGATTAATGAAAATTTTCCGACAGTCTGTATTGTCCCAAAGAATGATGATAATTATGGAAAAATTATCAGCAATATTAGTGAGCTTACCACACGTTCAGGTCCTGTCATTGCCATTGCTAATGAGGGAGACAAAGAGATAGAAAAACATGTGGATGATGTAATCTACATTCCCAGTACTACTTATTACTTGACACCAATCTTATTTGTTGTCCCGCTACAGTTGTTTGCTTACTACACTGCGGTCAAGTTAGGCTGTGATGTGGACCAGCCCCGCAATCTTGCCAAAAGTGTGACAGTGGAGTAATTTTGCATCAGCTCTTTCAAGCAAGCCGTTTGGTTTAACCAGACGGCTTTTTTTATGGTTGACAGAGATAGCAGCTATTTGCTAGGATAAGATAAGTTATAAATAGCCCTTTAAATTTGAAAAAATGGAGGATACGTGCAGAGAAAAGGAAAGATGTTACCCATCAGTGCTGTTTTAAAGGATATATTTGGTGGCAATTTGCCGACAAAAGATAAGGTTAATAAGATTTTCGGCGTTCGTCGAAAAATTTTACCCCAGTACGGTTCATGTAATAAGGAGAACACGATAGCTATTGAAGTTTATGCTAAGATTAATGAAGCTTTATTAAAGAAAAAGACACCGAATAAAAATGAAGTGTGTTCTGTTTGCCCGCGCTGGGATTGTCCTGTTAAAAAGGGTACAGTTGACTTGTAAGAAGTTGACAATCTTAAGTAGTATGGTAAAATATTTATAACATAGCTCATTTGCGGCCGTAGCTTAGTGAGAGCACTGACGGTTCTGTACGTCAGAGGTCGGTGGCTCAGACCCACTCGGCTGCTCCAAAATTTTAACCTTCCCCAATTTTGTGGAAGGTTTTTTTATTATGACTAATTTACCCAAATTCAACGAGCTTAACACCTGCCATTTTGTCACTACCAAGGTATGGCAGGATAGGTGGCTATTTAGGCAGGAAAGATATTGCCAAATTATTATCAATAACCTTAATTTCTATAGAAAGAAGTTTGATTTTAAGCTAATTGCCTATGCTATTTTACCTTGGCATTTGCATTTAATCATAATGCTAAGTAAAAAGTGGAATAATATTTCAAAGGTGATGGGAGCAATTAAGAGTCATTCGGCTAGGCAGATTGTTGATTGCATATATCATCAGGGTAGGCGAGGTCCCTTGACCTCGCCGCCAATCGACAACCTGGGTCAAGGGACCCAGGCTACCCGCGGGGGATATCCACATCACCGTATGAGTGAGCAAAAATATTACATCTGGCAGCCATCTTTTTATGACTTCAATATCTACTCCAATGGAAAACTTGAGCAAAAGGTTGGCTATGTAAACAACAATGCGGTCAAGCATGGCTTAGTTACCGACCCCGTTGATTACAAATATTCTAGTGCCAGAAATTATCATCTTAGCGATAATTCATTAATTAAAATTGACCCGATTGACTTATGAAATTTTCTAAAGCTAAAACATTCTTAATTATAAGCTTATTTTTCATCTTTGGCGTGGGTCTAAGATCCTTTTTTGAGATTCCCATTCTTTTCAGCTACACATTAAGTTTGCTCGGCGTAATCTTGATTGTTTTATTTTGGAAAAGCAAATATTTAAAAATTATTGGTTTTGGCTTAATTTTTATTGTTTTAGGTTTTTTGCGTTACGAAATCTCTATACCCCAAGTTGATGCCAGTAAAATCCAATTTTACAATGGCCAAGAAGTTAGCTTTATCGGTGTAGTTTCTCAAGAGCCGGATCAAAGGAAAAGTCATGTCAAGTTGACGATTGATACAAAAGGTTTGCCAGAAGATAAAGAGGTTAGTGGTAAAGTGTTGGTTAACACTTATTTATATCCTGAATATGAGTATGGTGATAGGTTGGAAATTTTTTGTGAATTACAAAAGCCAGAAAAAATTGAGGATTTTGCTTATGATAAATATTTAGCCAGATATGATATTTACTCGGTTTGTTATCGGCCAACAATAAAATTATTAAAAAAGAATCAAGGAAATTTTTTAATGGCAAATCTGTTTAAAATAAAAAACAAATTTGTCTTAAGTGTGCAAAAGTCATTGCCCGAACCTCAAGCTTCTTTTTTGGGTGGTTTGATTTTAGGTGCTAAAAAATCCATTCCCGATGATTTAATGCAGGATTTTAATCGGACTGGGACAACCCACATTGTCGCTTTATCCGGTTATAATATCACCATTATTGCGGTGATGATCATGAATTTATGTAAAAGTCTGTGGATTTCCCGAAAAAAATCTTTTTGGATTTCAGTCATAGCCATCACATTTTTTATTTTAATCACCGGCGCTTCCGCTTCGGTGGTCAGAGCCGGTATTATGGGTATATTGGTATTATCAGCCAGCCAGCTTGGTCGGATCAGTCGCATAACCAATGCTTTAGTTTTTGCCGCTTTAGTGATGATATTATTTAATCCGATAATACTCATTTTTGACGCTGGATTTCAATTATCTTTTTTAGCCACTTGCGGTTTAGTTTACTTATCACCAAAATTAGAAAAATATTTTAAAAAATTACCCAACATTTTTGGTTTAAGAGAAAATTTAGTGGCCACTTTATCCGCCATTATTTTAACCACGCCTTTGATTTTATATCAATTTGGCCGGCTGTCGATTGTTGCTCCCCTAGTCAATGTTTTGATTTTATCAGTGATACCTTTATCCATGTCTATTGGTTTTATACTTGGTATTATCGGATTGATTTGGTTGCCTTTGGCACAAGTTGTAAGCTGGCTGGCTTGGGTTATATTAAGTTATGTAATTTTTATTGTGGAAACTTTTGCAAGAATTAATTGGGTTTCCTTGGAAATTGGCAAGATTCATTGGATTTGGCTTCTGGTTTTTTATAGCTTCACCAGCTTGATTTTATTTAAAAAAAGACCGCTAAAGTTTAAGACTTCAGCGGCTTTGTAGCTAAATGAACTATTTGACTATGAATCTTTTATCCAGCTCTTTTAATTTTTCCACGATTCCGCCATATTCTAGCTCTGATATGGGAAGCATCGCGCAACCAGAGAATCCCTGTCGTCTGATATCCATGGCTTTTTGGGAGACTTGCTGACGTACATAATCCCAGAAGGGCTGGTCAAAACAGTCAGCCGGTTCAGTCAGTTTGCCGTTTTTCATGGAAAAAGCTTGAGCGGAAACGACAGGAGGACCATCAAAGAACGAGATAGGAGAGCTTGCTTTTACCGGCATCAAGGGTCCAGTGTGACTGCCCCGCATAAAGCCAGCGACAAAGTGGCCAATAGCATAAGGAGATAAGATTTCGCCGGTGGCTGGAAAGCTTCCCTGAACGCGTACTAGGCAGACAGGATCGTCTTTGCCTGTGTATTTTCCGGCGATATTATGCAGCCGGGTTGTGCTTACGGCGGCAGCTGGCTCGCCTGTGTTTCTGGAATGGATGGATTCAATAACGAATCGTTGGTTGTCCCTTAACAGGGCAGCAATGTCATAAAGGTCTTCAGGCGCAGAGAGCTCGATGACCCTGTCAGCTTCCACATAGCTAACGTCCATAATGGTAAATTTAAATCCCTTACTCATGCCCGGTGAAAGCATCAGCCCAGCATTGTGCATCGGGTCAGTGAAGCTTAGGTAAAGCGGTAAGCTGTAAGCGCCTGGGTCTGTTTTATCCGCGGCAAAAAGTATAAAAGCTTCATTTGGCCTTTCTTCTATCTCAAGTTCAGCGACGGCCGGGCCCATTCCTTTTACGTTTCCTGAAAAAGCATCCTTTAAAAGATCCTGTCCAGCACCGTAGAGTCCTTGTTTTTTAGCTACTTCTGTTCCAGCGACAAAAGCATCCCAGGCTAACTTGTGAATTTCAGAATTTAGCTTACCTCCTTCGTGAGTCATAAGAATGGCAATGTCATCGCCAGTAGTACTAACGTGGTAATCAATAAATAATTTTGCGCCTGTAGACAAAATCCAGCTCTTGACGGTTTCAATAATTTCCCGGCTCGGTTTGATATGCCCGCCGATAGAGCCGATATCAGCTTTGATCACAGACAGCGTGATTTTCATATTTCACCTCCTTATCAATAATTTTAAATTTTACTTTTCTACTTTTAATTGATTTTCTGGGGCTACCTCCTTTTCTTCGAATTTATGGCCGCAAAAACAACAGAATTTGGCAACGCTTGGATTAGCCACTTGGCAATCATGACAATTTTTTCTGCCCGGAATGAAGGTAGTGGAAAATATTCCTTTTGACATCGGCTCTTTATGGAGCGGTGCTCCGCAATAAATACAGCAATTATTAACCTTTAGGTTTGTCTCCTTGCAATCGGGACATTGGCAATAAAGATAAGAACCCATATTTCCTCCTTTTTTCTTTGTTAATACCTTCTAAAATTGTTAATGTACCTAAGACGTTAAATATACTTTATCAAAAAGATAAATAATATGTCAATAGCCATTTCACCAAGATTAAAAAAATTACTACTAGTTTTATGTGGTTTGTTGGTTGTCGTTTTGGTGTTGCTCGGCATTTTGTTATTTCAGCAAAAACAGAGTGGGGGAATTCTAGAAGTAGATTTCCTGGATATCGGTCAAGGCGACAGCATTTTAATTAAAACACCGCAAGGCGATGACATTCTGATTGATGGCGGGCCGGATGCATCGGTGTTGGATGGGTTAGGACGAAACTTGCCTTTTTACGACCGCGACATTGAGCTGATGATTTTGACGCATCCGCATTCAGACCATGTGGCTGGCTTGGTGGAAGTTCTGAAGCGCTATGAAGTTAAGAAAGTTTTATACACTGGTGTCTTGCACACTTCGCCTGATTACCTAGAGTGGCTAAAAATAATTAAAGAAAAAAATATTCCTCTGGAAATAGTCAAAGCAGGGGACGGTTTTCAGTTTGGGACAGGTTTACATTTAGATATTTTATATCCATTCGAAGAACTAACTAATCAAAAGTTTAAAGAGCTGAATGATAGTTCAATCGTTTCGCGTTTAGTTTATGGTCAAATTTCATTTCTATTAACGGGAGATGCACCAGTAGAAGTTGAGGAGAAATTGCTAGATTCAGTGATGGCAGGACAGTTAAAATCTGATGTACTCAAGGTCGGCCATCATGGCAGTCGTTATTCTTCTTCGCCGGAATTTTTAAAAGCAGTCAAGCCTCAATACGCTGTTATCCAATGCGGAAAAGACAACAAATTTGGCCATCCGCATTTGAGTACTTTGAAAAAGCTGGAAAATTTAGGCATTAAGATTTTTAGGAATGATTTGGATGGCGAAATTAAAATAGAGAGCGACGGCATGAAGCTAGAAGTAAAAAATAAGTGAAAAGTATTAGCGAATAATTCTGCATATAATAAGGCTTGACTAGATTTTAAGCATATGCTATCTTTTATTAAACAAAATAAAATTTTAAAAAGGAGGATTTGGATGGCCGACATTGTCTGGAAGCATCAATTAAGTAGCGAAGATGAAGCTTTTAATAAGTTAGTAGAGATGATTAAAGCTCTAGCTAAAGGAAGAAGCTACGAATTAGAACAGGATTCAGCGAAAAAGCACATTACCATGGTTATTGAGGCTCCTTTGGTGGGTAAGGTAGGTGGAGAACTGTGGATCGCCGGAAATCAGATAATGATAGATCTAAATTGCGGATGGTTAGCGAAATCAATGGCTAAAAGTTATTTAACAGAGAAGTTAAGAGCGACGTTTGGTTAATTTTTTTGGATGGCAGGAAACAATTCCTGCCATTTTTTGTATTTTAGGGTCTGTGCATAACTTGTTTTAGGCACGAACATTTTGCACCTTTTCTCTAAGGGCTTGATTAGGAGTTAAGCCATTTAATGCGCAGTGCTCTAAATCATTGTAATACATATTCCAGAGCTTAATTTTGTATCTTAATT
>Ga0180007_10001358_pt1 | contig 34153 bp, 34 predicted proteins | sample MM_PC_MetaG_FD_121122 | JGI IMG/M metagenome (GOLD analysis project Ga0180007, IMG submission 121122) | Groundwater microbial communities from the Aspo Hard Rock Laboratory (HRL) deep subsurface site, Sweden - MM_PC_MetaG | ecosystem: Environmental > Aquatic > Deep subsurface > Groundwater... | reverse complement strand
TTATTGGCAAGTTTTTTATTTATAATTACAGAATTCTTTGTAACTTCCGAACCGGTTCCTGACGTTGTTGGCACTGCGATGAAGGGCACGCCTGGTATTAAGAGCTTTCGGGTGCCGTCAACTTCGAGAAAATCCGCCACACTAATAAAACTCTTTTCATGCACCAGGGCGGCAACGGCTTTGGCTACATCCAGCGCGCTTCCCCCGCCAAGTCCGATGACAGCTTTGCAATTATTTTGTTTTGCCAGCTTTATTCCTTCGTCAATAATTTCAGTATCCGGTTCAGGCGCTACTTTATCAAACAGAATTATTTTTTTATCTTTCAGTATCGTTTTAACTTTATCGGCAAGCCCGGTATTTCTGGCTGACTTACTTCCCGTAACCAACAAAACACAGTTTTCTTCCTTATATACAGCTTCAGGAAGCGAATTAACCGCGCTTTTTCCAAAAATAATTCTTGCAGGCAAATAAAACTGAAAATTATTGTTCATTGCTTAGACGGCCTAGACCGGAATATTTACGCCTTTCTTTTGGTTTTTCTTTTTGTTCAGTCCTAGTTAGAAATATATCTGGCTATAATCCAGTTCCATATAATTCCCGCAGCAGTCGCAAGGTTTTCTGAAAACCAGTAATTTTTCAGGTTCGCTTAAATTTAACGGGGATTGCTTGCCTGTCTTGTTTAAAAAATCCTGGCAATAATTCTGCGTAGGAGGCTCTATAAGCTCTGTTTTACCGTGCGGCGCCCTGGTTATCCTGAAATGCATGCAATTCCAGCAACATTCCTGTGGCATAATTGGTCTTCCTTATTTAAGATTATTACCATAGTGCCCGTAATAACTAAAAGAGCACCAATCAGTACTTTAAGGCTTACAGTTTCATGTAAAATTATGATGGATAATATGATTGCCAGAGCCACGCTGGTTTTATCAACAGCGGCAACCGATGAAACTTTCCCCATCTGCAAGGCCCTAAAATAAAATATCCAGGACAGACCTGTAGCCAGGCGATAATCAGAATTACGACGGTCCTGACTGCGGTTGCCAGGTCTGAATCTATACCCCTAAATTCCTATTTTGGCTAAAATAGCAGTGCATGCGGCAAACAGTGCAGACAAAAGCGCATAAAACCACCAGGCATTAGTTATTTTCATAATCTCTCCAAATCTAATTCCAAAATCATATATTTACTAATGCAAATAATTATTTTGACAGCAGCCATTTCCAAACAGGCAAAACATGTATTGTTTTTTTACCAATATGTTGAATTGATTCATAATCTCTGGTTATGACCAACCCATCCTTTAATCCGTAATGTTCAAGACAAAACGCGAGCGCTGAAAGTTCACGCTCTCTAGTAGAAGGGTCATTAAATGCGAAACAAACTTGAATTGCCTGGATAACTTTTTTCCCCTCGGAAACAATGAAATCCACTTCCTTCCCCTCTTTTGATTTCCAGTAATTAATACTCATAAGAGGCTGCACCGCTTTTCTGCGCATTAACTCAATCGCAACTGTGTTTTCAAGCCGTTTACCGTAATCATGATCCGAAAAAAGGCTTAAAAAACCCACATCATTAAGAAATACTTTAGGAATTGACATCCCTTCATTCTTCACAGACCGGTCAAGTTTCCTCAGGGTAGTTATGAAAAAGCAATCTTCAAGTATTGAAAAATATTCATAAAGCGTGTTTTTGCTTACCTTCTGCCCTGAAGATTTAAGAGTATTGAATACCTTGTTGATGCTTATTTCTTTGGTTGCGCAAGATACCATATAGTTTATAAGCCACCTGACCAGAGTTGTATTTTTTATAGCATACCGATCGATAATATCTTTGTAAATGGTCAAATCAAAAAAATCTTTTAAAAGAACCGTTTTCTCAACTTCGTCATCTTCAAGCACAACTTCCGGGTAACCGCCATATTGCAAATATAAATCTATTGCATGCATAAGAGCTGCTTTTTGTTTTGTTGATATCCTGCTGGCATCAAAGGATTGCCCTTTAAAAGCACAAAACTCCCGGAAAGAAAGAGGATAAAGAATTGTTGTGCGCGTTTTGCCACGGAGTGAAGTCGCAATCTCCTTGCTCAATAATTTTGAAGAGGAACCAGTAATAAAAAGCTCGTAAGTTCCTTCATTATGAAGGCTAAGCACTGCTTTTTCCCAATTTGTGACTACCTGGGGCTCGTCTATAAACAAGTATAGTTTTTTAGAAGTTGTTTGAGGGAACAGCGACCAGTGAATTTCAAGTATCTTTTTAAAACCCTGAAAAGTTACACCGTCAAGAAGAGGGTCTTCCAGATTAAGAAACAGTATTTGTTCCTTCGGAACTTTTTGGACGGTAATAAGATCTCTTATTTTATCATACAAAAGGCTCGTTTTCCCCACTCTGCGGGCTCCAATAACCGTTTGTATACGCGAGGTTTCCCTGAGCCTTGTTTCCCTCTCTTTGGGAGTCGGTACCACACGCTCATTCCAGTCATTGATATATCTTTTTACAAGTTCATTATCCATATTTCCCTCCAAACAGGGATATAATACACTAATATATCCCTGTTGTCAAGGACATATTTCCAATCCCGCCTTCATCCAAATCTAAATACCACATAAATTTAATTCCCTACTAACATCCGTCTCATTTCAAACCGTATCTTGACTTCTTGACAACATCCCCGAGATTCCCATCTATCCAATTAAGCAATTTAGAATCGAATTCGTCTGTAAGCATTTGGGTGCCGTGTTGCGCCTGGACGCCTTCAAAAAAAGCGGTATCACTTTTTAACTGTCTACCAACCAATACCATCTGTGTGGCGGTATCATAGGCATATTTATCACCCGGCGATGCGGCTAAACCCAATGGCCTTTGGCCATATTGCTGTATAGCGGTGTTAGTTTCAAGCCCTGTATAGTTCCAGCCGGGAGATAAAAGGACAACAATCGGAATGAATTTATTTTTGGACGCATAAATAAGCGATATATTTGCGCCTATGCTTGCGCCGATAAGCCCGATTTTTTCTTTCTTTATCCCATTATGTTTGAGATACTTGACTGCGCCATCAATATCCGAAACAAGTTTTTCTATTTCCGAAATTTGCCCGGAATTTACAATTTCATTTATAGTTATTTCCCGGCCGTCAGTATTTTTTGAGCTTCCGTGGTGGCCGCGCAGGTCGTAGGCGAAATAGCCGCAGCCTCTTTCAATTAGTTTTGCTTCAAAGCGGTTCCATTCATCTTTCGTGCTGGATAAACCATGAAGCAATATAAAGGTAATTTTGTCCGGAGTTTTTGGCGGGACGTATTTCCCCGCAATTATCATGCCGTCGGATGCAATAAATCGGGCCTTATCGTCCGGCCCCGGCTCTATTTTCGCGCAGGCGTTTAATGCTAATGTAAGTGTTGCAGTCAAAATGAATAAATTAAAATATTTTTTCATAGCCCCAGAAATTCTTTTGCAAGGTTTAAATATGCTTCGGTGCCGCGGGAAGAACTATCGTACTGAAATACGGGTTTGCCGTAACTCGGCGCTTCCGCCAGGCGGACATTCCGCGGGATAACGGATTTATAAACCTCATTGCCGAAAAATTTCCTTACTTCCTTAACCACCTGATTGCTTAAATTCATTCTGCCGTCAAACATTGTAAGCAGAACGCCTTCAAGCTCCAGATGCGGGTTAAGAGATTGCCTGATAAGGTGGATTGTTTTCATTAGCTGGGTAAGCCCTTCCATGGCATAATATTCGCACTGGATTGGGATAAGCACGGATTCCGAAGCGGTCAAAGCATTTACCGTCAATAAACCGAGAGATGGGGGGCAATCAATAAAAATATAATCGTAAGAATCTTTGATGCTTTGCAGCGCTTTTTTTAATTTTGTTTCGCGGTCAGGCAGGTTAACCAGCTCGACTTCAGCGCCGATAAGGTTAATATTCGACGGAAGAATATCCAGAAACTCGACGGAGGTGCGTACGATTGATTCCTCCGGCGGAACGTCGTCGATAATTATATTGTAAACGCCTTTTTCAACAGATTCTTTATCAAAGCCCAGGCCGCTGGTTGCGTTTGACTGCGGATCTAAATCGATAAGAAGAACTGATTTGGTGAGATGGGCCACACTGCCAGCAAGGTTAATCGTAGTAGTTGTTTTGCCGACACCGCCCTTCTGATTGCAAACCGAAATGATTTTACCCATAGAATGCTAACCTCAACCCTGATTTTTCCTTTTAAACAGAAGTAATCAGGACGCTACCTCGCGAAAGACCATGAAAGGAGAAAAATGTTCCACATGAAACATGCCAAGCAGGTATCCCAATTACCAACTTAAAGGACACATTGGGGCTTGGGGCCCGATTTACCCTTTAAAATACATTTTTAGGACCTCTTTCATCTTTTCTTTAGGCTCAAGATGTACTTTCAACTGTTCAACAAAATCTCTGGGTAACCCTATTCTTTTTAACACTTTAGCGTTTTTATAGCGCGCTATATCCGTTTTAAAGACATTTAAATCCTGATAATCGCTTACTGCCATGTTTTCACTGGGTATGTATATTTCTTTGATATCAGAATTAGTTTTGACATTGCTTACTGTCAGTTTATAAATTATTGCTTTAATCGGTTTACGCTTATCTACCAATTTCAGAAGTGTTTTCTTTAACTCATTGAATGCGGCAAGTTCCTTTGCGCTTTGGACTGATTCTGTTTTCTTTGCCATACCAATAACCCTCCATTTAATTGAATTATAAATTTATTACTGTATCCTGATTTTAACAAATTGTGGCCTTATTATCAACACATAAAAACTTTGATTAACTCCCCTAGCCCCTCTTTCAAAAAGAGGGGAAGGTGTTGGTGGGGTACTTACGACATCAAACCTTGCTTGATAAACCTGGTCATCTCTTTATTGTGGGTGTGTTCGAGTTTGTCTTTATACTGAGAAGCTCTTGCTTTGTTTTTCGGGCCGGTGTTGTCTTTAAGAATAGAGCATTTTATACCGTAATATAATAAGTGCCTGTGAAATCTCAAGAGCCCTTTCTTTTCACCGTAGCGCTCTATCTCTCTCTTTAAGTGCTGATTGCAGATTTCCGCAATCTCTTCGTAGGGGGGCGAAGTTACATCCTCTCCTTTTATTGCCTGAAGGATCCCGCGGAATATCCAGGGGTTCCCTAATGCGCCGCGCGCTACCATAATACCGTCGCACTTTGTATGCTGCAGCATTCTTACCGCATCGTAAGGGCTGAATATATCTCCGTTGCCGATTATGGGAATACTATGAATATTTTCCTTTACTTCCTTTATTATATCCCAACTCGCTTTGCCGGAATACTTTTGTTCACCGGTCCTGCCATGAACCGTAATTGCTTCAACGCCTGCTTGTTCCAGCTCTTTGGCAAAATCAACCGCATTGATATTTTTTGAATCAAACCCTGTTCTTATCTTGGCTGTAATTGGTTTGTTGGATACTTTTTTTGCCTGCCTTATTATTTCCGCGGCGAGCTTGGGGTTTCTCATCAGCGAAACACCTTCAAACCTTTTAACAACTTTTTTTGTAGGGCATCCCATATTAATATCTATTAGAACAATGTCCTTGTTATCATTAACAAATTCGCAGGCCTCCGCGAGTATATCCGGTTCGCTGCCAAACAACTGAAGGGCGACCGGTTTTTCTTCTTCAAGTATCTCCAGCATCTTTTGGGTCTTTTTGTTTTTGTGATGAATGCCCCGCGCTGTAATCATTTCAGTATAAACAAGCGCGGCCCCCATTTGTTTGCAGGCTATCCTGAAAGTAATATCCGTAACGCCCGCCATGGGCGCCATGAAGATATTGTTCTTTAATTCAATGTTTCCGATTTTCATAAACGTTTTTAATTGTTCCACATGAAACAATTACTTATCTCTTTTTGTTTTTAATGCGTTCTACTACTTTCGGGTTTGTTAATTCCCTATAGGCATCCGTACCAATCCAACAGGCTGATTTATTTTGGCTGTCTTTTAGTTCTTTTGAGAGTTTAACTGCTTCCCTGTTTAACGCCATATTGCGTTTGCCAATCTGCCTAAGCGCCCAGTTTACGGCTTTCCTTACAAAGTTTCGTTCATCTGTTGATTCTCTTTTGATAATGGGGAAAAACTTTATTAGCTCTTTATCCGGCAGTTTTTTGTTATGAACTGCAATAACCGCCATTAAAGCAAATCCTGCGCGCTTTTCAAATTCTTCCTTTCTTTTGGCCCAGTCAATTGCCTTGTTGTAGCCAATTTCGGTTTCACTAAACAAGTTCATGCAACATTGGTCGCATATATCCCAGGAGTTGAATTCTTTTACCCAATCATCCATCTGTTTTGAGGTTATCTGTTTAGGGTCATCTACTATGCTTGCCAGGATCCTTGCTTCATGAATTCCTGAGTTCCATAGCTGTTTGGCGATCTCATGGTCTTTTTTAACAAGCCTGCCTATCTTTCTAAGTTCAGGTATGGGCACGCCATAAGCGTTCTTTACATTAATGCCAAACCGCTTCATGCCGGCAATGTTTTTGGGATTATACAAGGATTTGATTTTGGAAATGATTTGTTGGTAGTTCATAGAAATTGAAATACTCTTTATTCCAGAAAGGTGAGGAGGGCCATGAGGGCGACACCAAGAATTATCATTAAAAACTGCCAGACTGAATTTGAAACAGTAGTATCGCATGAATTGTCATGTTCATGAAGCACGGGGATAAGGTCTGAACCTGCTATATAAATAAAACCGCCTGCGGTTATAGGAAGCAGCAGATAAGTATATTCCTTAACAAAAGGCCCTACAATAAGCACAATCAGCGCGCCCAAAACGGAAGTTAATGCAGTTAAAAAATTAAAATACAATGCTTTCCTTACTTTAAGCCCGCCAAAAATAAGTATACCGAAATCACCAATTTCCTGCGGGAGTTCATGAAAAACTACAGCAAGCGTAGTCGCAATGCCAAGAGGGATGTTGATTATGTAACTCGCGGCAATTATCATACCGTCAATCATATTGTGCACCGCATCGCTTACTAAATTCATTGTAACAACAGGATGAATGTGTTGTTCTGTAGTCACATGGTGGCAATGGCGCCAGCGCAGAAATTTCTCAAGCACGAAAAATATCATAAGGCCCAATACAATATATAAGGAAGTGGATAAACCATAACCCAATTTTTCAAATGACTGCGGAAGCAGATGAATAAACGCATCCCCAAAAAGCCCGCCAACAGCGAAACTTACCAGATATTTCAGAATTGAGTTTAATTTCTCTTTATCCAGAGAAAGGGTAAAAACACCGATCAGGGAAACCAAACTTACTATTACCACGCTGATTAATGTATAAGCCCAGATTTTTAACAACTTTCCTCCGCTTACCTTATTATTTTCTTTATTTCCAGCAAATCATCTACAGTTATGTTTGCTTTTCTCAGGTACTCTTTTGGTAAACTGGATGTTATTGCTATACAAAACATCCCGGCATTTTTTGCCGATAACACTCCAAGGGTGGAATTTTCTACAACAACACAATCTTTCGGTTTAAGGCTCAGCATTTTTGCCGCAGTAAGATACGGCTCCGGGTAAGGCTTGCCATTTTTCGTGCTCTCAGCCGATATTATTGTATCAAACATTTGGTACAATGTTTTTGGCAATACATTTTTAATGTTGTTAGCATAGCTTCCTGTTACAAGGCCCAATAAATACCCGTTTTTTTTAAAATGTTCTAATATTTCTTCTGCGCCTTTAAAAATAAACCTTTTAAAAAGTTTTTTGAATATTCTTTGTTTTACTGGAAGCATTTCTTCTATTTTCTTTTTTGAATATTTCAGTTTAGAACGCTTAAGCAAATCTGAGATCGTTTTTTTCCAGTGCTCGCCTTCCCGGGAATAAATATCAAAACTATTAATCTTTACGCCAAGCGGTTTCAAGGTTTCAAACCAGGCAATAAAATGGTATGGCATGGAATCAATAATAACTCCGTCCATATCAAACAATACCGCTTTTGGTTTTTTGATTAGTTTTTTCATAGGTTAACGCCTTTATGATATAAAATACCGGCTCAAATGTCAAAATTACCTTCCTCAAGAAGACAATTTTGTACTGAAGTGTTGTTTCTAATTGCAATGAAGCTTATATTTTTATAGAATTAATGCATGGAACCTAAAAAAAGTGTTTTAGACGGGAAGAAATTCAGCAAGTATTTTTTGCTTACGGCTTTTGCTTTGTCTTTATTGTTATTATTGAGCCTGGTTCGTTTTTTTGTGTTGCCAATTATGCTTGCCATAATAATCGCAATACTTATATATCCGTTATTTAAACTACTGCTTATGCTCACAAAAAACAGGCGGGCTCTGGCTTCTATATTATGTTGTATTCTTATACTGACTTTAATTTTACTGCCTTTAATGTTTGTATCCCAAATTTTAATAGCTCAAAGCATCGGCCTTTACCGCAATATAGGCCCTCAATTAAACAACTTAATTCAGCAGGACAACACAGGAATTGTGGGAAGAATAATGAATTCGCCTGTGGGCGCCTGGCTTGTTGCGCACGATATTACTATGGATTGGCAAACGGTTTTTGAAAAAACTATGGACTTTTCTGAAGCTTCAATTGCCTCCTTTGTTAACAGGACTTTTAAAATGACCGTTGAAGCAGTATTTGGATTGTTCATAACGCTCTTTTCATTATTCTATTTCTTAAGAGACGGGGAAACAATTCTACTGAAAATAAAAGATGTCATACCTCTGACCGAGGAATACAAAGACAGGATAATTTTCAGGTTTTATTCCATGTCAAATGCCACGGTGAAAGGAATACTTCTGATTGCGCTGCTGCAAAGCTCGCTTGCTACGCTCACGCTGTGGATCTTCGGCATTAAAGGATGGCTGCTCTGGGGCCTGGTTCTTCTTATATTATCTGTAATACCGTTTATCGGCACCGGGGCTGTCTTAGTGCCTGCAGGTATTATCAAAATAGTCAATGGTGATGTCTGGCAGGGTGTCCTAATAATTATTATCAGCGTATTTTTTATTTCCGTTATAGATAACATCCTCAGACCGCGTATTGTAGGCCAGCATGCCGGCATGCATGACTTGCTGGTATTTTTCTCGATGATCGGAGGAATAGTATCTTTCGGGCCTGTCGGCTTATTGATCGGCCCATTGATTGCCGCAATTTTCCTTTCAATTCTGGAAATCTATAAAATTGAATTCCAGCATCAAATTAAATTACCCGGCCAGGAAGAAAATAGCCTGCCTCACCCAGAACCTTAAAACCTTTCCTCAAAATTAATTTATGGAGAACAACTGGAAAGGATGGTGAGCTAAAATGGGAGCAATGTGGTTATAACAGCGTTAATATTAATAATTTTGGTGGTCCTTTTGGGGCCTTTTATAAACAAAAAGATTGAACACAACCTGGAAGTGTTCCTTTTTGTTATGGGACTGCTTTCCTGCCTGGTTTCTCAAATGTTCTCTTTACATTTAATTAAGGAAGCGCTTGTCGAGCCTATTAAAATAACTCTTGCGGTTTTTATTGCCGGGCTGATTTTCAAATACACGCGAAGCCACATTCACCAGGCAATAGATTCAATCCTTAAAATCATTCCTGTCCGGCTGTTCGTCTTTTTAATGATTGTCATCCTGGGGTTCATTTCATCAATTATAACAGCCATTATAGCCGCCCTGGTTCTTGTTGAAATTATTACTGCTTTAAAATTAGATAAAAAAACAGAAATTGATTTTACAATAATCGCCTGTTTTTCCATCGGTCTCGGCGCTGCGCTCACGTCTATAGGCGAACCGCTCTCCGCAATACTTGTTGCAAAACTCAAAGGTATGCCCGGGGTAAATTTTTGGTACCCTGCAAAAATTATAGGTAAATTTGTTATACCCGGGGTTCTCGGGCTTGGCTTATTAAGTATTTTTTTTCACGGAAAAAATTCAACTCAAGGCCTAAAAGCCGCCGAAGAAGCTGAAACTTTCAATCGCGTTATTATCCGCGCTTTAAAAGTCTATCTTTTTGTAATGGCGTTAATTTTTCTTGGGGGCGGGTTTAAACCTATTGTAGACAGGTACATCGTTAATCTGGATAGCAGGATACTTTACTGGGTGAACACGATTTCAGCCATTTTGGATAATGCAACCATGGCTGCCGCTGAGATAAGCCCTGCTATGACGTTAAAGCAAATACAGAGCGCATTAATGGGGCTGCTTATTGCGGGCGGTATGCTGATTCCGGGAAACATTCCTAATATTATTTCCGCTCACAAACTAAAAATTACCAGCCGCGCCTGGGCAAAACTGGGCGTGCCTCTGGGATTGGGATTAATGGTGGTTTATTATCTGGTATTGTATGTACTGTGATAGAAAACCTACTTATTTTCCTTCACAAATGAAGAAAGGCCCTTAAAATTGTAATATGAACATGCTATACTATTTAACAAAATCACTCCTGCCGCTGCGCAATTATTTCTTTATCGGTACAAAACCCGAATTCTTTACAATATTCTGGCCATGAGCGCCCAAAACAAAACTAATATACTTTTTTACCGAACCTTTCGGCTTTGAGTCCGTATATAATACGAGCAGCTTTCTTGAAGGTTCCGGTTTTTCTATATTTTGCAGCCCTATTATAAATTGCAGCAAATTTTTGCTATTTTTCTTTGCCAATTCAAACTCATCTTTTTTAATCCCTCTGGTAGTCATAGCGGCAGCGCATTCATTATTTATAAGCGACGCTATTGCCTCATCGTCAGTACAGGATTTAATTTCTATGTTTGTATCGCGGTAAATATACATAAATTCCTTTGCGCATTCCTGCGACATCTTAAACATAGTATCCGAACCGGCGATCTTGATAGTTTCTGTTTTTCTTGAGCAACCCGCGGCTAACAACATCAGAATAATTCCAAAATAAACAGCCAAACTCTTCATTTTCATATCTTTACCTCCAAGGATTGAAACGCTTCTTCTGCGTGGTATGAGCTTCTTACAAAAGGCCCTGAAATAACCAACCTAAAACCCATTTCTAACCCAATTTTTTTATAATTTTCAAAAACTTCGGGTTTAACAAATTCCTGTACGGCAACGTTGTATTTTGAGGGCCGTAGATATTGGCCTAAAGTTACAATATCGCATTGTATTGCGCTCAAATCTTCCAAAACTTCAATAACTTCGCCTTTTGTTTCGCCCAATCCCAGCATAACACCGGATTTGGTTAAGATATTTTTATCATATTTTTTGATTGATTTTAATAAATCTAATGAACGCCGATAATCGGCATTAGAACGTATTTCCTTATATAAACGCGGCACGGTTTCAAGGTTATGCCCTATAACTTCAGGTTTTGCTGATATTATCCTTTTCATTGCTTCGATATTTCCTTTAAAATCCGGAACCAGTAATTCAACTGATATTTTTTGATTTATTTTACGGATTTCTTTAATAACTTCAACAAATTGCCCGGCACCGCCGTCTTTCAGGTCATCCCTGGTCACAGAAGTTATCACAATATGCTTCAATTTCATCTTTTTAACAGCTTGCGCAATTCGCTTTGGTTCTTCTTTGTCAGGTTCTCCCGGCAATCCGCTGCTTACAGAACAAAAATTGCAGTTACGCGTGCAAACATCTCCCAAAATCATAAAAGTTGCGGTGCCTTTGCTGAAACATTCATTTTTGTTCGGACAAATTGCGCTGTTGCAGACAGTATTCAGTTTTAAGTCTTTCAAAACATTGGCTGTTTCACCGGCGGCACCGGCGGTTCCGCAGGAAACGCGCCTTTTTATCCATGGAGGGAATTCCTGTTTTTCCTGCATGCCAAATACTTCTCTAAAGCGCTTTTCTGTAAGCTCGCGAACTTTCTGCATGCTGATTTCCTGTTTTGTCAGTTCCGCAACAGCTGTCATTTTTTTATTTTTTAAACCACAGGGATTAATAACCGAAATAACGGACATATCCGGATTCACATTCAGCGCAAATCCGTGGTAAGTAATCCAATGTTTTACTCCAACACCGATAGAAGCAATTTTCTTTTGCCCAACCCAAACACCGGTAAAACCTTCCCGGCGCTCACCCTTAATTCCATAATCGCTCAGAATTTTTATAATAACTTCCTCAAGTTTATTTATATATTTGTGAATATCCTTACCAGTCTTATTTAAATCAATTAGCGGATAGCCGACCAGCTGGCCCGGGCAATGAAGCGTAACACTGCCTCCGCGGTCAACTTCAATAACCTCGATACCCTTTTTTTTTAAATATTCCTGAGAAACCAGAATATCGCTCTTATCATTTTTGCCTCTGCCAAAAGTAATCACCGGGTTATGCTCAACCAAAATTAAGGTATCCGCTCTCTGCGCGCTCTGCGCGAGAATTTCTTTCTGCATTTTCCAGGTTTCGCTGTAATCAGTCAACCCGAGATTTATTACTTTTAAGGTATTCATAATGATATTATTGAGAAATTGTTTTTGAGCGACATTTGATGTTTTAGGCTGAAGAACCGTACAAATTTTCAACTGTCTGACGAAGTTCACTTGGGAGTGAACGAGGAGTTTTGAAAATTTAGGTTCTGAAGCCGTTAAGAAACATCATAGGAGCGAGAAAATGATTTCTCAATATATAACTCTATTTCCGCTTAGGTAAATCAATGGCCTGCTTATGCGCATCATGCGCCGCCTCAAAAACCGCCTCCGACATCGTCGGATGCGCATGCATAATCTTCGTCAAATCCTTCGTAGTCGCTTTCATCTTAACCGCCAGCACTGCTTCAGCTATAAGCTCAGAAGCTTCCGCTCCGATAACATGCACGCCCAAAATAACATCCGTCCTCAAATCTATGACAACTTTCGCAAAACCTTTTGTCTCTCCAAGGGTAATCGCCCTGCCGTTTGCGGCAAAGGGGAACCTGCCAACACCAACTTCATACCCTTTTTCAATAGCTTTCTTCTCAGACAAACCTACGCTTGCAACTTCAGGAATACTGTAAACACAACCCGGTATTACATTATAATCAATCCTAGAATCCTGGCCGCAGGCATTTTCCGCCGCGATAATTCCTTCCTGCGACGCTTTATGCGCGAGTAACGGTCCTCCCGCAACATCGCCAATAGCATAAATTCCCTGAACATTGGTTTCCATTTTATCATTAACCGCGATAAAACCTTTTTCATTCATCTGGATTCCCGCTGGTTCCAAACCAAGGTTTTCGGTTACAGGTTTTCTGCCTGTTGCAACTAATATCTTTTCGTACTTGGCTAATTCTTCTGTTGCCACTTTATAATCAGTTTTTATTTCAATACCGTCTCTTACGAGCAGTTGTTTGAACTTTTCTGAAATTTCTTCATCTTCATTAGGCAAAATCCTTGGCAAAACCTCAACTATTGTAACCTTGCTTCCAAGCGCATTGAAAATACAGGCAAACTCAATACCAATAGCGCCGCTTCCTATAATAAGCAATGAAGAGGGGACGCTCTGGATATCCAGAATGTGGTCGCTTGTAAGTATTTTGTTTCCGTCAACTGTAATTCCGGGAATGGTTGATGGCATCGAACCGGTTGCAATTATACACTTATTGAATGAAATCTTTTCTCCTGCTACATCTAGTTCTTTGCTGGCCGTAAACACTGCATTTCCTTTTAGTGATTCAATATTATAACTTTTGAATATTCCGGCAATACCCAAACGGGAATTTTTTACTATTTTATTCTTTCTTTCAATTATCGCCGTTATGTCGGCTGATACATTCTCTGCTTTCACTCCAAATTGTCCTGCTTTTTTCGCCGATAGCAGCACATTGGCACTTGCTACAAGCGCTTTTGTAGGGATACAACCCCTGTTCAGGCAGGTGCCGCCCAATTCATCCTTCTCTACAACCAGAACTTTTGCTCCAAGCTGAGCAGAGCGAATTGCAGCCACGTACCCGCCCGGCCCCGCACCAATAATCACCAACTCATAGTTTTTTTCCATTTTTTCCTCATTGTTAAGAAATTTGATATTTTGTCTTTAGCAACTCTTCCATCAAGGGCTTTGCTTTATCAAAAACATCTGCTTGTTGGCTAATATTGAAAGATTTCGTAATTTCGCTCTTAAATTCTTCTACATTTATTGGAACATTCGTAACAAACTCGCTATGTTTCCTGTTTAAACGGTATTCCGGCTGCTTTGATGGTTCTTTTAAGTACTTTGAAATAAGCCCTAGGTCAAAATTGTATAACCAGGTGCCGTGATGAAGCATAAAATTCTTTTTTCTCTGCTGTGCGTTTCCAGAAACTTTCTTCTCACCCAAAACAATATCAGAAATCGGTTTAAAACTTATTTCCTGAATACCTGTTATCTTCTTTGCAGATTCAATTACCTTTTCAAGAATATATGTATAAGACTTATTTACGTCAGAAAGAGCTTTATTTCTTTTATACGGCAGAATAAATGAAAAATTCAAACATCCCGGCCCCTGTAAAACCGTCCCGCCGGCAGAGGAACGCCTAAAAACCGGAATTTTGTGCAGTTTGCAGGCCTCAATATTAACTTCCTGTTCAATTTTATTGCTGGTGCCAAGCACAACGAAATGCTCTTTTGATTCCCAGAAACGGATCGTCTCGCCTAGCACTGACTTTTCAGCCAGAAGTAACAACGCTTCATCAAAAGCTAAATCCATAATTAGTCTTTAAAACAGAGATCCATATCCCTGGCGGCAGAAACTTCATCAAGCCTTGAAACAGGAGTAGTCTTTGGCGAATCTTTTACTATTTCAGGCTGTGTTTGCGCTTCATTGCTGATTTTAATCATAGTTTCAATGAAAGCGTCAAGGGTTTCTTTTGTTTCTGTCTCTGTGGGCTCGATCATTATGGCTTCTTTTACAATAAGGGGGAAATAAATTGTAGGAGGGTGGAAACCGTAGTCTATCAGCCGCTTTGCGATATCTACCGTATGCACGCCGTTTTTCAATTGATTAACGGCTGAAAACACGCATTCGTGCATGCAGGTTTTATCGTAAGCCAGGTGATAATATTTTTTTAATTTTTCTTTTATATAATTTGCGTTAAGCACGGCGTTTTCGCTGACTGCAATAAGGCCTTCTTTGCCGAGCATGAGAATGTAGCAGTACGCCTTTAATATCACGCCGAAGTTTCCGTAAAAAGGCGCTATAAACCCGATTGATGACGGCCTGTCGTAATCAAGGGCGTAAGTTCCGTCATTTCTTTTTATAACAAGCGAAATCGGCAGGAATTTCTTTAGCTTTTCTACAACACCCACCGGTCCTGCTCCCGGCCCGCCTCCGCCGTGCGGAGTTGCAAAAGTTTTATGCAGGTTTATATGCATAAGGTCAAACCCGATATCTCCGGGCCTGATTTTGCCAAGAATCGCATTCATGTTTGCGCCGTCGCAATACATCAAACCGTCAACTTCATGGAGTTTTTGGGCAATTTTTTTAATCTGGGGTTCAAATAATCCCAGGGTATTGGGGCAGGTTAACATTACTGCAGCTACTTCATTGTCAAGAACTTTTAAAAATTCATCGTAATCTATCATCCCGTCTGAATTTGATGGAACAGAAACTATTGAATACCCGCAAATCGCCGCGCTGGCGGGATTTGTGCCGTGCGACGAATCCGGGACTATGATTTTTGTTTTCTTGTTGCCTTTATCCTTATGATAAGCGGCGATTATCATGGTGCCGGTAAGCTCGCCGTGCGCTCCGGCAAGAGGCTGCATGGTGAATTCCGACATGCCCGTTATTTCTGAGAGCAGTCTTTCCGTATTATAGATAACTTGTAACGCGCCCTGTGTAAGCATTCCGCCGTGGCGCAATTGCGGAAGCAGGGGATGCAGTTCAACAAAACCTTTATACCTGCTGACTTCCTCGTCTATTTTGGGGTTATATTTCATAGTACAGGAACCCAGCGGATAAAAATTGGTATCAATACCAAAATTCCTACGGGATAATTCTGTAAAATGCCTGACTACTTCCAGTTCGGATACTTCAGGAAGATCTGCTTCATGTTCACGGTGAAAATTTCTAGGGATTTCGAAATTCGACGGTACGTCGCACTTCGGCAACTTTGCGCCCCTTCTCCCGGGTACCCCTTTTTCAAATATTAATTTCATAATTATTCCGTTTTTAATACGCCTTCAAGCGATTCCTTGAGGTGCCCGATGTCCTCTTTTGTGCGCTTCTCGGTAACCGCAACGAGCATGCACCTTTCCATTCCTTTATAATAACGGCCCAGCGGAAAACCCGCCGCAAAACCTTTTTCAATCAATGTACTGACAACGTCGCCGGCGTCTACAGGCAATTCTACGACAAATTCGTTAAAAAAAGGAGCGGCAAATTTTCTTTTTACATTTTTTATCCTGCTGAGTTTCTGGCAGGCGTAGCCGGCTTTATTTGCGCACAATTGCGCAACTTCCTTCAGTCCGTTTTTACCTAACAGGCTTAAATATGAAATTGCCGCGATTGTGTTCAATGTTGAATTAGTGCAGATATTTGAAGTGGCCTTCTCCCTGCGGATATGCTGTTCTCGCGTTTGCAGTGTAAATACAAAACCCTGCCTGCCTTCTTTATCGTGAGTTCTTCCTACAACGCGGCCGGGCATCTGCCTTACATACTGTTTTAACGTGGCCAAAAATCCGAAGTAAGGCCCGCCGAATGAAAGGGGCAAACCCAAACTTTGCCCTTCGCCGGTAACAATGTCTATACCCATTTTACTGGGCGGCTTTAAAACTCCTAGCGAAATAGGATAAACCGAACAAATGGTCAGCGCCCCGGCGCTGCGCGCTTTCTGGCTTATATCAGTAAAATCATCTATGCAGCCGAAAAAATTCGGGTTCTGTAAAATTATTGCGGCCGTATCATTATCAATTTCCTTTAAAATTAATTCCCTGTCTGCAATGCCGTTGTTTATAGGAATTTCCACAAAGTTCAGGGCGAGATTGCTGGTGTAAGAACGCAGCATGGTTCTGTAAATAAGGCTGACGCCTTCACACACAATTATTTTTTTTCTTTTAGTAATCCTGGTTGCCATCATCGCGGCTTCGTAAAGAGCCGTGCCTCCTTCATAAATGGAAGCGTTTGAAACATCCATGCCCGTCAATCTGCAGATGGCGGTCTGGTATTCGTAAATTGCCTGCAGGACTCCCTGGGAAACTTCCGGTTGGTAAGGCGTATAAGCGGTATAAAATTCGCTTCTTGATATAATTGCATCCACTGCGGAGGGAATATAATGGTCGTAAAACCCGGCGCCGAGAAAACAGGTTAAATCCGTAGCGTTTTTTGCCGCCAGCGACTGCAGGTGCTGGCGGACTTCAATTTCTGATTTTCCCGAAGCGATATTAAATGACGCAGGGCTAAAATCTGCTGGTATGCCTTTGAATAAATCAGCTATGGATTTTACGCCGATAGCTTCAAGCATTTCCTGCTGTTGTTTGTTTGTGTTTGATATATAGGTCATTGAGTTTGACTACAGACTCTTTATAAGTTCTTCGTATTTCTCGGGTGAAAGCAGCTTGTTAAGCTCGGCAGGATTTATACCGTTAAGTTTGCAGATCCAACCTGCGCCGAAAGCATCCTTGTTTATGGTTTCAGGAGCGCTTTCAAGTTTCGAGTTTATCTCTTTTACTGTTCCGCTTAAGGGTGAATAAATATCCGATGCGGCTTTTACAGATTCGACTACTCCGAGCTCGCCGAATTGTTTTATCGTTTTACCAGCTTCAGGCAGCTGGACAAAGGTAATATCGCCGAGGGAATGCTGGGCATAATCCGTTATGCCAATTGTGGCCTCATTTCCTTTTACTAAAACCCATTCGTGTTTTTCCGTATATTTTAGTTCTTTTGGGTTCACCGGGGTCTCCTTATTTATCTTTTATTGTTCCGAGAGGGAATGTTTTCATCATAACTTCCTGCACCCATTTGCAGGCCTCCGGGGGAGTCATCTGCCAGTCAACCGGGCACATGGAAAGGACTTCAACAAGGCTGAATCCTTTTTTATCCAGTTGATTTTGAAAAGCTTTCTTTATTGCTTTTTTAGTTTGCAGGATGTTTGCAGGCTTATCAACAGAAGTGCGCGCGAGATATTTTGTTCCTTCGAGAGATGATAACAATTCGCAGACTTTTATCGGATAGCCTTCATTTTCAGCTTTTCTGCCGAAAGGCGTAGTCAATGTTTTCTGGGCTAACAAGGTTGTAGGCGCCATCTGGCCGCCTGTCATGCCGTAGTTTGCGTTATTTACAAAAATAACAGTAATATTCTCGCCGCGGTTTGCCGCGTGTATAATTTCTGCTGTGCCGATGGCTGCCAAATCACCGTCGCCCTGATAGGTAAACACAACTTTGTCAGGTAAAACCCTCTTTATTCCTGTTGCAACAGCCGGCGGCCTGCCGTGAGCGGCTTCAGCTACGTCAAAATTGAAATAATCATAGGCAAATACAGCGCAGCCGACGGGAGCAACACCGATTGTTTTTTCGCGCACGCCAAGCTCATCTATAACTTCGGCTATAAGCCGGTGTATTATTCCATGGCCGCAACCCGGGCAATATAAATGCCTGGTTTCTTTCAAGCTTTCCGGCCGGGTAAACTTAGCTGTTTTTTTTGATGTGTTCATAGATTTCTTCCGGGGAGAATATTCCGCCGCCGGGCTTTCCTAAAAATTCTACAGGGATCCTGCCGTTAACCGCCAGGCGGACGTCTTCAACCATCTGCCCCAGATTCATTTCAACTACCAGCATTTTTTTTGTTTTCTTGCTTATGTCGGAAATTATTTGTTCAGGGAACGGCCAAAGCGTTATAGGCCTGATCATCCCTACTTTTATTTTTTCTTTTTCGGCTATCTGCAAAACAGATTTGCAGACCCTTGAAGCAATGCCGAACGCTACTAAAACTATATCCGCATTTTCCGTATTTATGGCTTCGTATCTTACTTCGTTTTTTTTGATTTCATTATATTTTTTGTTGAGGTCCCAGTTATGGGCTTCCAGTTCGCCTTCTCCCATGAGGAGCGACCTTATTTTTCTGGGTTCCCTGCCGGCGCAGCCGTTTAAAACCCAATCTTTTTTTTCTTTTAATTTTTCATTTATAATTTCTAATTTTTCGTTGTTTATAGTTATCGGTTCCATCATCTGGCCCACGTAACCGTCGGCAAGAATTATTGCCGGGTTACGGTATTTATCTGCCAGATCAAAGGCAAGTTTTGTCAGGTCGTACATTTCCTGGACGCTTGCCGGCGCGAGGGCTATCAACCTGTAATCTCCATGGCCACCGCCTTTTGTTGTCTGGAAATAATCTCCCTGCGAACCTGCAATATTTCCAAGGCCGGGCCCGCCGCGCATTACGTTAGCTATTACGCAGGGAAGCTCGCAACCCGCTAAATATGAAATGCCTTCCTGTTTTAAACTTACTCCCGGCGACGATGACGAAGTCATGGCGCGCTTACCCGTCAGCGCAACACCGAATACCATATTTATTGCCGCAACTTCGCTTTCTGCCTGAAGGAATACCCTGCCAAGCTCTATCATCCTGCGAGACATATGTGAAGTTACTTCATTTTGCGGGGTAATAGGATAACCAAAATACGCTTCGCAGCCGGCGGCAACAGCCCCTTCGCAAAGCGCAATGTTTCCCTGCATCAATATTTTTTTGTTCATTTTATCTCTATTGCGTAATCCGGGCACATTATATAACAGGTGCCGCAGGAATTGCATTTATCCGGGTTTTCAACGGTTATGGAATTATATCCGATTTTATTCAAGGTTTTCGATTTGGCCAGGACTTTTTTAGTGCAGTAAATTATGCAAAGCCCGCACCCCTTGCACCTGTCAGTGTCTATTGTGATTTGTGCTGCTTTTTTGTCGCCGGTTTTCATGATAAAATGTTACAAAATTAATAGTATATTTTCAAACCATGAGTCAAATAAAAACAGGTTTGTTGGTTTTGTTTGATTCTATGGCGGCGCGCACAACCATCAAATTGGCAAGTCCTTCATTGCCGTCAACTTCCGGTTTCTTTTTACGCCTTATACAATCAGCAAATTCCTCAAGCTCTTTAAGTAAAGTATCAACTTTTATAATGGGTATTTCTTTTTTCTCAACTGAACCGGTTTTCTGTAAATATAGTTTTTCACCGGATTTTTCAGAAGAAAGCACGCCTTTGGTTCCGTAAACATTTATGTAGGAAGTATATGGGACCACATAATCCGAGCCAATATAACCCGTAAGACCTGATTTAAACTCAACCAGAGTTTTAGTAACATCTTTGTTATCAACAGGAATATACATTCTTTTCATAATTGAATACACTTTTTTAACAGGCCCGAAAAAATAACGAAGCGTATCGATTATGTGAACGCCAAGCTGGGTAAGGGGGAGCGCGGGACATAAACTATTCTTACTGCGCCACTGGCTCGCCTTAAGCCTCAAACCTGCTTCGTGCGAAAAATTCGCTTCAACTGAAATTATTTTTCCAATAACACCTTTTTTTATAAGTTCCTTGATCTTTCTATTCGGGCCCGCGCGCCTCATATTATGCCCTACTGAAAGTATTACTCTGTTTTTTTTACAGGTTTTTCTGCAAAATTTATTCTTTCTTCTTTAATGTCAGAATAACAGCTTACTAATTTAAGCTTTTTGCTTCTTTTAACCGCTTCAACAATCGTTCTGCCCCAGCCGCCGAGCCCTATAAGCGCAACTTTAACAGGTTTATTCATAAGTTTCATTAAAATATTTCTACTTTGCCTTCCGGATTGCGAACAATGGCGCAAACCTCTATTCGTCAACCATGCTTTACTACCCTTTCAAGCATATTTCCCCGGGTAGTTTTCCATACCCATAGATACTACCTATTGTGATTACTGGAGTCAGGTGTATATGCCCATAATTTTATAATAATCCGATATAAAGTGCAAACGCGCGGCCAAGCAAATAAAAATGAAAATGCAGGGAATGGCTTAAAACTTATTAAATCATTTACCGGAAACCAATTATCAGGCTTTCATAATCCAGTAGTCAGTATTTATAAAAATACATTGACGACTAAATACTAAAATACTGTAATACTTTTTAAAAAAAAACCAATCCCACCTATAAGATGGGATTGGTTTAATGTTTTCTTTTGCTGCTGTTTTTACAGTTTTACCGGAACCAGATTTTCTTTTTCGATATCTTTAAAATAATTTACCGTGCCGACTTTCAATTCTGCTGTTGCTTCTTCATCGCAGATTATCATGCCTTTTTGATGAAGCTGGAGCATGGAAACGGTCCACATATGGTTTACGCCTTGTTCAACAACTTGCTGCAGAGCGCGGGCTTTCTTGTAACCGGTGACAAGAATAATAACTTCTTCCGAATCCATAACTGTTCCGACGCCGACGGTTAAAGCTTTCTTCGGCACTTTATTTATATCGTTATCAAAAAATCTTGAATTTGCAACAATGGTGTCATAGGTAAGGGTTTTTACCCTGGTTCTGGAGCTTAAAGATGAACCTGGTTCATTGAACGCAATATGGCCGTCAGGGCCGATGCCGCCCAAAAATAATTTGATGGGCCCGACTTTCTTTATTCTTTCTTCATACTGCCTGCATTCTTCATCAAGGTCTTTTGCGTTTCCGTTAAGAATGTTTACCTGTTCCTTCACTGCATCGACTTTGCTGAACAAATTTCCCCACATAAATGAATAATAGCTCTCCGGATGGCTCTGCGGTATAGCAACATATTCATCCATATTGAAACTGATTACATTCTTGAAAGACAATTTTCCCGCTTTATGGATATTTACAAGTTCTTTGTAGGTATCCAGCGGTGATGAACCTGTGGGCAGCCCGATAACACAGGGTTTTGCTGCGTCTGCCTTTTTAATTTTGTCCGCGATATACGCTGCTGACCATTTGCCAACATCTGCCGCTGATTTCTGAATAATGATTCTCATCTTTTTTTCTCCTTATATGATTTGATTTACTATACTGACGCCCATTATATAAAAATTTCAAAAATTGTCAATTAAATAATTCTATAATTTCATCAAATAATGAATTTGCCTGGTTATTTCCTTGAACCCCATTTTGGGATAAAAATTACTGCCTACTTTATTTGTTGCCAATGTTTCTATTTTTGCAAATTTTACTTTTTTATTTTTGAAATATTCTAACACCTTTTTTATTAGTTCTTTGCCAATTCCCTTCCCATGATGTTTCCTGTCTACCCCAAGGTTTATAATCCTGCCGACACTTGAATATTTATTTATTGATGTTGTTGCGAAACCTGCAACTTTGCCGTCAATTACCGCAACAACAGTTCCTTCGGGATTATTCCTGACTTCATTTTTTACATCTTCCGCTTTTCTCTGTTTCCAGCTTGTACCGCCGATTTTTCCAAATAGCTTTTCGGCGCTATAATCAAAAGAGACATTTTCGTCTGCGAATGCATTTATAGCTACTTTTTTTACCTGTTCTAAATCTCCGCTTTTAAATTCCCTGATCGTTAACATAACCGGCACCCTCCTGTTTTTCAATATTGGTGTTTAACCTGCCCGAACATTGTAGGTTTGTCCCAATATTCTCCGTTATTTACAACCCATTTAGCTGCTGCTTCAATAATGTCGTCTGTTTTATCCTTATAGGCGCCGAATTTTTTTACACAATAATTGTCATTAATTACAAGCGCAGTTTCCGGTTCAGTGTCAATAATCTTTGCGTTTTTGCCCGATAATTTGCTTAATTTATCCAATATATATTTAACCGATACTATCGGGCCTGAAACATTCAGTATTGACGGCGGATTTGAACAAAGCCCGAAAGCAAAGATTGCGCGCTCATTTGCGTCCCTTTGTGAAACTAAATTTACATAAGGCATGGATAAAGATATATTTTCGCCTTTTAATACCATTTTTGCCAAATCAACTATCACTCCGTAAGCTAAATGCTGGGCATAGGCCAACCGGTAAAAACAAATCTTCTGATTTTGTGATTTTTCAGCGGTTATCCTGAATGCGCTTTCTCTGGCAGCTATGCTCCACCCATAAATTCCCTGCGGTTCTAAAATATCCGTTTCCTTGCTCCCGCCGTTTTCCGGCCTTGTATGAAGATAAGGGTTAGCCGAGGAAAAAACAACTATATTTGAACTTTTAAATCTTTCTCCGGTTAAATAGGGCACTATACAATTTAAATGAAATGATTTTTCCCAATTGCCCGAAGAACCGAATTTAAAACCCGGCATATAAATGATATTCTTTATATCAGGCAGTCCTTCAAGAAACTTTCTATCGCTGACATTTCCTTTATAAACAGCAATTCCCAAAGACTGCAAAATTTTTAAAGCCTTTTCTTTCGGGTCGCTAAAAGTTGACGCAACAATAATTTTTCTTGAGCCGGCACCAGCGCTTTTATCGGCCCTTATTATCATTTCCACCAATTCAGGCCCCATCTTCCCGCTGCCGCCAAGAATTAAAATATCGCCGGATAAAGTTTTCATAAACATTGTCAGGGCCTGGGAAGGCGTTGTCATGAAATCTTTTAACTGTTTGGCGTTTGTTATATCTGTTATATTCATTCTGGTATTTACAATCCGGCTTCTTTTTTCATTTTATCCAGGTTCTCTAGTAAAAATAGCTCGTCGTTCAATGCAGGGTGGGAATCGTAAATCTTTGAAATGGCTTCTGCCTGGCCCGGCCTTCCGGATTCATGAAAACAATACGGTCCCGGTAATAATCCTAATTTTGTTAATCTGTATTTAACGCCCCAGATAGAATTTTCAAAATTGCCTAAAGCGTCAAAAAGCGCGCCGTTGCACATATTCACCAGGTGAGCCAGTTCTTTTTCGGAAATGGCTATCTTCCATTTATTTCCTTCTTTTGCTTCTAAAACTGCTGTCTCCCATTTTACAGCCGCATGCGTATCTGTAGAAAAATGTCCTAACAGTCCTGCGTTGTATTCCATTTTGACAACTTTACCGTTGACGTCATATCTGAAAACACCGCCTAAATCAGCTATTATACGGTCATCATTGCCCGTTACCATAACTAAGTCATTTCTTCGCGCGCTTCTTGCAGCAGCTTCTAACATAATCTGGGAACGATAAGTATCAAATGAAGCGCCTTTCGCGCCATAGGATATTTCGAAAATCCCGTCCCACAAACGTAAACTAAACTCCCGGCTGCCGGTGATGGCTTTCTGAAGTTCAAAACCAAAAGTTGGGATAATAGAAGCAACATCTTTGAATATTTTAATTACATCTTTATCTTTTTTATCATAAAATGCGGTCGGCGCCACCATTACTATATCGTACCCGTATTTAGCCGCAAGTTCTGCCTGCTTTATAAAGTTTTTTCCGCCTATTGCAGCCATTAAAAACATTTCCCGGCTGCCGTATTTTTTGACCGTTTCTTTTATTAACCGCAGCCAGTTATCGTAAATTTCTAAATCATCTCCGGCAAATTCTCCTGTATGCGCGCCGGGAACTACTGTTTTAGCTCCTGCCTTAATATAATACAAAGTAAGCAATTTCTGCCATTTTTCGCTGAATCTTTTATTACTGTCCAACGCTAACGGGCTCGGCACCCAAACTCCGCCCTTTTTAATAATATTTAGTTTTTCTTTATTAAGTTTTATCATTTTTATAATTTTACCATTTTGATTGCATTTTGTATACACCTTTCCCTGCAAAGCCCGATATCAGCCATGATTTTCCTACCTAAATTAAATCCAATTGGACCGGGGTGAGGCCCTTGCCCCAGCGTTTGTCTTTTGTAATAAACGATAAACCTGAGTGCAGCCCATATTTCTTTATCAGCCCGTTTATTGTTTTATGGAGATTATTTCTGTAATCGTATGAGGGGGAAATCCGCGAACCATACAATTTGTTATATTTCTGCAGTAATCCCGGGTAATCCTTAAGAAGGACTTCCCTATATTTCTTATATTGATTGTCGCGGAGTGTCAGACAGCCTTCCCAGACATACCGGCCGCCGTGCTTTTTAACACCCTCAATCAATTTATCAAGATTTTCAGCGCTGTCGGTTATATAAGGAAGCACCGGCATCAGTGAACAACCGGTAACTATGCCGTTTTTATTTAACTCTTTCATCATTTCAAGCCGTTTCTGCGTAGGAGGCGCGGCCTGTTCGAATATTTCACAGGTTTTTACATCAAGCGTAATCATTGAAACCGATACAACCGCAAAACTTTTATCCGCTATGCTTTTAAGCAGGTCCAAATCCCGCATAATCATATCGGATTTAGTGAAAATATTGACAGGATAACCGAACTTGTTTGTTGTTTCAAGGATTTTCCTTGTGATTTTGTGTTCTTTTTCCGCCGGCTGGTATGGGTCGCTTGAAGAACCTATAGAAATCATCCCGTAAGGAAGCCCTTTTGAAAATTGTTCTTCAAGAAGCGACTGCGCGTTCTGTTTTATTCCGATTGTATAAAAAAAATCCGCCTTGTTTTTGTACGGCTGGTATTTTTCCGACTGGACATAGCAGTACTGGCACCTGTGCTCGCACCCTGTGTATGGATTTACTGTGCCTATAAAAGGGTCTTCATCATCGGGTTCGGATTTATTAAGGATAGTTTTTGCATTCTGCAGGTTATATCTGGTAAGCATTTACTTTTTTAACAATTCTTCTGCGTGTTTTCTGGTGGTATCGGTAATTTTTCCACCGCTTAACATGCGCGCCATTTCTTCAATGCGGGCCGTTTTTGTGCCTAAAACAATAACTTCCGTGAAGGTTCTGCCGGCTCTTGCGCTTTTTTCTACTTTATAATGGGTTTGCGCATAACCTGCAATCTGAGCCATATGGGTAACGCAAAAAACCTGCCTGCTTTTTGAAATTTCTTCAAGTTTTGAACCTATTACACTGCTCATGGGGCCGCTGACGCCTGCATCTATTTCGTCAAAAACCATAACCGGCACATCGGACGCTTTGCCCAGTACAACTTTTAACGCAAGCATGGTGCGCGACATTTCGCCGCCGGAGGCAATTTCCTTAAGCGGCCTGGGTTCTTCGCCCAAATTCGGCGAAAATAAAAATTCTATGGTATCAAACCCGCTGTTTGTTATCTTTGGTTTGTTTTCCGGAGTTAAATCTTTTTCTAAACCTATTTTGAATTTTGCTTTTGCCATTCCCAGGTCCTGGATTTCTTTTTCTACAAGTTTTTCGAGCTTTGTACAGACCTTTTTGCGTTTTTGCGACAAATCTTCACAAAGTTCCAGGAGCTTTTTTTCGATCAATTTGATTTTTTTCTCAAGCTCTGCGAGATTTTCTTCGCCATGGAGCAATTTATTAAGTTCAAGGCCGATTTTTTCGCGGTAATCTATAATTTCCTGCGCCGTGGCGCCGTATTTTTTCTTTAATTTAAGTATCAGATCTTTTTTTTCTATGAGTTTATCCAATTCTTTCGGGTCAACTTCTAATTTATCGCGGTATTTATCAAGTTCAGTTGAAGCGTCCTTTAACTGCGAAATTATTCCTTCTAATTTTGCATCGCCGGCAAAGGCGCCTTCTGAAATCGTATTTATGCTTTCAATCAACTGGCTTACCTTCTGCACATTGCTGATAACCGAGGTTTCTTCACCGGAAAGTATTTCATGGGCTTCAGAGACAAGTTTTATTATCTTTTCCGAATTTTTAAGCTGGGGAAGGATGCTGTCTATCTCTTCTTCGGTATTAGGTTTCAGCTGCGCGGCATCTATTTCTTTAACCTGGAACTTATAAAGGTCAATTTTATGCTCGCGCTGCTGCGCGCTAAGTTTTAAATTATCAATTTCATCCTGCAATCCCTGGTACTGGCGGTTTTGCTCGGTGATTTTCGAACGAAGTTCAAGCAAATCACCGTATTTGTCAATTATGCTAAGCTGATTGTTTGATTTTAGCAGTGTCTGGTGTTCATTTTGCCCGTGAATATCAACCAATACATCTCCGATTTTTGAAGCAAACTGCGCTGTTACCGGCTGGTCGTTGCAGTAACATTTGGATTTGCCGGCCGCATCTATTTCCCGGCGGAGAATTATGGTATTTTCTTCAAGTTCCAGGTCCTGTTCTTTCAGGATTTTCTTTATTTCCGGGCTATGTTCAATGCTGAAAACGCCCGTGATAACGCTTTTTGGTGTTCCGGTGCGTACAACCCCTGCGGAAGCGCGGTCACCGAGCAAAAGCCCCAGGGCTTCAATGGTAATTGATTTGCCCGCACCAGTCTCGCCCGTGAAAATGTTTAGTTTGTTCGTAAATTCCAGTTTCAGGTTTTCTATCAGCGCGTAGTTTTTAACGGTGAGTTCTTCTAACATCTGAAATCATTCCCCAGTTAAATTTAGAGCGAAGAATATTAAAGTAGCTCTTGTCCGGATGGGCGATGAGTTTTAGTTTATATTTTGATTTTTTTACCGCTATGGCCGCCCCGGAAGAAATATTAAAATTTTCCTGGCCGTCAATGGAAATGACTATGTTTTTATTGGATTTATATTTCGGCACTTCTGTTACAATATTGCTGTCTGAGGATAATATAATCGGCCTTTGCGATAATGTGTGCGGGCAAATCGGCGAAACGATAAACAGGGGCAGTTTTGGGCTGACAATAGGCCCGCCGGCCGCTAAAGAATACGCCGTGGACCCGGTAGGGGTGGAGATAATCAAACCGTCGCCGATATATTCCGCCAGAGCCAGGTTATTTACTTTTACGTTCAACAGAATTACCCGCGAAGACGAGCCTGACCTGATAACGCAATCATTAAGCGCCAGATAACTTTTACCTGATGTTTCAATATCAAGCATTAACCGTTCTTCAATTTTGAATTTGCCCGAAATACTTTTTTCAATAATTGAAAACATTTCACCTGGGTCTGTTCCTGCTAAAAACCCGAGAGAACCCGTGTTTACGCCCAGGACCGGGATGCCTAACGGCGCAATTATTTTTGCAACCCGCAAAATTGTCCCGTCGCCGCCAAGGGTTATGCAGATATCCGCTTCGGGAAGTATTTTTGCGTCCGAGGACAGGGCGGTTACTTCGTTTTGTTTATTGGAATAGAACCATTTTTTGAGATTTTTTAGTTCCGCCACCGCTTCCCGTTTTATAGGGTTATAGACTATCAGTATCTTCTTCATGGTAGCCAAATTTTATAATATAAAGCCCGAAGTGTCAAACTCCATGGCCCGGCGTACGCGCGCAAATATTTATTGTTTCTGGAATCATGAGAGTATCTTCCCTAAAGTTCATTCTTGCCGATGCATTCACTGTTTTATTCACAATAGCTTTAATGACCGGCGCAGGTTACATCGGCGGAAACAGCCTGCTTATATTAAAAAAAGATATCAGCAAAATCGGCCATTTTGCAATTCTTACCGTATTGATTATGATCCTGGCTTACATACTTTATAAAAATTTGAAAAACGATGAACCTGGGGACAGTGGTGTTTAGTAGACTCTTATAGGAAGTATGATGAAGGGAATGCCTTTTGAATAAAGAATTCTCTGAATAGCAAAAACCGTATAGTTGTGAAGCAGTTTTGAAAAAAATGTTTCTTTGGGAAAAACCAGCTGCCCGCCGAAGAAAACGCTGTTGGGAAAACGTTCCAGTACTTGTGAAGCAATTCCATCACTTTCATTTACCACATCCGTGCCTATCACTGTAACAGCCTCGGAATAATACCCGTTCTTTTTAACAAATTGCACATATTTGTCAATTTCTTCCTTTATATTTTCCTTAAATTTATCAATCTGTTCCCTGCTGTTGAAGTTACCTGCATCAATTGTGCCTACATAAACAAATACATAATTTTTATAAATTGCACCAAACAACCTGAAAACATTAAACAGGGTATGCAGGCCCAGGCCGTTAAACCCGTTTACAAACAGTACCGCCGTTTTCTCTTTAGGATTAAATTCGATTGTTTTTTTAGGTTCAGAAGATTTTTCTGACGGAGAAATTGAAGCAACCTGCACCAGGTCATTTAACCTTTTCAGGAGTTTTAAGGTATTGATGTAATGGCGCCGTATAGCGATTGCCAATAAAACCAGGGCTAAGGTTATAAATAAAGTTATCCAACCGCCTTCACCGAATTTTATTATGATCATGGATACAAGAATGAATGATGTAAGAAGCAATCCAATACCATTTATTAAAAGTTTTTTCTTCCACTTGTCATATTCAGCCCTTACCTGCCACCAATGGCGCACCATGCCCAGCTGGGAAAGAAAAAATGTAATGAACACGTTAATTGAATAAAGAATTATCAGGAAAGCTATAGACCCGCGCGACACGATAAGCATCAACAATGCCGCTCCACCCATAAGCAAAATCCCGTTTTGCGTAACAAACCTGTCGCTGAGCATGCTGAAACGCGTGGGAAACCACCTGTCCAAGGCCATGTTTGCCAACACCCTGGGGCCTCCCAAAAATCCTGTCTGCGCTGCAACAAAAAGCAAAGCTGTTTCAGAAACTATTATTGTCAGCAAAAATGTTTTACCTACATTTACATTCCATCCAGCGATAATATTTTCAAAGAGAACGGCATTCAAAGTTTTTCCCGGAACATGCACAACCTTGTATAAAACATACGCCGTCATAAGGCCCATGACAGTAAGTGAAAGGGAAATCATCATATAATTCATCGTTCGCTTCGCTGTTTTTACTTTCGGTTCGCGCAGAACAGACATTCCATTGCTAACCGCCTCAATACCTGTATACGTACCGGCACCCATGCTGTAAGCGCGTATAAGTAAAAAGAAAACTCCCAAATATCCGATACTTGCAGTGGTACTTTTGAAATCAACCACAGTTGTGCTTACGGTAGTGCCAATATCAAACGAATGCATCATAATAGCGTAGATTATTACAAAAAGATGGGTTGCTATAAATACCACAAAGATGGGTGTTAAAAATAAAACTGATTCCTTTACTCCCCTTAAATTCAAAATTATCAGGAATAAAATCATCAGCGCCGCAAAATAAACCCTGAATGGGTACCAGCCGGGCGGAAAAAAACTGAATAATGCGCTTGCACCGCTTGAAACAGAAACAGCAATCGTGAGTACATAATCTATAAGCAATGCGCATCCGGAAACCATACCTGCGGCGGGGGAAAGTAACCTGCTTGCCACCAGATACCCGCCGCCACCGGAAGGAAACAACTCTATTATTTGGGAATAACTCATTCCAATTATGATAACTGTTATAGCGGAAGCGATAGCAATTAATATACCTAAGTTCGTATGTGTTCCCAGAGCCCGGAAAGCTTCTTCAGGACCGTAACAGGATGACGAAAGCCCGTCTGCACCAAGGCCTACCCAAGCAAAAAAAGCAATTAATGATAACTTATGAAATAACTGCTTGTCGGATATGTCTCTCGAATTACCTAATAGTATTTTTTTGAATTTTTTAACCATTTTATTCCAGTTTTTACAGGCCTCGGCTGAATTCCGGTTTAAGAGCCTTATTATCCCTCTTTTTTATTACTTTATCAAGTGTTTCCAAAATATATTTTTTATCCCTGGGAAAGCGGGCGCTTATAGGGTAATAATTTGACGCATGGTTTGAAAAAAAGAGACCTTTGAAATCTTCCAGGTTTTCAATCAACGTTTTTAATTCTTCAAGAAACTCAAAATTATCCAACTCTTCAAATTCCTTGCGTTTCAGCATACTATGAAGCAGCGTACCCGGCGTGATCATCAGCGTAAGCGCTGCAATCTGGTCCGGTTGTGCCTGATTTAAGATTTTTGCAGTATTAGTTGCGTGCTGTTTTGTGTATTTCTTTCCACCAAGCCCTAAGATAACCGTTACATTTGTTTTTATTCCTGCTTCTTTTACTTTCATGCAGGTATCAACATTACCAATAGGGGAACCGTATTTTTTTATCATTCTATACACTTCTTCATCACCTGTTTCAAAACCTAAATAAACAATACCAAGTTTTTTGTTTTTAAGTTCAACCAAATCTGCTACGGATTTGTTTTCCAGGCTTTTTATTGAGCCATAAATAGCAACACGTGAAAGTTTGGGGAAATGTTCATTTAATAAATCAAGTATTTTAACCAACACTTCCATTTCAATTGCTATTGCATCGCCGTCAGCAAGGAAAATCCTCCTTGTCTCAGGCATTACCTTTGACGCGCGCCTAATATCTTTTTCTATCAGCGCGAAATCCTTTATTTTAAACTTTTTGTCTTTGTAGGCAGGGCAGAAAATACAGGAATTGTCGGTACATCCAAGTGTAATTTGTAGAATTAAAGAATCAGCTTCGCTCGGAGGCCTGATAACAGTGCCTTGATAATCTAAAATGTCATCTAAAAACACTCTATTTATTTCCTAATATCTTATTTACAAATTCTTCCGCTTTTGTCCTGACTTTATGAAATTCAGCATGAATCTCAGGGAACCGGTTTTGTACTTTTACGTTGATTATATGAAGTTTTTCCTTTATATAGCCAGATTCCCGCGAAAGCAAAAATAACCCTATCGCCATAACCAGAATCCCCTGTAGTATAGGAAGCACCAGCCCGGCTACCCCTATAACAAGAAAAAACCAACCCAATACAAGTATAATAATATGCTTGAATTTATTTTTTTGCATGAGCTGATTATACAATTTCATTAGCGGTAAAACAATAAGAAGTTTTTTGATCCTTTCCTGGGCCCGGTCCATTAAAGAAGCATCTGAAACCTGGACTTCCATATTATCGACATATTCTTTTCCAAATAAACGATACATAGCCGTATTGAGCGGAACAATTATCTGGTTATCCATGTCGCGCCAGCCGGAAGTACCTTTCACGGGAAGTATTCCAATAACAAAAAAATCAATTCCCTTTATTTTTATGAATTCGCCTATAGGGTTTTGGTCTCCGAACAGTGCAGTTCTTACAGTTTGGCCGATAACGGCAACTTTCGTACGGGATGTGGTTTCTTGCTCGGTAAAAAATCTTCCGGAAGTGGGGGCAGAATTTTTAATATCAACATAATCCACTGTTGTACCCGTTATGCTGGCATTGGTATTTTTGTTCTGGTAAACAATCTGGGCATTGCCGTTACAGTAAGCAGCAACTTTTGAAATGTCCGGCAACCCTTTAATTTCCTGGCTGTCCTTTATTGTAAATCTTGTAGGAGAACCTGAACCAAGCGAAACACCGCCCCTTTGTGTTTCAATTCTTACCATTAAAATATTTGAACCTAAACTGGAAATCCTTTGTTTTACGCTTTCCTGCGCGCCTCTTCCTAATGCGAGCATGGCAATAAGGCAGGTTACTCCGATTAAAACACCGAGTATTGAAAGTGCCGAGCGGGTTTTATTGGAAAAAAGCGCGCGGGCTGCCTGATAAAAATAATCTTTCACCCTCATATAATTTATTGCTTTATGAACATGGTACGCTTCGTAATTATCAGTCCCGTCTTTTACTATTGACTGGGTGCCCTTTCTTTCGTCAGCTATTATATTTCCATCCTGAAGCTTTATTATTCTGTTGGCCGCCTGCGCCAGGTCCGGCTCGTGTGTAACCATTACAATGGTAATCCCGGAATCGTTCAATTCTTTTAAAAAACCGATAATTTCGGCCGCAGATTTTGTATCCAGGTTGCCTGTGGGTTCATCCGCCAATATTAGTAATGGATTGTTTATCAGCGAGCGCGCAATTGCCACTCTCTGCTGCTGCCCGCCGGATAATTCATTTGGTTTATGGTTAATTCTATCTCCCAGGCCTACTTTTTTGAGAAGTTCTTCTGAATTACCAAATTTATTTTTTGATTTGTCGCGGCTACTGGAATAAACCAGCGGCAGTTCAACATTTTCTTTTGCCGAGACCCTGGAAAGCAGGTTAAAACTTTGGAAAATAAACCCAAGAAATTTGTTGCGGAAAGCAGCGAGCTCGTCATCAGATAGTTTTGAGACCTCTTTACCGGCGAGGCTGAAACTTCCTTCTGTGGGTTTGTCTAAAAGCCCCAGGATATGAAGCAATGTGGATTTGCCGCTGCCGGAAGCGCCCATTATCGCGACGAATTCGCCTTTATGTATATCAAGCGATACGCCGTTTAACGCAGAAACGCTTATGCTTCCGAGCTGATAGGTTTTGGTTATGTTTTTAAGTTCAATGATTTTCATTTTTTTAATGCGGCATGCCCGGCATTCCGCCCGTCCTTCTTGTATTGCTGCCGCCCTTCGATTCCGTCTGCGGGAGTAATATCGTGTCGCTTTCTTCTATTCCCGAAATTATTTCTATCTGTTTACCGTTATTTATTCCGGTTTCAACTTCTTTCAGCTCGCCGTCTTTTTTGTTTTCTGTCTTAACCTTAACAAACTTTTTGCCTCGCTTGTCTATTACTGCATCAATAGGCAAAAGCAGGACATCATTCTTTTTTTGCGCAATGACCTGAATTGTTGCGGACATACCGGCCCGGAAATTTGCCGGCGGCCTCACCGGGCGTATTTTTACTTCATAACTAGTAACGTTGCTGACTACCGTTGATTCATAAGCTATATGTTCAACCTTGCCGGTAAAATTTTTATCCGGATAAGCATCCAGAGATATTGCAACGTTCTGGCCTAAATAAATATTTTTTAAATCAGTTTCATCAACATTAGCCGAAATAATAAGTTCATCTGCCATTACCAGTATTACATCGCTCATTGAAACGGTTTGCCCGGGTTCTTTATTCCTCAATATAATAAAACCATCTATCGGAGCAATTATGGGCGTGGGCTTGTAAGTATCTTCCCATTTTTTTACCTCATCTTCGCCTTTTGCCCTGGCCAGGTCCAACAAGGCTGCCCTGTCAGTTGAGCTCATCCAGGCAATAATTTCGCCCTTTTTTACTCTCTGTCCCTCAACTACCAGCACATCCTCTATGCGGCCGGACACCTGCGGTTTTATTTCCAGCCTGTTCCTGGGTTCAACAGAAGCATCCAGGCGGAATTCAACAGCAATTGTCCCAATTTCCGGATTTATTTCCATTTGGTTTACTTTTTTCTTTTTTCCTTTAAAGTATAGGAAACCGGAAATTACAAGTAATACTGCAACAATAATAATTATCGCTTTTTTCATTTCAATTCACCTCATTGGGAAATTCCTAAAATATTTTTCCAGGCTGCGTCATAAATTATTTCATTCATCCGCGCGTTAAGAACTGACCTTTCGCTATTTATATAGTCATTTTCTATGGAATACCATTCATTGTAGGTTGAAAGCCCGTTCATATATTTCTCCG
>Ga0180007_10001357_pt1 | contig 34156 bp, 28 predicted proteins | sample MM_PC_MetaG_FD_121122 | JGI IMG/M metagenome (GOLD analysis project Ga0180007, IMG submission 121122) | Groundwater microbial communities from the Aspo Hard Rock Laboratory (HRL) deep subsurface site, Sweden - MM_PC_MetaG | ecosystem: Environmental > Aquatic > Deep subsurface > Groundwater... | reverse complement strand
TTAGCGGTAATATTAATCATTTACTCAGCATTATTAATACAGAGGAAAATTAAATATGATTAAGTGTAGAATAATATCTTATTTGGAGAGAAGAATGATTATCACACTAATAAATTTCCTTCTGATTTTCATTTCTTTTTTTTCTACCCAAGCCCAAAGTAAATTGGAAAATCCGGATCAGGAGTTTGTTAATAAAAACAAAGTACTTGTACTCAGTGAACAGGATGTTGTTGATATGGGGCTGGAATATAGCCGTAAGTTAAAATCATATAATACAAAGTTAGAAATAGCCGAGTATCGTTCTGAGTCAGCCGGCCAGATTCAAAATCCGGAATTACGATTTAGTGATGTGTCAAGCCGGTACTTCACAAAAGAATTTGATGAAGTAGAGATGGGTTTGCGAATGAAATTTCCGGAACTTGGAGAAATGGGGGAGAAAAAACAGCAGGCACAGGTAAATATTTGGGAAAGAAAAGTTCTTCAAATTCGATATCAGCAGCAACTAGTTTCGCGTATCCGGCGAAATTATGCAACTGTTTTAATGTATGATGAACAAGCCAAACTTGCACATGAACGTATATTAAAAGAGAATGAGCGGATAAACGTAATTGAACACCTTGTTAAAATTGGCGATAGATCAATTGTTTATTTTACAAAAGCAAAAATGTGGCATGCAGATTCGAAAAACGATTACGCCCGTGCAATTCAGAAACAAAGCCTGGAGCGCAGGCAACTAGCGGATCAGACCGGCATACCTGAACAAGCAGAATTTATATTTGTTGATCTGCCGGAAATTGAACAGGACATTGACGAGCTAATAAAACTTGCTATAGAAAACAGACCCGAAATGGAATTGGTTAAGCAACGGATTGAATTAGCTGTTTTGCAAAATAATTATGAACAACAGCAACGTTATCCCTGGTTATCTTTTGCGGAGTTGTCCTATCATAAAGATAAAAATAGCAGTAAAAACTGGGGAGAACTAAAAATGGGAATCTCCCTTCCAATATTTAATTGGAATTCGGGCAATATAAAAGCAACCGATTTGGCTGTAAAAAACAAGGAAGATGAATCTGAGGCAATCCGTGAATCGATTGATGACGAAGTGCGGTTTGCATATACGGTCTACAAGGATCTTCTTCTGGATTGGAAAAATTTTCAATTATACACGGATGAACTCATTACAAATACACAAACTATAGTAAATCAGGCAAAAGAACACAAAGTACTTATGCCTGATGAAGTAATGGAAATGGAACTTACTATTATAGAAACAAAAAAATTATTGAGCGAAAAACGAAGGGATCTCGCCAACGCAATGTTTGATCTATACTATTCTATCGGGATTGAAAGCCATGAACAACTTAAGTAATATTGACACAGCCCAACAAGTGAATGATCTAAGCAATACCGTAAGGTATGAATTAAAATACACGATTGACGAGAGTATTGCCTCCGACATTAAAGATTATATCCAGAATATTTGTACGCTTGATAAAAACGTTCCTGAAGGAGAAAGTGGTTACACTGTAAATAATTTGTACTTTGATACCTCTGATTTGAGATTTTACAACGATACAAAATTTCGGAAGCCAATCCGTTTTAAACCCAGAGCACGGTATTACGGAAATAAGGCTACCGATTTTATCTGGCCGGAAATAAAGTACCGCAATGCCAGTGTTATTTGGAAAAGAAGATATAAAATTCCAATTGAACGATGGCCGGAATTATTTTATACAACAGAAAAAAAACAATCGCTTTCAGTTATCAATACGCATTTAGATACATTTGACGACATCATTTACTGGTTCAATGCACAGCCGGTACTTCATGTAAGGTATTTTCGCGAACCTTATGTTAGTGACCTGGAAGCATATGGACGTGTCACATTTGACCGTCGGCTGACCTGCAGACCTACACATGGTTCAATTGATCTTGACTATGATGAGAGGGATATGCTTTTTTACGATGATCCTATTTCATCGCAAAATTATGATTCGCAAGTGCTTCTTGAAATAAAAGTGGAAAAACATGTGCCGTATTGGGCAATTGAGTTGATCCGCAAATTCAATTTAATGCAGCGACCCTATTCGAAATATTGTTATGGTATTGATAGCATAATGAACTACAATCATTGTGGAAGAACATCCAAATTTTATTAAGCAAAAAACAACTCAATTTTATAGCAGGGAGCAATTAATGAAAAAATATTTTCCAGTAAAAGTGATGTTTTTCTTTTTGATCGCGCAAATAATATGGGCTCAAAATAACATCGTAATTAATGAAATAATGTATAACAGTAGTGGAGATGATGTTGAATTTATTGAATTATATAATGCATCCGGCACAGCACAAAACCTGCAAAACTGGTATATCCTTGATGATAATAATCAGCATGAGAAATGTTTTATCGCATGGACAATGAGTCCGGGGGAATATCTGGTTGTAGTTGCAGATATTACTAGTTTTAAGTTGAAATACCCGGGTGTTTTAAATATTAATCCAAATGACTTTGATAACGGCGGCAACGGCTGGGCATTAGGAAACGGCAGTGACGTTATCCGTTTATTTGATAATTCAGGTATCCTTCATGATAGTGTTGCCTACAGCGATGGCGGCGAATGGCCCAGCTCACCTGATGGAGCGGGACCTTCATTGGAACTGCTGAATCCCACCTCGGATAATTCGCTCCCAACCAGTTGGGATCCCAGTTCGGTGGATGACGGTACCCCGGGTAAAATAAACAGTGTTTATACAGAAAACACAAAGCCAATTTGCAAAAATGGTGGAAGATCTGTTGAACTTCCTGCCAGTTCAAACACTGTAAGTATAACTGTCACTGCTTTTGATACCGAAGGTTTATCGAAAGTTGAATTGTTTTTAAACACGGGTGGAGGTTATATTAGTCAGTTGATGTCTGATGACGGATTAAATGGAGATGCTGCTGCCGGAGATTCAATTTATACAGCAATTATTCCTCAGCAAAGTAGCGGTACTTTAGTAAAATATTATGCTTTGGCCACCGATAACATAGGGCAACAAGATAGCTGGCCCAACAATGCCCCGGATGAATATAATGCTTATACAGTCGATTATGTGCTTCCTAAGCTGCGAATCACTGAATTATTGGCGGTGAATAATTCAATCAATACAGATGAAGCGGGTGAATATGACGACTGGTTTGAAATTCATAACGCAGGATCAGTAAATATAAATTTAAAAGGAATGTATGCCAGTAATTCACTCGGTTCGTCAAAATCATTTGAATTACCCGATGTAAATATTGCACCGGGTGAATATATTATAATTTGGGCAGATAAGGATACAGATCAAGGTGAGTTGCACGCTGATTTTAAACTTGGATCAGACGGAGAGGCTATTGCCTTATTTGAAACAATAGACCATGGCAACGTACTTATACATGGTTGGAAATATGGTATAATGAGCAGTGATGTGTCAATGGGATTAAAACCCGAAGATGGAAACGTCCCGGAATATTTAACTCCCCCTACGCCTGGAGCTTCGAATGAATCGAGTGAACTTTTTTCATCTGTCTGCATCAATGAATTCCAGTCGACAAGTAATTTCGGTGGAATTGATGACTGGGTCGAGATTTATAATCGGGGTACAGAATCGTTCGATCTGTCAGGCTGCTTTTTGTCTGATCAACGGGGCAAAAACACAAAATGGGCATTTCCACAGGGAACTGTTCTTGCTCCAGGGAAGTTTCTCGTCGTTTATGAGGATGCACTAGGTTTTAGTTTCTCTTCTGATGGAGACGATGTAATTATGCTTTCCGCATCCGATAGTACAACAGGTTTAGATTTTTATGATTTTGGTCAACAGCAAGCCGATATAAGCGAAGGCCGCTATCCCGATGGAGTAAATTTATGGAGTACTTTAAAGGAGCCAACACCCGGTAGTCAAAATTCCCAACTAACCAGTGTTGAAAAAACGCAAAATATAATACCGGCAGAATTTATTCTTGGTCAGAATTATCCAAATCCATTTAATCCAAGCACACAAATAGTTGTCAGTATTCCAGAAACCGGGGCTTATTCATTAAAGATTTATAATATGTTAGGAGAAGAGGTTTTTATTTTATTAAATGGTCAAATTACCGCTGGAACTCATACATTTAATTTCGATGCATCAAATCTCACATCCGGCATATATTTTTATAATTTTAGTGGAAATAATTTTAATCAGACTAAGAAAATGATGCTGCTGAAATAATTTCTGAAAATTTTATACACTATTTAGCGACCTTTATTTTTTTGAATAAAGGTCTTTTATTTTTAACTAATATTTTTTGTAAGTGCGCAAGATATTTTCCAAATAATCGTCTTAAATAGTAGAAATAAAAATAATTATTTAAACAAAAGGGAAATAAAATGAACAAACAAAATAGATGTAATACCGGCATTCTTCTGATCATAGGGGCTATACTATTTATCTCCGGAAGTATTTTAGCTCAGCAACAGCAAGACAGAAATCAGCCGCCAAAACCTCTAAGCACAACAGAAGTTAATAAGATGGTTGATGACTTATCAGTTAAACTTTCATTGGATAAAACGCAGAAACAGAAAGTCTCCGAATTATTCTCAGCACATTTTAATAAACTCAGGGAATCAATGGGCAATAAGCAGGGGAAGGGAAGTCAGGAAGAAATGCAACAGAAAAGAAAAGACTTTGAAAAACACGTAAAAAATTTATTGAACGATGAACAAAAAGCAGAGTTCGACAATTTTATGCAAAGCCGCGGCCCACAGCCTAATCAACAACCAAAACGCTAGGCATTTATATTTTATAAATCCTTCGAGAACGAAAAATGAAATATTATAAATTTTTAATGATTTTTTTTATAATAATATCAATCACAAGTTGCAGTGATTCATCAGCAGACAGTAATTCTAATGATCCGGAAACAGAGCCTTCAATAAACCCAGTATATAAAATTGTTCAAACCGGTCAGGTAAATTGTTACAATGCTGACGGTCTTGTTATCAGTGCTCCGGTTTCTGGCGAATCTTTCTACGGACAGGATGCTCAATTTATTACTAACCTGTTTACTTTAAATGATAATGGCAATGGAACTGTTTCTGATAATGTAACCGGTTTAATGTGGCAGAAGATACCAAGCTCATCCGATTATACCTGGCAGGAAGCTGTAGATTATTGTAATAATTTGGAACTCGGAGGATACAGCGACTGGCGTATTCCCAGCGCGAAGGAATTATTTTCAATAGGCAACTTTAGCTCAGGATGGCCTTACCTTAACACTACTTACTTCACACTTGCAAGCGGGCAAGTAACAAAAGATGAACAGTTTTGGACAAGTAATTATTATGCAGGTGTTACTGTTGAAGGCGGATCAAACTCAGCATTTGGAGTAAATCATGTTACTGGTCATATTAAAGCTTACTCAGCAAATGCCAGCGGTCCTGTAGGTGGAAAATATGTGCGTGCTGTTCGTGGCTATAAATATGGAATCAATTCTTTTACAAATAATGAGGACGGAACTATTACTGATAACGCTTCGGGATTAATGTGGATGCAAAACGACAGCCAAACAGCTATGGATTGGGAGGCATCACTAACATATGTGCAAACTAAGAACACAGAGAATTTTTTAGGATATAACGATTGGCGTCTGCCGAATGTTAAAGAATTGCAAAGCATTGTTGATTATTCCCGTTCGCCAAGCGCAACAAATTATGCAAATCTTGGTCCGGCTATTGACCCATTGTTCAACTGTTCACCGATAACCAATGAAGCCGGAACATCGGATTATGGTTATTACTGGACAAGTACATCAGCACTTTTTACTTCTGGTCAACCGTATTATTATGCATGGTATGTTGCTTTTGGAATGGCTGTAAATGGTTCTGGTAAAGATTTCCACGGAGCTGGTGCGATTAGGTTCGATACAAAAGAAGAAGGGGGTCCTGCTGGAGAAGGCGGAGAGAGATATTATAATTATGTGCGACTTGTAAGAAATAAAAATTAAAAGCAGTAATACTTTTATTTTATAAAACTTTAGAGAAAATACTATTTAACCAACTAAGGGAAAAAATGAAAAGAATTTATATCTATTTACTTATCACAATAAGTTCGTTAGCAATGTCGGATTATACACCCGCTCAATCCTTTTATGATATAAACACCATCCAAAAAATAGAAATTGTATTTTCGCAAAATAATTGGGACTATATGCTGGATACTGCTAAGGCAAAAAGCGACGGATACATTATGGCTAAGTCGGTGACAATTAACGGAGTTCAGTATGATAGTGTCGGCGTAAAGTATAAGGGCAACAGTACATACAGTGCTAATCAAATCAAAAATCCGCTCCACATTGAATTAGATACTTATAAAGAGCAGGATTATGAGGGCTACAAGGATATTAAACTCAGCAATGTAGCTAAAGACCCGTCATTTGTGCGCGAAGTACTTTCATATTCCATTTTAAGGAAATATATGATTGCTTCCCTATCCAATTATGCAAATGTATATGTAAACGGAACATTGATGGGGCTGTATGTCAATTGTGAATCTGTAGGCAAAACTTTTGTTAATAAAAATTTCTATTCAAAAATTAATTCTTTTTTTAAATGTAATCCCATTGACGGAGCCACACCTCAAACAACAGATCTGCCAAATCTGGTTTACTTGGGTGCCGACAGCACCAGTTATATGAAAGCTTATGAAATTGAGTCTGATTATGGATGGAAAGATCTTATCAATTTATGTAGTACAATAAAGAATAACATCGGTGATATAGAAAACATACTTGATGTAGATATAGCATTGTGGATGCTTGCTTTCGATAATGTTTTGGTTAACCTGGATAGTTACATAGGACAATTTTCGCAGAATTATTATTTATATAAGGATGGAACCGGCCGCTTTAATTGTATTCTTTGGGATTTTAATGAATCATTCGGAACGTTTAGCCAGTCCGGAACAATAAATTTAAACTCAACTTCATCCAAAAGTCAAATGACACATTTACTCCATTCGGGCGATGCCAATTGGCCGTTGGTGCAAAAATTACTCTCCGTTCCAACATATAAAAGAATGTATCTGGCGCATATGCAGACAATCTTGAACGAAAATTTTACCAACGGCAGTTACCTTACAGAAGCGAAATCATATTTACCGATAATTAATGCTTCGGTACAAGCTGATCAAAATAAATTTTTTACTTACGCTCAATATCAAAGCAATCTTACATCGGATGTAACTTCCGGATTTGGTCCCGGCGCCTCTACAGTCCCGGGAATATCTAATTTGATGAATGCCAGAAACACTTATTTATCATCACAATCAGACTTTACATATACAAGACCCGCAATTTCAGCAGTAAATTCAAGCAGTGAAAGTCCTATAGTTAACAGTGAAATTTTTATTACGGCTAAAGTTACAAATACAAATGCAAATTCTGTTTGGCTGGGGTACAGATTCAGCGATGCTAATAAGTTTACAAAAGTTCTTATGTATGACGATGGCACACACGGGGATGGTACTTCAGGCGATAATACTTACGGAGCCGCTATTAATGTAAGCGGTATAACTATTCAATACTATATTTATGCAGAAAATAGCAATGCCGGAATTTTCTCTCCGGTAAGAGCCGAGCATGAGTTTTATACAATAAATGCAAATTCGGCATCCGGCAGCAATATATCAATGAATGAAATATATTCACGGGGAACAACTTCAGATCCGGATTGGATTGAAATCTACAACTCCACATCCTCTGACATTGATATCAGCGGATATAAAATTTATGACAGTGGCGGAGTAAGCGGCAGTAAACCTAAAAAAGAATTTCCGTCCGGATCGGTAATTCCGTCAAATGGTTTTATTGTTATTTTAACTGACGAATCATCCACAAGCGGATTCGGGCTGTCGAGTGCCGGCGAGAAAGTATGGTTGGAAGATGCTTCGGGATCGGTAATTGATACAGTGTCTTTCCCCGCTCTTAATGCGTCTGAATCTTACGGAAGAATTCCTGATGGAGGCGCATGGCAGATATTAAGTACAATTTCACAGGGAATATCAAACATTTCAGTCACCGGAATAAAAGAAATATCTGCTTCTGTAATCGATTTCCAACTCAATCAGAATTATCCGAATCCGTTTAATCCTACAACAACTATTTCTTATACAATTCCAATTCAGGGGAATGTATCATTAAAAATTTATGATGTTTTGGGTAAAGAAATTATTACCCTTGTTGATGAAATGAAAACTGCCGGTAACTATCAAGTAACTTTTAATGCAACTCAATTAGTTTCAGGGATGTACTTCTATAAGTTGGAAACGAACAATTATTCACAAACAAAGAAAATGATTTTATTGAAATAATATTTTATTAATAACCTTCGGTTTTGTTGGCAAAGCCGAAGGTTTACTCCAACAATAACTGCCAGCCAATAAATTTTTTAAGATCCAAAGTTTGAGTGCCGATTTAATTTGCAAGTGTTATATAAGTTTATGCAAATTCCACATTCTATGGTTCCGAGATCGGTGATTATCAAATCCAATGATTCACCGAGTTTTTCCGCCTTAACATTTATATTAATCCAGGTGCGGATTTCTTTTTAAAGTGCGTTAAAGGCTGCGCGAACTTCCTGCAATCCAACTACAGCGTTAACCCTTTCTATAGAGATCTTTGCCCCATATTCTTTCATTGGCGAAAGTTCATTCTCCAAGTTACATTGCTGTGCAAAATTGAAAGATCAATAATCATTTGCGGTTAGCACTGGTCCGGATTTCTGGTCTTTTTACTTCCGGTCTTCAATATTACAATTCTTGGTATGTTGCTTTTGGAATGGCTGTAAATCGTTCGGGTCAAGATTTCCACCTAACTAATGCAGTTCGATTCAATACAAAAGAAGAAGTCATTGAGTGTTATTACAATTATGTACGTCTTGTACGATCAGTTCAATAATTTAATTGAGGAGAAGAAATTTCCCCTGGTATTTCTTAAGTTTTTCAGATTAAAGGCAACTATTGTTTAATAATTAGAATTTTGCAGGTAACGGCTAGCAACTCCCATTGGGAAACATTTAGCATACCAGCACAACCCAAAGGGTTTAAAATGACCGATCCCTATGGGGTAAATTTTATTTTCCACAAAATTTGAGAATAACACAAACCAGCCCAATGCAGCTCGTCACTAGAGCGTTGCCGATTACTGCGAATAGTAGCCAAAAATTTATCCGCCATTGTCTGTTAAATTTCGCTTGAGGACCGCTTACATTCAAGCGGGAGTTTACCAATCATTATTTGGCGGCGTGGTGATTAGTAGTTCGGTAATGTTATCACTTACCAATTTATTTTTTTTATAACTGGAAATTACCCAGTAGGTTAATCAATTTATTGCAGCCGCCATTCTTTATAAATTCTGTATGCTCGTTTATTGTTTTGAACTGATGTCCGCAGATTTTCCAGCATTCAATTTTATAATCTGTCTCTTCTAAAAACAATTCTTTTAACTTTTCCAAGTCAGTATCTGTTAACGAGTATTTATAATTATTATCTTTTACTTTCGATAATGTCATTTTCCATATCGCGGCTGCCAACGCTCCACACGCGTTGCCGCTTAACCCAAAACCTCCTGCAAAGCCTGCAACCATTACAATTTCTTCGTTTGTACCTCCCATTAATCTTACCACTTCGGAGGCACAACTAACAGGAATTTGAGGTAATTCTGGTGTTTGCACAGATAATCCGATTTTTGAGGTTCTAATCGCTTCAGGTGCCCATTTAGAAGCTAACGTAAAACATCTAATCGGTTTACCGCTGATTAAAAATTTCGCCAGGCCATACTTACTATTAAAATCACAATTAGTAATAATGGAACAGTTGGCGCTTTTTGCAGTTTTAATAAATGATTCCAAAATTAATTGAGTTGCGGTTATTGTTTGAGCGATAGCTTGGTCCATATCCTCATGTCTACGAAATGATTCGGCGCCTACACCTAAAGCAGAGCCCCAAAGCATTCCGCACTGATAACCTTCTTGAGCCAGCCCACCAGCAAGAGGATCTGAAGCTTGTTCCGCTTCTTCATTTAAGTAACCGAATTCGCGGTTTAAAATATAAAAGAAAGTATGGGAACAGGCTCCTTTTTTCAAAAATACACGTTTAGTATCTCTTTTATTGCTCTTCATAAGTTTTCATGAAATAATTGATATTAAAGTAATAAAAATAATTTGTTATGAAAATCAAAAAAAACCTGTAAAACAAAAAAGTATCCACACTACCATAGCGATAACATAGGCATAACTGATTTGCTTGCTTAAGACCTACAGGCATGGTGTGTTACAAAATTTCTAAGGTTCTGAGGACTCCTTTTGAGGATCCTTATGGGACAATGTTTATTCTTCACAAAATTTAAGAACGACATTAATCCGTCCGGCGTGGCTCGTTTTCTGAGCGAAGACGGAAAACTTCCACTCGGATACTTTTTTTCTTCAGGCGGACACACTCCCGTCCGGCGAAGCTCATTTTCTGAGCGAAGACGGAAAACTTCCACAGGGATACTTATTTTCTTCCGCCGGATACACTCCCGTCCGGCGAAGCACGTTTTCTGAGCGAAGACGGAAAACTTCCACAGGGATACTTTTTTTCTTCCGCCGGATACACTCCCGTCCGGCGAAGCACGTTTTCTGAGCGAAGACGGAAAACTTCCACTCGGATACTTTTTTTTTCTTCCGCCGGATACACTCCCGTCCGGCGAAGCACGTTTTCTGAGCGAAGACGGAAAACTTCCACGCGGATACTTTTTTTCTTCAGGCGGACACACTCCCGTCCGGCGCAGCTCGTTTTCTGAGCGAAGACGGAAAACTTCCACAGGGATACTTTTTTTTCTTCCGCCGGATACACTCCCGTCCGGCGTAGCTCGTTTTCTGAGCGAAGACGGAAAACTTCCACAGGGATACTTTTTTACTTCAGGGGGACAAACTCCCGTCCGGCGAAGCTCGTTTCTTGAGCGAAGACGGAAAACTTCCACAGGGATACTTTTTTACTTCAGGGGGACAAACTCCCGTCCGGCGAAGCTCGTTTCTTGAGCGAAGACGGAAGCCGCTTACTTTGGTTTGGGGTTAATTCCTCGTACTAATTCGGGAATTGATTTTCGGTTTATCTACGATTTGATGTCGAGTCTCATTTCTTTTCTGGGATACAATAGGAAGTGATCTTTTCCAGTTCATTGCTGTAATTAAATTCATACACATCACAAGCCGAAATAAAATTTATGCGCTTACCATCTCTAATAAATTCTGCAGTTCCGCTTACAACAACTTTATTATCCTTTGTAATAATGTCATCAATTTTAAAATCAGTCTGTATAGAATTTAAATACTTAGACGTTTGTTTACAATTTGCAACAACAGCTGCTTTCCCTTCAAATACATTTTCTCCGATCACGTTCCAAACAATATTTTGTGATAAATAGGGAAAGGTATGCTCAAAGCTGCCACTGGAAAAAAATTCTGCAACTTTTTTATTTGAGTATTTTTTCATTTCCAATATAAAATTCCTTTTTTAAAATAGGTGGTTTAGTGCAATGCTGATACCAATATTTTATTTTGAAAGTTAAACCGCAAATAAAAATTATTTTTTATAATAACTCAAAGCACCCGAAGGGCATTGGTTCACTTGGTTTATTAATTGTTCGGTATCGGCGTTTTTCATTTTTATCCAGGGCTTTGAAGCCGGGTTATAAACCTGAGGCAGCAATTTTACGCAAATTCCGGAGTGAATACATTTCCGGGGTTTCCACACAATAGTTATATCATCGTTGGAATATTCTTTTATTATCTCTTTTTTATCCATGCCAAGTCCAATTTAATTGATTAGAAAAAATATTTTTTTACTTCCCAATAATTTCTGCTTCCTTATATATTATTTGTAACAAATAATTCTTTTTTAGAATTCATTTTTTCTTAACCATGAGACAGCCTCACTTTTATCGTTGAAAAAATTATATAGTTCTTTATTTTCAGAAATGTTTTGAATTTCAGGCGGGTGTAGAAAGGCGATTTTTTTAATTCTGTTGATAATATCAATTTCGGAATAAAAGAGGAGTTTAAACTTTTTTATTGCCGCAATACTTTCAAAATTATGTTCGCCTGAATTTATTATTATATACTCGGATTCACTTAATTTAATTTCATTAAATAATTTATTTACACTTTCAAGCGTAATAGGATTTGTAATATATATTTCATTGTAATCCATTATAATTCTTTCAAAATAATAATCATTTTGAACTATTGTAGTATGGTTTGTTTAGTGTTGATCAAAAAATTATTTCAGTTTGTCCATAAAATCTTTAAGTTCCGCCTCTTTTTTCTGCTTTTCCATTTGGTATTGATTTTTCGCGTTTATTTCTCTTAACCAGCCGTTGACCTCATAACGAAGTAAAAAACAATAGAAATAAAATAGACCCAGTGGAATAAGCGGAAGAGGTTGACCAAATTTAAACATGATTGCTACAGTTGTAAATATTATTAGCGGGAGGATTACTAGAATAATAAAAAAAATAATCCAGCCAATTTTATTCTCTTTGAACAAGACGATTAACATAAAAGGAGTAAAGATTAATGCTGCCGCTATGGCCAGAAATATTACGATAAATACTCCCAAATAATGTAGAAAGTATAAAATGGAAGTGGAGAGTTCGTAATTCAAATATATTTTAAGCCGTTGAAGATCATAATGCTGATCGGGGTTTATTTTAACTTCCATAATTTTATAACTTTTTTAATTATTATTAATTACACTATATGGATTCAGGTACGAATCTTACTTAATTGTTATAGATAAACAGCCAAACTTTGAAATAGTAATTATCGATATTTTTACCAGCCCGCATAAGTACCATTCGGTATAAATATAAATGCGTCATATTGTTCTTTTAACGAAGCTTCAATTTCGTAGTTCGAATAAATATATTTGGCTCTGATTTTATTTTCAGAAAACACAGGGTCCGAAAGCGCAAGCCACGAATAATCGGTTGAATTTATTTCACCAACTATTCTAAAAAGGTCATCGGCTTTTGACTGTGTAACGAGATCAAAGTTAAAGGTATCTGTATTTGACGAGTTAATAATTGCTCCTTTAAGCGGCACTCCTACTATTGATATTGTTCTGCCTATAGTGATAGTGTTTCGATTATAAAGATAATCGGCCAACCATTCAACATCGCTCCCAATAAAACTTTTTTTCTGTGCGTGCGCGCAGCCAAAATAAAATATTATGGTTCCGTCATTATTGGATAAATGATATTCGGCGTTTGCTTTTATAATGTTTTCTCTGGAACTGAAACTTGTTAAATAATCAGTCTGCCAATTGGTCCTTATGTTTACACTGATAATTTCATCATCGAGCATGCGCGTTAAAATATTATACTCGTCATCCTCTTTGGTTAGTCCAATTATTTCGGGATTTTTCGCCAGAATGTTTTTAAACGAAAGAAGTTCATCAAAATAATTATTTGCTGAATAATTCGGAAAATTGTTCCTGTATTCTGTCAATAGTTTATTATAACTCATATACTCGGCCAAACCTTTAAAACTATTACTGAAAAAGTGCGGCTGAATATTGGCGTCTATACATTTTATTTTAACTTTATTATCGTTTACTGAGTTATATTTTATTACCGAATCTAAAATTGCTCTAGATCTTAAATTATAATTTGCCCAGTCAGGGAGTTCCGAAATTTCGCCGATTGAAAATTTTTCATAGACCCAGTTATAAGCGTTTGGACTTTCAAGACAAATCTCAGTTTTAATTCCTTTATCAGCTAGTTTTATAGCCAAATTTGAGACTAATTCTCTTTCTTCACCGATAGTATGAAGTTCGCCGAAAACAATAGCTTTATATTCTGTCAAAGAATTTATAGTGGAAGGGGGAAAAGATGAGGACTCGAAAACAACTAAATCTCTGGTTACAATATTTTTTAATTTCTCAATAATAGCATAATTGATATGCTCGTCATCGGGCGGTGTGCCATTATCGCAAGAAATAAACAGAATGAAAGTGACAAATATAAAAACAAAAAATATTTTAACTTTTTTTGAAGAAACCAATAATCTTCCATAATATTTTAATGAGGAAAAAGTATCTACCCGTTATAAAACCGGGTTAGTTCAAAAATATTTATAAGTCGACTTTATATTTTTGCTCCAGATAAATTTTATTACAATTCCGCCAATCCAATAAACCTATCCAGCCGAAAATTACAATTAGCGGAATCATTATAAAAACTGCCAGGTTCAGAGGTTCTGCATTGTCATAAATTAATAAAACGATTATAATGGCCAGAGGCAATCCAAAACCTAAACTAAACTTTATAATGTGAAGTAATTTGTTAGGTTGTCCTGCGCTCCATTTTTTTGTTCTATTAACTCTACTTTTCTCAATAAACTCAAATAATAGAATAATTCCAACAAAAATTATTAGCAGACTAAACCATGAGTAACCGATGCTCTCTTTTACAGGAACAAATAGAGTTAAAAATAATATCAGAATAAAAAACGGCCAGTATTTCTTGTACTTTTCCATATAATTATTCCTTTTTGTGCTGCGAATAAAAATATATCCCGCAAAATAATAAGAAGGGCGTTCGGAAGTTTATTAATAAATATATTCGTTAATTAATTACTCTGAATCGATCGTTGATTATTTTCTCAATTCTTACAGCTGTATCTAATGTATTTTTTTAAAATTAATTGTAAATCCTTTAAATGAAGGAAATGTTTCAACATACTCGAATCCGCACCGACTAACTTTTTGATGAATTTCATCCTGTGAAAGAACATCCGGATCGCCCGACATTTCGGTAATTGAAAGAATTCCCCCTACACGTAAAATTCTATTAATAGAATTAAGGCACTTTTCTTGATCAGTAACTTCGCCAAGTACAGTTACTAAAAATATTATATCAAAAACCCGGCTGTTAAAAGGAAGTACAATTGCGTTGCCTTGCACGGCGTAAAAATTTTTGATGTTCTCTTTTTTCAACTTAACAATACTTTTGTTTAGCATTTCGGACTGAATATCAAACAAAATTAGTTGACCAGCCGGAATTCTTTTAGCGACTTCAAGGCTAAAATATCCGGGACCTGGACCGATTTCTAGAACAATTGAATTGGGAGAGAGATGAAGACGTTGAATCAATTTTTCCGGTGATAAAATAAATTTACGGATGGGACTATCAAGCATAAATGCTAATTCGTGCGGGTAAATTCCTCTGCCTGAAAGTCTTTTAAATACATCAATCCAGTGAAATAATTTTAATTGCTTTCTCATTTTGCGACTCTGGAATAATATGCGCCTATTTAAAAGGTTATTCAATATCTTATAAACAATAAAACATTCTGAATCTCATGCTGCTTTAAACTTAACAGGATACAAGAATAATTACAATATTTTAATTACCGATTTCTTATAAATTCTGCATATTGAGTTAATTAGCGATTATTTGTATAAATAGGACTGTCTGATTAAAAAGAATACTGACATACTTAGCTTTTAACAATAATTTTAATTTGCTGCATAAATAAAATATTAAATAATATTAGGTCCAAAAAAAATTCTTAAAGGACATAGCTTTGGTTTTAACGGGAATACGGAAAATATTAGTTGATAAGACCTATAAATCCAAAAAATTATTTACATTAGAAGTGAGTGCTATTTAATTTAATTATAAATATTTAAGATAAATCCAGCTTTAACAGATTATGTGCAGCTCGAATACTATGATTTTTAATGAAAAAATCTAAAAAACATCAAACTATTTGCGATAATCAAAAAAACGTGCAAAAATTAAAGATTGTTGTTAAGTGAACTATAAATTAAATTAAGTATAAAATTATTTGTTAAGAATAGTTCACTAACATATTCAGGATAAATAATGGATCGAAAAAAAACACTGTTACTCTTTTTATCTCTGATAATCCACTCATCCATAAGTTTTAGCCAGGATACCACAACTTCGACTTCCAATATGTTTAATCTTTCCCTGGAAGACTTGATGAATGTTTCTGTTGTCAGTTCAACAAAAACAAAACAATATATTATGAAAACCTCCTCACGGGTAATTGTTATTAACGAACATACCATCCAGGAGCGAGGGTATCACGATTTAATGGATTTATTGCGCAGTTTGCCCTTTTTTCAAATTCAATCAGAATACGGACACTGGACTAAAGGTGGAATTGTAAATTTTAAAGGTCACCGAAGCGGGGATTCAGGCAATAATAAATTATTAGTTATGGTCGATGGTATTCGATTAAACGATGATGCCGGGGAAGGACTATATATGGGCTTAAACAGTATTCCGCTAAATTCTGTTAAACAGGTGGAAATTGTATATGGTCCTAATTCAACAATATACGGACGCGACGCTTTTGCCGGTTTAGTCAATATAATTTCGAAAACTGAGGAACACGCCAATGCGGGTTATAGTTTTGGAACTTACGGTACAACAAAAATATTCGGAAGTATATCACATGTTTTCGATAAAGATATTAGAGGCAGCATAAATTTTAATTCTTATCAAAGTATGGAACAAGACGCAGACAGACATTCGGACGCTTATAAGCTAAGAACAACATTTCCAAGACACCCGTATACGGAAAAATTCTACAGAGCTTCCGATAACAAATATGTTGGTATAAAATTTTTATACAAAGACTTTAATGTATCCTACAATGTTTTTAATATTAGAGGTAGTGAAACTTATGGCAGTAATCCTAATTTATATGTTACTGAGTATTCAACCGCTATAGCTTTAAAAAATCAGGTTTTTTCGGTAGGATACGATAGAATTTATTCGCCACTATTTGATATTTCCGCGAGTTATTATTACAAAAAATATGAGTTTGATCCTCAGACCGCAAATTTGTATACGCAGGATTTAAACAGAAAATTAAATGATCCTCTTTATGCCTATGGCGGCAGGAAATACTACTATTTTCGAACAATATCAAATAAATACAGTTTAAACAATAACGCTAAAATTTTTGAAGGATTGCAAAATATATCCGGTATCGATTTTTATGATATGAGGGGAATTCCGGTAGTGAGCGAAGGAAAAGGGGGTAAGCCCATCACTACTAAAGAACAAAGATCAAAGTATGAACACAATATTAAAAATTTTGGATTTTATTCGGAATTCTCCTACGAATTTAATCCGGCGTTAAGAATTTCGTTAGGCGCACGCGGAGATATTTACTCCTTGCACGACAATACAGTAATGCCACGATTTGCTATCAATTATAATTCGAATTATAATTTTTTCCGGTTTGTTCTTTCTCGCGGATTTATCTCTCCAAGTGTAACACAATCATATTTCGAAAGTATTACAAATTTTTCATGGATTAAAAAAAATGAGAATTTGTTGTCGGAAAAAAATCTTTCGCTTCAATTCGATTGGAATTACCTTAGTCCGGATTTTAGAGCCGATTTAGAATTATTCTATAATAAATTAGATGATGCAATTGTAGAGAGCGTAACTACGGGTGATTCCACCTGGGTTACTATTGGAAATAATCAATATTATGTCCCCATTTTGATGAGCAAAAATAATAGTAAAGGAAACAGATATGGATTTCAGATTTCGGGTGAAAAAAATATTTCTGATTATTTTAGTTTAAATATTCATTATTCCCTTCTTTTAGGGGAGGATGAAATGTTGGGTGAAACAATCCCGATTAACAAAAACCTGACTTCAAATCATGTAGTAAATCTTGGATTTTCTTTTAACTACAATATCCTCTCTTTATATAGCGAAATTCAATGGAAAAGCGGCAATTCAATAAAATCGAACCATACAGAGGGAAAATACTCTGAATTATTGGACAAAGAAGGATATTTAAACTTTGACCCTGTTTTTTTAACAAATATAAATCTGCGTATTAATCAACTGCTTATGGGATTGGTTTTTAATGTAAGAATTAAAAATGTATTTAATGTTAAATATTATGGGCAAACAATAAATGCTCAGTGGGGTTCGCCAGTTATTTTGCAGGATCTCAGAAGGATCGACGCCGGATTGGAATATGAAATTTAAGCCATATGTTTTCCTAAAATACATAATTCTCTCCTCGACACTCTTTATAATATTCTGTGGAAGCAATATTGTGAGCCAGAGCACAGAATCTGAGTTAAAAGCGGTGTTTATTGAAAAAATAGTTTCATACATTAAATGGCCAAACGAATCAGATGTAGGGGAAGAATTAGTAATTGGAGTTTACAAGAATGCCGATTTCTACAGAGTGCTTACTCGTATATATAAAAACAGGGAAATCTCAGGAAAAAGAGTCGTAATTAAATATCTCACAGATGTTGAAGATGTTTCCAATGTTAGTCTTGTACACTTTTCCGATCTTTCTAAAACGGAACTTCTTGAAGTTTTAATTAAAATAATAGATAAACCGATATTAACATTTGGAGATAAAAAAGGTTACAGCGAATATGGTGTACATGTTAACTTTTACACAAAAAATGATTTTATTAGATTTGAGTTAAATACCGAATCTTTAAAAAGAACAGGCTTTTATGTTAATCCTGTTTTAATTGATTTATCTAAAAAGTAGAAAATGATAAATAAACTTATACATAATCTGTCGATAAAATATAAACTTACCGCGATGATGATGTTTGTGACGACGATCTTATTATCGCTTGTTTTTCTGTTGGCGATGATATCCGAAATAAGAAGTTTCCGAACTACACTCGAAGAAAAGACTAAATTAAATGTAGCGGTAATTAAAAATAGTTGTATTGCCGCATTAGATTTCAACCGTGTAGATGTAGCCGAAGAAGCATTAAGAACATTAAAGTCTTCCGAAGAAATAATTTATGGAGGGATTTTTGTCGGAGAAGATTCTTTATTCGCGAATTATAGAAGTGAATTAATAAAAGAGAAATTTGTTTACCCGCTTAATTACGATTCCGAAGGAATATTCTGGGGTGATAACCATCTTTTCCTTTCAGAAAACCTTTCCATTTCCGACAGAGTTTTAGGAAAAATTTTCGTCGTTGCGTCCCTTTCGGAAATGAAAAAAAATATATTGATTGTATTTTTTAATATGATTTTTATTGGATCTTTACTTCTAATTATTTCATACTTTCTAGCTCTTTATCTTCAAAAATATATTTCTGAACCTATTACAAAGTTAGCGGATTTCACAAAACATATTTCAACCGCGGGCAATTTTGGTGAATCAATAGAAGCTACATCGAATGATGAAATTGGAATCCTGTATAAAGAATTTAATGCTCTATTGGCTAAAGTAAATATAAGTTCTTCGGAAAGAGATAAGGCGCTTTACAAACTTAATATTAGAAAAGAAAGGTTAAAATACGCTCTTGAAGGTGCTAATGACGGATTATGGGATTGGGAATTAAAAACTGATTTCTTCTACCTCAGCCCGCGTTCAAAATTAATATGTGGAATAACTGACGAGGAATTTAATGAGAATAGAGAGGATTGGAAAAAAAACATTCATCCTGAAGACGCTCCTTTAGTGGAATCTAAATTATTAAGTCATTTATCAGATGAAAAGTCAAATTACGAATGCGAATACAGAATTAAAAAACATGATGGAAATTATTGCTGGATTTTGGATAGAGGCAAAATTGTTGAACGAGATAAAGTAGGGAAGCCACAAAGGATGGTTGGAACTCACAGCGATATAAATGATAGAAAACAATTTGAAAAGGAACTGCAAGACGCCAAAGATACGGCGGAAAAATCGAATAAAATGAAAACAGAATTTCTCGCTCAAATGTCGCACGAAATAAGGTCTCCGATAAATATAATTCTAAATTTTACAGGACTAATGCGGGATGAAATAAACGGGAAAATAGATGAAGAATTATTTTCTTGTTTCGACTCAATTGATAGGGCAGGGCAGAGAATAATCAGAACAATAGATTTGTTGCTAAATATGTCCGAAATCCAAACAGGAGCATTTGAAGCGAATCGTGAAAAAATTGACCTTGTAGAAGATATTATAAAATCACTTTATTTAGAATATGCCATGATCGCGCAGGCAAAAAAACTGGATTTAGTATTGACATTAAAAATTCCGAAAGCCAAAAAAACCATAGATAAATACAGTGTTAATCAAATTTTCGCAAATCTTATTGACAACGCCATAAAATATACAAATGCAGGAAGTATAGAAATTATTGTGTATAAAAACATAAATGATAATATTGCTATCGATATTAAAGATACAGGTATCGGTATTTCAGAAGAGTTTCAGACGAATATTTTTCAGCCGTTCAGTCAGGAATATCAGGGCTATACAAGACCATACGAAGGAAACGGGCTCGGCTTGGCACTAGTTCAAAAATACTGCCAGTTGAACAACGCCGAAATTACCTTTGTAAGCAACAAGGATGAAGGGACTACATTCACAGTTACTTTTTTGGATTTATAAATCCGACGATAAATTAATATTTCAAAACGCCCGCTAAAAAGATTATATTTGTTACCATCATGTACGAATATCAAGAATCAAATAGGTATTTTGCTCAGGTTGCAGATGATATTAAAGATATTACTGAAGCCGAGTTAAAAAGCTTCGGCGCTGAAAAAATTGAAAAAGCTTATAAAGGAGTATTTTTCACAGGGTCTCAAGAAGTACTTTACAAAATTAATCTACAAAGCTGTCTAATAAACAGGGTATTGGCCCCCTTAATTTCTTTTAATTGTTCTTCTGAAGATCAATTATATAAATCTGCTTATCAGATAAACTGGGAAAACCTCTTCTCAATCGATAATACAATTGCCATATATGCCTCTGTGTCTCAGAGTAACATAACACATTCCAAATTTGCTGCGTTAAAATTAAAAGACGCTATAGTTGACAGACTCAGGAATTTAACGGGGGAACGACCATCGGTAGATACTCGCGATCCGGATATATGGCTTAACTTACATATTGATAATAATATAGCCGTAATAAGTTTAGATACATCCGGCGGTTCTTTACATAGACGCAGCTACAGGAAGGAATCAGTTGCAGCTCCAATGGTAGAAACATTAGCTGCCTCAATAATAAAAATATCAGGATGGGATGGCAGCCGCCCACTTTACGATCCTTTGTGCGGCTCCGGTACATTATTATGCGAAGCTTATTTACACATTACAAAAACGCCTCCGGCTATCTTACGAACCAAATTTGGATTTGAAAAATTGCCTGATTTTAACGAAACACTTTGGCGAAAAGTAAGACACGATGTTCTGAATAATATCACTCCAATTGAAAAAGGATTTATTGCAGGGAGCGACGCGTCGCAGGATGCCGTTAAATCGGCGTTAAAAAACTGTTCAGTGATAGATGAAAAAAATACAATAGAAATAAAACAGATAAACATGTTCGATATTCATGAAATTAAAAACAAAACAATCGTTTGTAATCCGCCTTACGGAATTAGATTAAAAAAAAATGAAGACCTCTCCGGGTTTTATAAACAGTTGGGCGATTTCTTAAAACAAAAATGCAGCGGTTCCACCGCTTATATTTATTTCGGCGATAGAATGTATTTAAAAACTATTGGTCTAAGACCCTCAATGAAAATGCCTCTAGCCAACGGAGGTTTGGATGGTCGGTTGGCCAGGTTTGAACTATATTGACGATTATTTTTTAAACTAATTTCCTACTAAACCCGTATTTCATCAATAAAAAAGTTTTACAGATTTTTTAACTTTCCAAAGTCTTAGAATGATTGAACAGATCCATTTTGAAAGTGTGATACAATTCCATCATTATTCTTAAATATTGCTGAGGCGAAATATTTAATGGCGAAAAAATTTTATTTTACCTCTGACTAAAGCATTAACATACATTTGGAACAGGTAAAAATGAATAAGGATTCTTGTTAATTATTTTTAAAGATGTTTTAAAAAAACTCTCCCGGGATCGGACCAGCTCTCGGGAGAGTATCTATCTCATTGGGGATGTGTTACTGAGTGGGGATGGTCCTTATAATTCTTTATCTTTACTCTTTTCGTTCGGTACTGTTTTTTTTAGAAATTCTTCAATATTAGAAAGTTCGTATATCTTTGATACATAAGTGTCCTTTTCATTCTGGGGATATACAAGTGTAATTTCCTTGCCTAAATTTCTCGCACGCATAATTCCATTTAGCATAGATCTAAAAGAAGATATGTCAATTATTTTTACTTTCGATAGGTCAATTACTATTTTATTTTTTTCTTCTTTTATGGCTTCTGAGAAAATATCGTTTATGATTTCCTTGTGTGTCGGATATGTATAATCGAGCTCAAATTTAATGAGATAAGTATCATTAAGTTTTTTTAGGGTAAACATCTCAAATCCTTTATTATTACAGATCAAATTTAGCTTTCGCAAATGTTGATTGTAATAGCACTTTGTGTGATTAAAAATGCTGACTTTAACCCGATTAAGTGTCACGTTATATGTGACATATGGTATGTTTTTTAACAATCAATTAATCTTATATTGTTTTAAACAATAATTCTCTTTTGTATTTTTAAGATGAATTATTTTTACGTAGGGAGAATAGATGAACAAATCTGGAGTTACACTTGGAATTGATATAGGTGGTACAAATACTTCTATGGCCATTGTTGATAAAGATGGAAATATAATAGCCAAAGATAGTATAGCCACACTTGCTATGGATCCGGCGGCGGATTTATTTAAGAGATTGTTTAATAAATTCACTGAAATTTACAGTCCATTGCGGGAAAAGTTTGAATTAATTGGTGTCGGTATAGGGGCACCTAATGCGAATTATTATAACGGTACAGTAGAAAATCCGCCGAATCTTAATTGGGGCGTTGTGGATATAGTTGCATTGGTAAAAGAGTATTACGATCTGCCTGTAGCTGTAACAAATGACGCAAATGCCGCCGCTTTGGGTGAAATGAAGTTTGGCGTTGCTAAAGGAATGAAAAATTTTATTCAGATTACATTAGGCACAGGATTAGGAAGCGGAATTGTTGTTAACGGTGAAATGTTATATGGCGCTGATGGATTTGCCGGTGAGATGGGTCATACAATTGTTGTAAAAGACGGTAGAAAATGCGGCTGCGGCAGGAGAGGTTGTTTGGAAACTTACGCTTCCGCTTCCGGAATAAAAAGAACCGCTTTCGAGTTATTGGCCGACTCAACAGAAAAAAGCACATTGCGAGGAATTTCGTTCAACGATTTAACATCAAAAAATATTTACGACGCAGCAATGGCTGGAGATAAAGTTGCCCAATCGGCTTTCAAAAACACAGGTAAAATTCTGGGGCAGGCAATGGCTGACGCGGTTGCTTATTTAAGTCCGGAGGCATTTGTTCTTTTCGGTGGATTGGCCAATTCAGGAGAATTAATTATTGAGCCTACAAGAAAATATTTAGAGAACAATCTTCTAAGTAATTACAGGGGAAAAATTAAAATACTGCAATCAGGTTTGCCGGAAGGTGACGCTGCCGTTTTAGGCGCCGCAGCATTAATTTGGCACGAACTTTCAACTATTCCTCAATAATAATTTCGAAATAAAATGTCCGGCAATGATACTTTATTGCCGGACAATCTTTCAATTTTACACACTATTTTTCCAACATAAATTAAAACGCCGTAATAAATCCTGCGCCTAATTGGTAATATTCATTTGTAATGTCATATTTAATTTCGCCAACTAATCGGAAATTTCTGCGCAGCATATAACCGATATGAGCGGTAAATGTTTTATAGTTCAGCTCATTTAAGTCGGATTCCACCCAGTTAAAAAGAGCCACGCCGTAAAATTTGCTTTCGTCCCCATTTGGAGTTATAACAAGTTCCGCAAGCCCCCCTTTGGTTTTTACATCCTTATCACTGATGTTATTGCTTTCATAATTCCATTCGTCTGTTCTTTGTATATACTGAGCATTAAGTTCCAGCTTATCACCTAAAGATAGGGAGATATCCGGTCCGTACATAAGCATGTTATTTTCCAGAAAATTGAACTTATTAACATTCTGAAATTCTTTACCTGTGTAGGCAAACGCGCCAACACGTAAAAACTCTCCTAGATCCTGTGAAATACGTCCGAAGAAATTTTTATTGTTATCGTTGTCGAAAAGTTTCTCATTATCCGCATCAGATAAACCATTTCCGTTTACTACTTCAACCATTATATCAGTCCCTGTATCAAATCCATAGGTAAGCATTATGCCGCGGTCGTAGGCGATATTAAAATTAGACTCGCCCACTTTGGTTTTATAAATTTCGTAATCCTCCAGAGTGAGCCTAACTTCTCTTTTGAACAAGGGATCAGAAATTTGAAATTGTCCGACATATATGTCCAGTTCACTGCCAAATAGATTGTTAAACATTATATAAGCATCCTCAACTCCGGCAACTTCACCTCTTTCGTCAAAATACATATAAAAATAATAAGCTAAATTATCAGCAAGTGATCCTCCTGACATAAATTTAACAAGGTAAGGAGTTTTAAAATCTCCAATCTCCGGTTTATCCGTTCTATAGGTAGCGTGAGCCTCCAGCCTAACCGCAATTGGTAAATCTCTTATCAGGCTTAAAGATTCGTCACCTGTGTCTACAAAATAACGGGGCGCGTCTTTATCGGCTAATACAAAACCGTTCCCGGCAAATTCGTCGCCGTAACTTTTTAATTTGGGCATTGGGCTGTGACATGTTTGACAACTCATATTGTATTTTCGCGCGAATGCGGGAATTGCAAAAACAGTTTCGCTTATTGTAAATCCCAAAAATAAGGACAGCATAAAGACTATAAATGATTTCTTCATTTTACCTCCTACTCAAGAATTTCTATTGAAGTTGATTGTTGATTTACTACAATAATTTCCGCTTCTTCTTCAGGTACATTTAAAAATTTTGCAACCGAACTAATAAGTTTCTGATAATTCATAGTGGCGGTAACAACCAATTTGCCCGGAGGCAGAGTCGCCGGTAGATTAAAAGTAAAAGTTTCTGTTTTTGTTTCACGCGGTCCAAAGCGGTAGTCAACTCCTAGCGAAGCTGTATTCCACTGCTGAATTGTCATTCTGCCCTGCGGATCGAAATATGGTTTTCGGAATATCCTATTGCCAAGAGGTATATCATCTCTTTTAACACCGGGGAAATCGGGTATGTTTTTCGCGATTCCCATATCCTGATAAGCAAGTGCTTCAGAAGCAATTGTGTATTCCTCACCATCAAACCCTTTAGCGTCAACCGGCATATGATATACATTTCCATCGGCGTCTATCGCTTTTAAGTCCAACCACACTATCCTGTCCTCAACAGATCCAGTCGGAAATTTATGTCCCGTTTTCTGATTGAATAGAGCGACAGTAAACCTTACAGTTTCTCCAGGTTCGGCTTCTTTTATATCTGGATAAATTCTGATTTCAATTGTGCCTTTTATTTTACCCGGATCATGAGCTCCGTGGAATAAATGAAGCCTTGCGTCGGGATAAAGATCTCCCATAGACGCGGTACGAAACTCTGATTTGGGCATATGGCAATCCTGGCATTGAACTCCTTCCTTAAAATAGGGTCCTTCTTTCCATTCTATATGAGTCGATTTTACCCATACTCCATAAGGACTTTTTTCGTTATGGCATATCCCGCAAAAGTCCCCAGATTTATGAAATTCGGTAACCTTAATTTCGTGAGCAGGCGATTCAACAGCACCTTTTCGTGAACTATATTTTGTTTTACCTGGTGAAACGGTATAATTAAAATTGAAAGGCAAATCGCCTTCAAATCCAGTAATACTATGACAAACGTCGCACGAAACAGATTCATTTGCTCTCGAATTTAACTCGGGGCGAGGCGGGGGAACGTCACCAACTAGATAAGCTATTGGTGTATGGCATCCGTTACAGTCTTTTTTTACATCAGCTACTTTTTCATCTTTTTCGGCGTGTGGAATCGCAAGCTCAAAATATTCAATTTCATCCCAATGATGGGTATAAGCTTTACTCATCATTGCTTGCTGCCATTGGGCGTAAAAATCAGTATGGCAAGAAGTGCCACAATATTGAGGTGTTTTAAAATCATCGTAATTCAGTTTTGTTTGAGAGAATAAATTATATGAAATAAGTAAGAAAAACATAGGCAGAAAAGTGTATCTATTATTCATTAGACCCTCCGATAAATGAAATAAGATATAGACAACTTATTAAATCATCCTTTTATAAGCAACATCTTAGAATAATTAAATTGAAAAAATATTTAAATAAACTTTGTTGAAACAAATATGTGGTTATATCTTTGTAACCAATTATGAAAAAATATTATTACATACTTTTAGTTTTATTTTTTGTTTCCGATGTTTTTCCGCAAAATGGAGTAATCAATTCCTATTATCCAAATAAGAAATTGCGGGAAAGTATTTCTTATATAAACAACATTTTGGATGGTACAAGTTATTGGTTCTACGAAAATGGGAATTTGAAAGAGGAAAGGGCTTATAGTGCCGGGAAACTGAACGGCTGGATAAAATATTATTATGATTCCGGACTTTTGAAACAGGAAATATTTATACGTGATGGCGTGCGAGACGGACTGATGCGAAGTTATTATGATAACGGAGCGCTTCAATCGGTTTGCACATATGAGGCTGGAAAATTAAATAAAATGATCGAACTCGATTTCGACTCATTATACGTGCCTTCCATAGATCAGTATGTCGGAAATAAACAGAAAGAACTAAAACGAAATCGCGATTTATTTTTGTGTGAAATAGAAACTTGCGCCAAACCCGCGGGTGGCATGGAAGAAATAATTAAAAATTTGGTTTATCCCGAGTATGCGAAAATTTACGGTTTAGAAGGAAGGGTATCATTAATTGTATCTGTGGATTTTAAAGGTAATGTAGGGGAAGTTAAAGTAGTAAAAGGTTTGGGTTTGGGCTGTGATGAGGCTGCAGTGGAAGCGGTTAAAAAAACAAAGTTTTTACCGGGCGCTGAAAATAGCAGCGCTGTGGATTCTAAAGTAATTTTTAATGTTGAATTTAAACTTGATGATAAAGACAAACCTATAGCCCTTTTGCCTAATCAACAACTTACTGAAGAAAACAGTGAACTCCGTAAATATATAGAACCTGAGTTAGAATCGGACAAAAAAAATATTAATGAACTTAAAACCTCAACTGGCAATAAAGCCGGTGATAAGTCGAACATAGAAATTAGCTCCCAAAATTTTATTTGTGATGTTGACGTTTGTCCGAAACCGCTTGGTGGATTAACGGCAATTATGGATCAGCTTATTCTGCCTAAACGAGTTCAAAGATTAAAATTAAACGGACAAGTAGTGATTGAGGCGGATATTGATATGTACGGCTTGGCAAGGGATACCAAGGTGATTTCTGGTATCGGATACGGAGCTGATTCGGCAGCGGAGGTAGCTGTACTAAGCACTCAGTTTGAACCTGGTATGTTAAACGGGGAACATGTAAGGAGTAAAGTAAGGATAATTGTTCCTATAATAACAGCTGAAAAATAACTCCTGGAAAAATTTAAGTTAATTGACTGCTTCTAAAGAGTTTACAAGTAACTCTTTTAATTCCTGTTCAATGTTTTTACCACGGTTTTTGGCGTACCAAAAATGAAGGTTTTCGTTTATTTCCGCTTTAAGAAGACCTTCTTTATTCAGGCTGTTAACTAATTCCTGAGCTTCTTTCGGTCGCGGCCCCCATTGAAATTTTTCATTACCTTCTTCATCAAATACAATTAATTTTGGAATACTGCGTGATTTGCCATTGGTGAGATATAAATCCATCGTTTCAAGATTTTTATCTCTTTCCATTATAATTAAATTTATATTTTTATTTAATTCCGCCATTTTAGCTATGTAAGGCAAATTTTGGGCTGAATCGCCGCACCAAGCCTCAGTTAAAATTAGCCAGGTTTGCCGGTGATCAATAGCCTCAATTATTTCTTTTAATTCTTCGCTCACTTTGTAAGTTTTAATAATTCTATTTACCCTATGAACATTAAGTTTTGTAAATTCATAAAAATTTCTATCCGAATCGTTCAATGTATTAATGTCAGTACTTTCCAAATATTTTTCTGTTTTAGAGTTAAATTCAGAGTTTGTTAAAGTATTTTCGAAATTTATTCTACTTAATGTGGTATTCATTCAATTCACCGTAATTTTGTTTTCAGTATTTATAAAACTATGTAATTCTTATAAATTATTAAGTAAATTGGATGACATTCAGTTAAAAAAGATTCATAAGTATTAAAAAATTATGTTGTCACTGCATTCACATTCCAACTATTCTTTACTAAAAGGTACAATAGTTATCGATAAGCTGCTCGATTTCGCCGAAAAGGCGGGCAGTAGCTATGCGGCTTTAACCGATTTAAACGCCATGTATGGGCTCATTCAATTCGCGAAATCGGCATCCGAAAGAAATATTAAACCCATACTTGGTGTTACACTAAACGATCCTGAAAACGAAAAAATTGAAGCTACTATTCTCGCAAAAAATAATCTTGGATATTCGCGCATTTGCAAACTGATTACTACACGCAAATTAAAGGATGATTTCAGTTTAACTGAAATTTTCAAACAGGAATTATCTGATATTTTTATAATTACTTCCTCTCTGGAATTACTTAAATGTTTGCCTGACGACCCGGAAGTTAAAAAGAATGTTTTTGCGGAGTTAATAGTCACTGAGGCTCAGAGGAAAAACACACGACTATTGTACGATTATTGTAAAAGTAATACTATACAGTTCTGTGCCTCACATCCCAGTTATTTCTCGGACCAGGATGAATATTTATTACACAAAGTAGTTACCGCTATAAGATTAAATTCCACAATTTCTCAATTGGTTGAATCTGATTTTGTTGATAAAGAATATTATTTAAAGTCCTCGGCAGAGATGCACGAAATTTTTAAGGCCTTGCCGGAAGCATTGCGAAACACTCAATGGATAGCAGAAAATTGTAATGTTGATCTAAAATTCGGTGTATATAAATTTCCGCAATATCCGCTGCCCGCGGCTGAGACTTCCTTTTCTTACCTCTGGAAAATTTGTTTCAAAGGTTTGGAGGATAGATATAAACCCATCTCCGATAAAGTAATTAAACGGCTGCAATACGAATTGGAGGTAATTGATGATCTTGGATTTTCCGATTATTTTTTAATTGTTTGGGATATAGTTCGGGAAGCTCATCAAAGAAATATGGTAACTATAGGAAGAGGATCAGCAGCGAATAGTTTGGTTGCTTATTGCCTTGGATTAACTCAGGTTGATCCGATTGAACATAATTTATATTTTGAAAGGTTTCTAAACCGGGGCAGAACGTCGCCGCCGGACGTGGATCTGGATTTCTCCTGGAAGGAGAGAGACGCGATAGTAAAGTACGTTTTTGAAAAATATGGTTACGAAAAAGTAGCTATGATTTCTACAACAGTAACTTTCCGGGCACGTTCGGCTTTCCGTGAAACAGCCAAGGTTTTTGGAATACCCGATCATGAAATATCTAAATTCAGTAAATTTATTCCCTGGACAAGCGCCAAGAATTTGCCCGATCTGGCGTCAAAATTCCCCGAATCAAAACAATTAAAATTTGACGATGAAAATTGGCGGAAAATAATAAATATCGCTTCAAAATTAGCTTCATTCCCCAGGCACCTAAGTATTCATCCAGGAGGAATTGTTATAACTAAAGGGCCTATTACCGACTATGTTGCGGTAGAATACGCGAAAAATAAAGGTGTGGGTCTTATCATTACACAGCCGGACATGTATCCTATTGAAGATATGGGTTTAATAAAAATAGATCTTTTAAGTCAAAGATCGTTGGGTGTATTAAGAGATACTATGAATACGTTAAATAGAAATGAAAATCACAATTCCGATACAACAATATTTAATATAGACAAATAATTGGTATGTGAAAACTAAACTAAGTGAGTTGTTCTTCTAAGATTAGAAACTCTTTGTTCAATTAAACGCATACTATCTATTGCGTTTATTTCTCGGTAATGATCATAAGAATAATTAAGATACTTAAGTTCCTGATCATCCTTCTGGAGTTCGTTAAAAAGAGAGGCTAATTCATAATAACAATCGGCTATATTTATCTGCAAATTTAATGCTTTATTTAATCTTAAGGCAGAGAGCAAATTATTTTCAGCCAGTTTGTAGTTCTTGAGGTGTTTATTAATTATACCCTGTAAACGATATACTTCAGCAATATTTACTTTATCGTCAAGTATGTGGGCAATTTCCATAGCTTTTTTCGCTATTGCATTCGCGAAACTATATTCCTCTAAGTTCAAGAGAATTTCCGATTTATTTATATAAGAAACGGCAAGAATCGGATAATATTCGTTTTTAATTGCTATTGTAATTGCGGAATCAAATTGTTGCAGGGCCGAATGATAATATTTTTGCTGCTGGTACATCATTCCTATGTTGTGCCTTACTTCAGCGATTCGGCGGAGATCTCCGAGTTCTTCTAATAATCTTAGGGCGTCGTTAAAATAATTTAATGCCTCAACATATCTTTCGTGTATATTGTTTATAATTCCAAGATTAATATTTAACATCGCTATCAATTGTTTATCATTAAAATTTATAGCAGACTGCAGACTTTGTTCAAAATATTTTGCCGCTTCCGCAAGGTTCCCTCTCTCTCCATAAATTGTTCCTATTGAATTGTCACATTTAGCTATACCTAAAGAATTATTCTCCTCTTCAAAGTATTTTTTTGCCTGCTCTGTAAGTGTTAGACTAATGTCCCATTTTCCTCTTTGAGCGTATAGGTCGGAAAGGGATAACATAGAATTGGCGGTAATGCTATTTATTTTGCATTCATTTTTAATTTTCGTGATAATTTCATCAGCAAAATTCAAATAGCCGTGCGAAATACACAATTCGCTTAGTTTAGTTAGCAATTGCAGATATTTTTCATAAGTTAATTTTTTTGAGGCCATTGTTATGGTTCTATCAATACTGAACCTATCCTTAACATGAGAAATTTCAAAATCTAATTGTGATCTGTCGGCGGCGCTGATGTGATTTATTCCACGGCTCTGTTTTGGCTCATTCATCAAAAAATAACGGTTGAATTCCAAGGCATCCGTTGTATTAAGATAACTTCCTACTATTTGTGCTAAGTCTTGTTTGAAATCTGTTGAATTTGCGTTCACTTCATGCCCTTTTAATCAGTGAAAACATTCTTTAATAACAAAATAATATATATTACAAAATTTTAATTCTCCGGTTTGTTGAACCGGATTATTTTAATGTTTTTCAAAATGAGAAAATAACAAAACGAATCTTCGCTGACTTTTTTTAAGCACAATTACAATTTGAGCCAATTTAACAAGAAAAGTATATTCAATAAAATCAATAATTCTATTCATCACGACACCCTTTTATCAGCATTAGAATAAGGGCAAATAGTATGCCATTAGGCAATAAAATTGATCATTTTAAGCTGTATGAAATCAAGCATATCGAATGGTATTTTTTACTGGAGTGTAAAAATATTTTATCATCTAACCGAAAATATTTGATAAAATATTTAATTATTTGCTTATGAATTAAGGACAAAAAAAAGGAAGGAATCTATGTTTTAAAGTCAGTGTATCAGATAAATACAAAATCTCAAAAAGGATCAATTTTTGTTAATATTTAGCTACTTTATTAAATGAAATCTATTAAAATCATTATTAATTGGTACATTCTCCTTTTCGTAAAACTTAAAATTAATTATTAATTTCTACTATGGAATATGAATCATTTGTGACTTTTAATTCACAAATCCATATCTGCAGAAATGTGGAATAATTGCATTTTGTATCTCAAGAACGCCATTTTCCGTGTCCACAGTTATCTTTTCAAATCTAATAAATTCCAGATCACCCGCATCCGATTGAAAAACGAACTGAAGTTTATCCGTATTTATTCCGGCAAGGTTTAATCCTTCGTATCTGCCGTTAAATATTGGTTTATTATTAAAGTTCATATGAGGGGTAAAAGTATAAGAACAAGTCCTTGTATCGGCGGTCATTGAAATATCTGCAAAATCATCAGTGTCGTCATCATCGCTGTCCATAAAATTAGGAGGGAATGTTAGTGAACTAAAAATATTTATTGTTTTACCATTCTTTGTCTCATAAATTTCGTTAAATTCTAAATAACCTCCCTCAGAATTCATTATTCTTTTTTTCGCTGAATATACCTTACGTAAAGATTCCTCTTTTAGTTCTGGAAGTGATAACCAGTTACTAATCTCTCCACTATTTACAGCAGATTTAGAATTAATAACCTGGGAACTTTCCGATGATACAATTGAACTATTATCGCTGCAAGACGAAAAAATAAACCCAATTAAAATAAGTGAAAAGTATAATTTTTTCATTCTAATACTCCGTTTATAGATGTTTTACACAACATTTACCGATTTAGTAAGGGAATACATTAAAAAGGAAAATTTCTGAGAGTAACGTTTTTAATAACAAATCGGTAAAAATATTGTGTTCCCCACAACCTGCATATCCAATTTATATGCCAATCCGGTTTTTTGAATAATAATTATTGGATTATTAACCCGTCAAATCAAAAAATAGTCCTAAAAACAACGATTTTAATTGAATTTGATTGTGCGGAATACACTAAAGATGGGGCATTTGATGTAATTAATTAATTGTTATTTGTGGATGCTAAATTTATATAAGTTTCAAAAAGAGACATTATGTTGACATTTCAAGCTATAATTTAATTTCTCCAATTAAAAAGTTTACTGTAGAAACATTTTTTTAATAGAAAATAAAAGTGATAATGTCTTGAAAAATTTGGGGAGTAATAAATGTTATAAATTTGTTTTACCAAATCCGGTTTCAAATTTATGAGTGAATAAATTAAGTAAATTGAACCAATTCAGTTTTCAAGCTCAACGAGCTTAGTTTTAGCGTCAATTTTTTTATAAAATTTACGGGCTTTTGTAAGTAATTCCTTGCTTTTCTGTTCCTCATCCTTGGATTCGTATAATTTGCCCAATTCCGCGGTTGATTCAGCGGTGTTGATCTCGTTGTTAAAATCCTCATTCAAACGAATGCTGTTTTCAAAAAACTCTTCTGAGAGATTAAAATTATTAAGATTTTTCTGGATAATTCCCTTAACGCGATAAGCGTCGGCAATAGAGAGTCTGTCATTTATTTTGTACGAAATCTCAAGCGCTTTTTCAGCGAAAGCATCTGATAAATCCTGCTCGCCAAGCTGTGAATAGCTGTAAGCTTTTGCAATAAATGAAATAGCGCAGTTCGATAAATATCCTTTCTCCAAAGAGATGTTGATACTGTCGTTAAAGTATTTGATTGCCGTTTCGTTTTCATTTAATTCAGAATAAAGCATACCTATATTATGATTCAACCTGGCTAAGTTTCTGGGTTCATTTAATTTGCTGTAATAATTAAGCGCATTCAAAAAATAAGCTTTCGATTCCGAATAATTTCCGCGAATATTTGAATTGACACCCAAATTCAAATAAATCATAGCTTTTAGAGAATTATTATGGAGATTATGAAGAAACGATTCGGCTTTCTCGAAATGTTCCTTCGATTTGGAGATATTGCCTTTTTCACCTTCAATAGTGCCCATCATATTTTCGCACTTTGTCATTCCGGCAAAATCGGATAATTTATCAAAAATTTTATAAGCTTTTTTACAGAGGGAAATGCTGTCTTTCCATTCGCTCATATTCCAGGCGATTTTGGATTGTAATAGATATGTTTCACCTAATATAGAAATCTGATCTTTTTCAGTTCTTGTTAAAATATCGTCGGATACATCAATGGCTAACTCAAGTTCGCCGTAGTTAATCAGCAAATTTGTAATGGTTAAAGAAAGTTTAAGGAATTCAATTTGACTTACACGTGAATCGGCGAAGGTAAGGAGTTTATCGATTTGATCGCGAATATTGCTGCCGCTCTCAATTTCTTTAGAAATTTGGAATTTGTTTTCAGACGAAATTTCATATGGCTCAATTTTTCTTTTTTCAGATTCTTTGAGCAGCGTATAAAACTTTTGCGTTTCCTCAGTATCGAAATACTGCTTAAGTTCTAAAGAGATATCATCGATTATTTTTGAAGTTTTATTTTGCATT
>Ga0180007_10001356_pt1 | contig 34161 bp, 34 predicted proteins | sample MM_PC_MetaG_FD_121122 | JGI IMG/M metagenome (GOLD analysis project Ga0180007, IMG submission 121122) | Groundwater microbial communities from the Aspo Hard Rock Laboratory (HRL) deep subsurface site, Sweden - MM_PC_MetaG | ecosystem: Environmental > Aquatic > Deep subsurface > Groundwater... | reverse complement strand
TAAACTTTTCTTAAAATTTGCGGCCTTATTTTGGGGGATATTTTTGGCTATCTTTATCGTCATAAACTTTAGCGCTCTCACGAAAGAATGGCATTATTTTTGGGATGTAAAAATCCGTCAGACCGCTTATCGCGGCGCCGCCTCTGCCCCCACGGCCGCCCCCACACCCGTCTCAACCTTTAATCCCGCCTCTGCGGCCAATCTTTTTATTCCCAAAATCGGCGTCGAAGCCCCGATCACTTGGAGTGTTTCCGAAGACAACTTACCGGACAAACTCCTGGAGGGCGTGGCCCACGACGCTGGCACCGCTTTGCCAGGACAAACCGGTAATATTTTTATCACCGGACATTCTTCTTATTATTCTTGGTCGTCTTCCCCCTATAAAGATATTTTTGCTCTTTTGGAAAAACTAGAACAAAACGATATAATTTATATTCAATATTTAGACAAAACCTTTACATATAAAATTAATGAAACTAAAGTAGTTTCCCCACGAGATCTTTCGGTCTTGGAACCCGGCAACGGTCATAATTTGACCTTAATGACCTGTGTGCCGGTGGGGACTAATTTAAATCGGCTTATTATTAGCGCTTCCGAGATAAACTAACGAATGTTTCTTCCCTGGACTCTTTCTTCATCCATAAAAAATAGATTGTTGTCCTGAACGGAAAACTGGCCCGCTTGGGCAGAGCGCAGTTTAAATAAAAGGTGGTTATTGGAACCATCAAGCTCAATCACCCTTACTTCATCGGCTTGTTGAAAAATAAGATGATTATCATCCGGATAAATTATCGCAGCGGCAATATCTTGGCTGAAACGGCTGACCAATTTATCCTGGTAGTAAATTTCCGAACCATTAATTTTTAATAAGGCGGACTGTATTTGAAATTCTTTAACGAGCACTTCAGGGGTAAGGTTTTCTGGTGGAGTAATTTCTGGGGGATTTTCTAAAAAAAGTGTAACGCTTTGATTAATACTGGCTTTACCCGATTCAACCTGAATTGATTTTTGCCATGTTTGATATTTGTCTTTGGAAATTGTCACATCATAGCTTGCCGGAGCCAAATTAGCAATTCGGACTGGAAGACCGTAAGCGTAGAGTTGACCGTCAACTTTTACTTCAGCTTTTTCTTGGTTGCCGCCCAGTATAATCATACCTGTTTGAACTAATTTCCAAGTACGGTAATCCATCTTAAAACCATTGGCTTTAAGATGGATTAAGGCGGCGAAAAAAATAAAGGAGGAAATTAATCCCACCCAGAAAATGATAAAAAAAATTTTCCTTTTAATATTATCTCGACGAGTCATTGAGATTGAATTTTAACTTATTACATACTATACTATAGAGGAACTTTCCTTAAATTACAATATATGAGTAAATTTATTATTGAAGGCAAAAGACCGCTGGCGGGCGAAATTCCGGTATATGGGGCCAAAAATGCCGCTATCAAGATGATTGCCGCAAGCACCTTAATCTCCGGTTTGACCATTTTAGAAAATGTGCCGGACATTTTGGATATTCAAAAGATTTTGGTTATTTTAGAGAAAATGGGAGCAAAGTTTAAAAGGATAAATCATCGCCTTGAAATTGACACCCGCACTTTAAAATCCGGCAATCCTGACCCGGTGTTAGTGGCCGCCATCCGCGCTTCCATTGTCTTAGTCGGACCCCTTTTAGCCCGCTTCGGCAAAATTAACATTCCCCATCCCGGCGGCTGTACCATTGGTTCGCGGCCGATTGATCTCCATATTAAGGCCTTTCGGGATCTGGGAGTTGAGGTAACCGAAGATAAAAATCTCTATACCTTTCGTACCACTGATCAAACCCCAAGACAAACGGTTTTTCCGAAAATTTCCGTCACCGCCACCGAAAATATCCTTCTTTTTGCCAGCGCTCAAGAAGAAATAATAACGATTAAAAATGCCGCTATTGAGCCAGAAGTGCTGGATTTAATTACTTTTTTGAAGCGCGCCGGGGCCAAGATTGCCGTCCAGGACAGGACGATTAGAATAGAAGGGACTAAAAATTTAAAAGAAGTAAAGCATCGGGTTATTCCCGACCGCATTGAAGCCGGCACTTTTGCTATACTGGCCGCGGCGACCAAAAATTCTTTAAAAATTACCCAAATGGAACCTGAACATTTGGACGCCTTGTTGGAAAAGTTTTCCCAAATGGGCATTGTTTTTGAAAAAGGCAAAGATTTTCTTTATATTAAAGCTCCGGAGCATTTCTCGGCCATTAATCTTACCACTGCCGAATACCCCGGGTTCCCGACCGACTTACAACCGCCCATGGGCCTGCTTTTAACCCAAGCGTGCGGTCAAAACCGAATTAGGGAAAATCTTTTTGAGCATCGCTTAGGATATCTTAAAGAATTACAAAAAATGGGCGCCAAAGTAAGATTTTTAAATTCACAGGAGGCAGAAATTTCCGGTCCCACCCCGCTTGCTGGCGCGAAATTAGAAAGTTTGGACCTTCGCGCCGGCGCCACACTCCTGATTGCTGGGTTAAGCGCTCAAGGCAAAACAACAATTGAGCATGCGGAAAATATTGACCGAGGTTATGAAAAAATTGAGGAACGGCTAAGAGTGGTTGGGGCTAGCATCAAAAGGGTCTCATGATTTTGAAACGATTAGGGGTCGATTTAGGCACAACTAACATTTTACTCTATATACCGGAAAAGGGGATTGTGGTTAACGAACCTTCTGTGGTGGCTTTAGAGGTTTCTCAAAATAAAATTATGGCTATTGGTTCTGAAGCTAAAGAAATGCTTGGTCGCACACCCGAGAGCATCATTGCCGCCCATCCTTTAAAAGACGGTGTGATTGCTAATTTTGGCATCACTAGAGAAATGCTTCGCTACTATATTAATAAGTTAAGCGGTCGGGTGCGGCTCTTCCGGCCGGAACTAATGCTATCTATCCCAGCCGGCGCCACTTCCACTGAAAGGAGAGCAGTGACAGACGCGGCTTTACAGGCCGGCGCCAAAAATGCCTACTTAATTAAGGAACCCGTTGCCGCGGCTTTGGGAGCGGGTATTCCCATTGCTTCGCCTTCGGGTAATATGATTATTGATATTGGCGGCGGCACCTCGGAAGTAGCAGTGATTGCCTTGGGCGATATTATTGCTTCGGCTTCCGTCAGAGTAGGCGGTAATCGTTTGGACGAAGCCGTCGCTAGTCAAGTCCGCAAAAAGTATAATTTGGTGGTTGGCGAAGTCACGGCAGAGGCAATCAAGGTAAAAATCGGTTCGGCTTTGCCGCTCAAAAAAGAGGTTTCCATGGAAGTTTCCGGTTGTAATATGATTACCGGCCTTCCAGAAAGCGTCATGGTTTCTTCTTCCGAAATAATGGTGGCTTTGCGCGAGCCCCTTAATGAAATCATCGGTGCGGTTAAATCCGTTCTTCAACAAACTCCGCCCGAACTGGCTTCTGACATTATGGATAAAGGCATTGTCATGACCGGCGGGGGGTCGTTGCTTGCCGGCATTGATACTTTATTTACCAAAATCACTGGCGTACCCTGTCAGACGGCCGAAGATCCAATGCTTTGTGTGGCCAAGGGGACAGGCGCCGCCCTGGAAAACCTTGAGGCCTTTAAGAAATCCGTCTTGTGGCTGAAATAAATAATAAGGCCAAAATGAGAAATGAAAAAAGATGCTTATTGGTATTGATGCCTCAAAAGTAGTCAAACCCTTCAAAACCGGCACCGAAACCTACTCGGTGGAAATTATTAAAGCGTTAGCCAAAATTGATCGCCAAAACGATTATCTTTTGTATACGCCCAAACCTTTGGACAACAAATTGCCCGATTTGGGTAAAAACTTTAAAGTAAAAATTTTGCCTTTTGGCAAGTTTTGGACTCAAATTCGTCTTTCCTTGGAAATGCTTTCCCACAAACCCGACATTCTCTTTATTCCCGCCCACACCCTGCCGCTCATTTTCCCTCAAAAAACCGTCGTTACTTTACATGACTTGGGTTTTAAACATTTTCCTGAGCTTTATTCGAGAAGCGACATTTACTATCACAATTGGGCCATGGATCATTCTGTTAAACACGCTTACCGCATTTTAACTGATTCAGAATTTACTAAAAAGGATTTAATGTTTAATTATACTTTAGATCCGACCAAAATCAGCGTCGTGCCCCTGGGCTATGACGAAAAAACCTTTCGGCCACCGGCATCCAAAAGTCTCCGCCGCAAACCATATCTTTTTTACATCGGCCGTTTGGAAGAAAAGAAGAATATCGTCGGTATGATCAAGGCCTACGCTATTTTGCGCCAAGAAAAAGGAATCCGCCACCAATTCATTTTAGCCGGCCGGCCGGGATTTGGCTATGAGAAAATCAAAGAAGCGATAGCCAAACTTCCATCCGAAATCCAGCGCGATGTGATTGAGCTGGGCTATGTGGACCAAAAAACTTATATTAATTATTTAAAAAATGCTTCTATTTTATTTTTCTGCACTTTCTTTGAAGGGTTTGGCTTGCCCCTTTTGGAGGCAATGGCTTCCGGCGTGCCCGTGGTGGCCTCAAATTGCACTTCCATCCCGGAAATCACCGGTAAAGCCGCAGTTTTAGTTGACCCCACTAAACATTTTGAGATGGCGGTAGCTTTAAGCCGCGTTATCCATAATAAAGGATTACAAAAAGCCCTCATTTCTAAAGGTTTGACCCGCGCCTCCTTGTATTCTTGGGAAAAAACCGCTAAGAAAACTCTGGAAATACTTGAAAATCTTTAAAGAAGGGTTTAAGCTAAAAATAGGAGGAATAAATGCAGAATTTAGCCAATGGTTTAATTGGTCTTTCGGTGGTGGCGGTGATTTTATCAATGATTGGCGCCTTAGGCAAAAACCTGTGGCTGGCTTCAACCCAGTGGGTACTGGTGGCCGCGGTTTTGGCCATCTGGGCGGTCTATCTTAAAATCCGCGCCTAGAATTAAAAAACTGACCATTGACAACTAACAACTAAAAAGAGCTCCGACGTTTCAGTCGGAGCTCCGACGACCCCTTCGGGGTGTCGGAGGAGGGAAAATGAGAAAAACATTATTAATCGTGGCAGGAATTTTGGTAGTGGCGGCTATTGGTCTGGGAATTTGGCTCTACTATGGTGGACCGTCAGCGAAAATTAAAAATGAAAACCCAATTAAAGTAGCGGAGCTTTCTTCCGAAAGCGAAGAGACATTAGGTACTATTCTCTATCCCGGCGCTAAAGTTATTTCCGAGCTTTCTAAGACGGATGGCGTAGCTAAGGCCACTTTTGAAACGGATAATTCTTTGGAAGGAGTGATCAATATTTATTCCCAGGACTTAGTTAACCGTTATCCCAACGATTCAATAAGTCGTCAAAACAGCCGCAAAAAAGATACCCTTAACAATATGGCTATCACGCTGACCTGCTCAACCAAAACAGCCAAAATTACCGTTACGGCTTGGGCGACCAAAGAGGGAATGACCGAATTTGAAATTACTAAAGAAAAGATATAGATAAATTTATTTTTTTGTGCTAAAATAATCCCATATTTAAATGGCGAAAATTTTGGATGTAAAAATTGATTGTCTAAGTTTTCCCCAGGTGAGACAAAAAGTCACCCAATTTTTAAATACATCGGGCCTAAAGCAAATTGTCACGGTCAACCCAGAATTTATTTTGGCAGCGCAAAAAGATAAGGAGTTTAAAAAAATCTTAAACCGGGCTGATTTAAGCGTCCCTGACGGCTTTGGTCTCAAAGTTGCCGGCATTATTTTAGGAAAAAAGATAGGGGAACGGATAACTGGCGTAGATTTAACTTGGGAATTGGCAAAGCTGGCATCCGAAAAGGGTTCTAGTATTTTTTTGCTGGGTGCAGGGGCGGGTGTGGCCGAAAAAACCGCCAAACGGCTAAAGCTACTTTATCCTCATTTAAAAATCGCTGGCACTTATGCCGGCAGTCCCACAGAGAAGGGAATTATCGAAAAAATCAATGCCAGTCGGGCCGATATCTTGCTGGTTGCTTTTGGCGCGCCCAAGCAGGATAAATTTATTTATCACAATAAGAGAAAACTCAAATGTAGATTGGCGATGGGTGTGGGTGGAACATTTGATTATATTAGCGGTGTTGTTCATCGCGCACCGGCCTGGATGAGGTCTCTTGGTCTCGAATGGCTTTACCGATTAATCAAACAGCCCTCCCGAGTAGGCCGCATCTTTAAGGCGGTCATCATCTTTCCCTGCCGAGTGATTGGACAAAAAATAATCAACCGCTAGATTTAAACTAAGTGAAACCCTCCCTATTTTCAATGGCTCATACGTGTGAGCCATTGAAAAAGCAGGTGATATGGGATATTTTAAACGCCCCAGGGGGTGGGGCGTTTAAAAACCCCTTGTTACACTTCCAAAGTGTAACGGTGGTGGTGGAACAAACAATCTCCTAGCCTATTGACTTAGAAAGCGCTCTGTCCTATAATATAATCAGAGATGGTAAGTTACTAAACTTACTATTTTTTTTACTCAAAAAGCTGTATTTGACAAGCAAAATAATATTTATATAATGTAAAGTGACCTTTACATTCCGGAAATTTAGTATTCCAAATTATAATGTAAAGTAGATTTAACATTTTAAGGAGACGATTATGGCAATTTCACCTTTTATGGCCGCAATTAATCAAATTTGTGATGAAAAAGGTCTTTCCCCGGATATAGTTTTAGAAACAATTGAGGCCGCGGTGGCAGCCGCTTACCGTAAAGATTACGGCCGACCCTCCCAAAACATCAAAGCTAAATTTGAGCCGGAAACCGGTAAAACCAAAATTTGGCAGGTTTTTGATGTGGCAGAAGAAGTTGAAGATGATCAAAACCAAAAGACCCTAAAGGATGCTAAAAAAATCAAAAAAGGCGTCAAAATCGGCGATCAGGTGGAGATTGAGCTTGAACCTCATTCTGATTTTGGCCGCATTGCGGCGCAAACCGCCAAGCAGGTGATTATCCAGCGTATTAGAGAAGCCGAACGGGATATGCTCTATAAAGAATTCAAAGATAAAGAAAAGAAAATCTTAAACGGCGTCATTCAGCAAATCGAGGGCTCAACAGTAATTGTTGATTTAGGCAAACTCAATGGTTTAATGCTACCTTCGGACCAGATTACCCAAGAAAAATACTATTCTGGCCAGCGTCTTAAGATCTATGTTTTGGGTGTAGAAGAGACCAGCCGTGGTCCGCGAGTCCTCGTCTCCCGCAGCGACCCGAGTTTAATCAAAGGACTTTTTGAATTGGAGGTGCCGGAAATTTCCAGCGGTTCAGTGGAAATTAAAGGCATTACCCGTGAAGCCGGCCTCCGTTCCAAAGTCGCTGTTTTTACTAGTCAAGAGGGTCTTGATCCAGTTGGCTCCTGCGTCGGTCAGCGCGGCACACGCATTCAAGCAGTTTTAGCCGAAATTGGCGAAGAAAAAATTGATATTATCCTTTGGGATAAAGATGACATCCAATATATTATCAATGCCTTATCGCCGGCTAAAATTGAGCAAGTCAAACTTCACAAAAAAGAAAAAAAGGCCACGGTTTTGGTCAGCGACGACCAGCTTTCTTTGGCGATTGGCAAAGGCGGTCAAAATGTGCGGCTTGCTTCCAAATTGACCAGCTGGAGTTTAGATATTGAAAAAGCGGAAGTTAAAAAAGAAAAGACACCTGAAAACGACAACAAAGAAAAAACACCCAAAGAAACTAAAGCCAAACCTAAAGTTAAAAAATCAAACTCGCCCAAAGGCGGTTCAAAAAAAGCAAAGATATAAAATGAAAGATCCCGAAGAAATTTTTAAAAAATTTTCTCCCAGTTCCCGCAAAATTCTCATCTCGGCCCAAAAAATTGCCGAAAATTTGAGCACGATTCTTTCCAGCGAACATATTCTTTTGGCTTTGGCCATCACCCCTGGCACTTTATCGCACTCCATCCTACAGGAGCATATGATTTCTCTTGACCAAATTCGTTTGGTTATCTCTTTGCAAACGCGTCATTTACTCGGCGGCGACGGCGAAAAAATTTCCGACGATGCCCGAACAGTCATTAAAAAAGCCGCGGTCTTAACCAAAGATTTTGGCCACACCCAAATTGAGCCAGAACACCTTCTTTTAGCCATTACTTCCTTTGAGGAAATGCTGGCTTGCCAGATTATCCGTCGAATCGGCGCTGACCCGGAGGCAATAGCCGAACAAATTCATAACCTCTATGACGATATTGAAGAGCTTGAGGCCAATCCGCCGAAAACTTTGCCCAAACTCCAATTTTCCTTTCCTCCGTTTGAACCGCCTTTGGGTGAGCAAGAGATGTCTTCCCATGAAACCGGTTTTAGTGAAATGCCCTCTTCCGAACTGCGGGATTTTCCAGCGCAGACGGGTCAAAAAAACATCCTTGATTATTTTACGGTTAATTTATCTCGTCTGGCCCAAGAGGATAAGGTTGATCCCTTAATTGGCCGGGGTAAAGAAATCCAGCGAACCATTCAAATCCTTTGCCGGCGGACCAAAAATAATCCGGTTTTAGTCGGCGACCCGGGAGTGGGCAAAACCGCCATTGTGGAAGGTTTGGCCCAAAAAATCAATGAAGGCCAAGTGCCGACCGTGATCGCGGATAAACAAATTATTATGCTTGATTTAACGTTGCTGGTCGCTGGCACGATGTATCGGGGACAATTTGAAGACCGCATTAAAAAAGTCATGGATGAACTGGAAAAACTGGGTAATGTGATTTTATTTGTGGATGAAATCCACACTATTGTCGGTGCTGGTTCAGCCGAGGGTACGATGGATGCCGCCAATATTTTTAAACCGGCCTTAGCTAAAGGGAAATTGCGCCTAATTGGTGCCACGACTACGGATGAATATCGTAAAATAATTGAAAAAGATACGGCTTTGGAGCGACGGCTGCAGAAAATCACTATTGATGAGCCAACACCGACGGAAACTGTCGCTATCCTAAAAGGTCTTCGTTCCCGCTATGCTGATTTTCACGGTGTAGAAATTACAGACGAGGCTGTGAGCGCTGCCGTTCAACTTTCTAAAAGATATATCGCTGACCGATTTTTGCCAGACAAGGCCATCGATTTAATTGATGAGGCCGCCGCCGCCAGTCATCTTTGCTCCGGCAATCGCGAGGGGCTGCGTCTAAAAAATATGGAACGCCAGCTTAAACTTATTCAAAAAGAAAAAGAAGTTGAAGTTGAGCATCAAAACTACGCCAAAGCGGCCGAACTCAAAGACCTTGAAGAACGCCTTGTCCAAGAAATCCAGACGGCCAAACTTGCCCCAAAGACACAGAAAAAAGCAAAGATTGGTGCTCAAGAAATTGCCCAAGCGGTTTCGCTTTGGACTAATATCCCAGTAGAAAATTTGGGCAAAGAAGAAAAGAATAAATATCTGAATTTAAGCAAGATACTTAAAAAATATATTGTCGGACAGGACGAGGCGATTAAGGAAATTGCTCAAGCCATCCGCCGCGCCAAAACCGGCATTTCTGACCCCAACCGGCCGATTGGTTCTTTTGTTTTCTTGGGACCAACCGGGGTAGGCAAAACCGAGCTAGCGCGGGTATTAGCCCAGCAGCTTTTTGGTTCGCGCGAGGCAATTATTAAAATTGATATGTCGGAATTTATGGAAAAACATAATGTCTCTCGGCTTTTGGGCGCGCCGCCGGGCTATGTTGGTTTTGAAGAAGCCGGCCGCCTGACCGAGCAAGTGCGCAAAAAACCGTACTCGCTGGTTCTTTTTGATGAGATAGAAAAAGCCCATCCGGATGTTTTTAATGTTCTCTTGCAGATTCTAGAAGATGGTGAACTTTCTGACGCCAAAGGAAAAAAGGTTAATTTCCGTAATACCATTATTATTCTTACTTCCAACATTGGGGCTCGACGACTCAACCATCAGGCCGCTATTGGTTTCCAAGCCAAAGGCGCGGCGGTAAAAAGAGTAGAATCCGATTATCAAAAAATGAAAACCGAGCTTATCAATGAATTAAAAAATGAATTTCGTCCCGAACTTTTTAACCGTTTAGACAAAATTATCGTTTTCCGACCTTTATCTAAAAAAGACATTAATAAAATTGTGGACCTCAATCTTGAGATGCTCTCTAAACGTTTGTCTTTAGAGGGCTATCAATTATCTTTTACTGAAGAAATTAACGCTCTTATCAGTAAAAAGGGCTATGAGCCACAATACGGCGCCCGGCCGATCCGGAGAGCCATTGCTGACCTAATTGAAAATCCTTTATCTGAAGAGATTTTAGCCGGGAAAGTGAAAAAGGGAGGAAAAGTTTTAGCGGCACTCAAAAATCATAAGGTTCGTTTTGTCACACAAAAAAGTAGCTAAATCACTTTAGCTGCTCGAGGGACAAAAAGGTTTGGTGTAGTTCCATGAAACCCATCCTATCAAACTCATCCTATTGAGAGGTAAGACATTTAATAGCATATTTATACCACAAAATACGCTGGAGCGTAAAATATGTCATAGTTATAGTCATTGACAACCATCTGATATAGCGTTTTAATTAAAGTAAACGTGATATTTAAGGAGGGAGAATGCGACATCGCGGCTGGGCAGTTTTCTTTGTTCTAATTCTTTTTTCAACCATTCAGGGCTTGATTGTAGCTTTAGAATTTAACGCCTTACTTAAACCAGAGGCCATTAACAAAATCTTAGCCGAGGCAAAAATCTATGAAAATCTCCCGGAAATAATCCAAGCAATCAATGAGGAGGCCGCTAAGCAAAATCCAGAGCAAAAAACCGAGGATATTCAAAATCAAATAATGATTGAAGTGCTTACCTCCTTACTTGAACCCGCCACCATCAAAAAAGAAGTAGAAAAAAATACTTATCTTTTAACTGATTATTTAAACAATAAAAGGCCTCTCTCTGATGTTAGTTTTGATTTAAGAGATTTAAAGAAAAATGTTGAAAAAAATCTGCCCGCTATCATATCAGAAAATCTCAAAGACCTGCCACCCCAACAAGGATCTTCCGCTAATCTCTCCGAGGCGATTTTAAAAAGCATTCCTTTCAGTTTTTCCTTAAGTGAAATTAAAAATTCCGAACAAACCTTTGCTAAAGTCAAATTGACTTATAAATTAACAAGATTCAGTCCTTGGATTTTTGGCGGATTAAGTTTGTTTTTACTTCTAATCTTGGCTTATTGGGGCCGGAGTTCAAAAAGAACAATTTTTAAATGGTGGAGCATCAGTTTACTTTTGCCAGCTGGCAGTTACCTCATTTTTTGCCTTTTAGGCAATCTTATTTCCGAGTATTCTAAAACCTATACTTACAGCCAACTTGGCGCCCAGGTCAATCAAACACTAATTGCCGCGATGATGCCTTTTTTTGACGCCATTAATCAAAACACTTTACCAGTGGCTTATTTGTATTCCGGTATATTATTCGGTCTCGGTCTGCTTTTCTTGATTATCTCCTTCTTCTTCCCCAAACCCCTCACACCACCGTCCGTCACACCTGGAAAAAATTTGTAAATCCGTTCCCAATCTGTTATCATTAAATTTACTATGACCTTTGATGATCTCAAGGGGAAAATTAACTATTTGAGCGATTCTGACCAAAACTTAGTCAAAAAGGCCTTTGAATTTGCCCAAAAATTTCATGCCGGCCAAAAACGCTTTACCGGCGAACCTTTTGTTGAGCATGGACTGGAAACGGCTGCCTTTATTGCCGATTTACACCTTGATCCCCAAGCCGTAGCCGCGGCGCTCCTCCATGATGTCTGCGAAGATACCCCTTGCGATTTAACGCAGTTAAGAAAAAACTTTGGTAAAGGCGTCGCTTTTTTAGTTGATTCTGTGACCAAATTAGGAAAAATCCGTTTTATGAGGCGCTGGCTGGTTTTACGCGATGAAAAAGAATTACAGGACTTTGACCGCCAAGTAGAAACCTTAAGAAAAATGTTTATGGCGATGGCCCGAGATATTCGAGTGGTTTTAATTAAACTGGCCGACCGGCGCCACAATATGAAAACTCTCCAAGGCGTGCCCGAAGAAAAACGCTTAAGAATTGCCAAAGAGACCTTAGAAATCTATGCGCCCCTGGCTTACCGTTTGGGAATGGGAAAACTTAGAGGTCAGCTGGAGGATTTAGCTTTCCCCTATGTTCATCCTGAAGAATATGAGAAATTAAAAAAATTAACGGCTGACCGGCTGGAAAAAAAAGAAAAATATATTGAAAAACTTAAAAAAACTCTTCATAAAAAACTTTACAAAGAGAAAATCAAAGTTCTAGAAATTCATGGTCGGGCTAAGCATCTTTATTCCCTTTGGCGCAAACTCCAGCGCTACGATAACGACCTTTCGTGCATCTATGATTTGGTGGCTTTAAGAATTGTTGTTCCGACGGTAGAAGACTGCTATAAAACTTTGGGAGCAATTCATAAAATGTGGAAACCCTTGGTTGGCCGGATTAAAGATTACATTGCCCAGCCCAAACCCAACGGTTATGCTTCAATCCACACGACGATTTTTGCTCCTGCCGGCGAAATTGTGGAAATTCAAATCAGAACCAGCCAAATGCACGAACAGGCGGAATTTGGTATTGCCGCCCATTGGCACTATTCGGAGAAAAAAGGCACCTTGGATTATCTATTTAGAAGGGCAAGCCGTGTACCCAAAAAAGAATTAATCTGGGTAGGGGAATTAACCAATTGGCAAAAAGCGCAAAAAGATAATAAAGAGGTAGCCAGTGCCCTGGGAATGGATTTTTTTTCTGATCGCATTTTTGTTTACACGCCCAAGGGCGATATCAAAGATTTGCCGGCCGGGGCCACGCCGGTTGATTTTGCCTACGCCATCCATACTGACATCGGTAATCACCTCGGTGGCGCCAAGATCAACGGCAAATTAGTAGAGCTCTCACATCCTCTGCAGAACGGCGACATTGTAGAAATCATTAAAGCCAAAAAAGAAACTGGCCCTAAGCGCGACTGGCTGGAAATTGCCAAAACCTCCCTGGCTCGTTCTCGCATTAAACGTTGGCTAAAAGGATAGAATAGCTTGCTTTTTCTGTTTCAATACCATATAATAGAGTAAATAAGGATGCTATGGCTAGACTTCTTCAAAATCCCCGCGGCACCAAAGATATCCTGCCCGATGAACAAAAATACTGGCAGTATATTTTTGATATAGTCAAAACTCAAATGGGTATTTTCGGCGCCGGCCGGATTGAGACACCCATTTTTGAATTTGCGGAAACTTATGTCCGTTCCATTGGTAAAGGCACTGATATTATAGACAAAGAAATGTTTGGAGTTCGACGGATATCTAATTTTGAAAGCGATAATTCCAACGAAGAAGATTCCAGAATAATGGTCCTTCGTCCTGAATATACTGCCGGCATTATGCGCTCTTACATCCAAAACGGCATGGACAATCTCCCTCAACCGGTCAAGTTATGGTATTTTGGACCGGCTTTCCGCTACGAACGGCCCCAAGCCGGCCGCTACCGCATTCATAATCAATTTGGCGTGGAGGTAATTGGCGATAGTGATTCTTTAACCGACGTCGCGGTAATTTTCTTGGCAATAGAGACCTTAAATAAAATCGGCATCAAAAACATCAAAATTGATATTAACAGCATCGGTTGTCCCATCTGCCGACCAAAAATGAGAAAGAAGCAAATTGAATATTTCCAAAATTTTCTCCCTGACCTTTGTCCGGACTGCAACCGCCGCTATGTCGAAAACCCTCTAAGAATCTTTGACTGTAAAGAAACCAAATGTCAGAGAATTATTAGCGGTGCGCCGCCAATAATTGACATGCTCTGCGATAACTGCAAAGCTCATTTTAAAGAAGTGCTGGAAAACCTTGATAGTTTGCAGGTAAATTATAATCTTAATCCTCGGCTGGTGCGGGGCCTAGATTATTACACCCGGACAGTCTTTGAGTTTTATTTAAATGACGATGACCGCAATTTGGCTCTTTTGGGCGGAGGAAGATATGACGCCTTGGCCCCGATTTTGGGAGGAAAAGAAACACCGGCGATTGGCTGGTCCGCGGGTGTGGAAAGAATTGTAAGCGTCCTCAAGGAAAAAGAAATTCCGGTTCTCGAAGAGCAAATGACCGATATTTGCCTTATTCAAATTGGCGCCAAGGCCAAAAAAGTCGCTTTTGTTTTGATGAAGCAACTGGTAGCCGAAAACCTCCGTGTCACCAATATCTTAGGTAAAGAATCGCTCAAGGCCCAACTTCGCGCGGTCGGCAAAATGGGCGCCAGGATTGCTCTCATTGTTGGTCAACGCGAGACAATGGACAAAACCGCTATTTTTAAAGATATGGATACCGGTTTTCAAGAAACCGTGGACCAAAATAAACTGATTGAGTTCTTGAAAAAGAAATTAAAATAGTTTTTAGACGTTCTCAAAAAGCTATCCACAGCTGGCGGGCCTTGACTTTCGGTTTTTGTTCGTATAAGATAGAATAGGCGAACAAAAAGCGAAATATAAATAGTGGGCCGAGGAAATATTATGGACCATTTAACCCCGCGACAAAAAGAAATTTTGGACTTTATTGAAGGTTACATTGCCTCTCACGATTACGCCCCCTCCTATCGTGAGGTGGCCGAATTCTTCCATCTTTCATCGGTGGCCACGGTGGCCGACCATATTGAAAATTTAAAACAAAAAGGGTTTTTGACCAAGGACTTCAACGAAGCCCGCTCCTTGCAACTCACCCCCCGCTGGGATGAACGCACTTTTGAAATCCCATTGATGGGGCTGATTGCCGCCGGCGCGCCGATTGAAGCCATTCGTACTAATGAAACTATCGATATCCCGCGCGACATGATGGGAAAAAATATCTTTGCCCTCAAAGTCCGCGGGGATTCGATGGTGGAAGACGGCATTTTTGACGGCGACTATATTATTATTGAACCAACCGCCACCCCCAATAACGGCGATATTGTGGTGGCACTTTTGGACAATGAAAATGCTACTGTGAAAAGATTTTTTAAAGAAAAAGATCATGTCCGCCTGCAGCCCGCTAACGCCCGCTATGGTCCGATCAGAGTCAAAAAAGTCATGATTCAAGGAAGGGTCAAAGGTGTCATTAGAAAATTTAGATAAAATTATTAAACTCACTTTAAGGAGGTTGGATGTCGGTACAAATTGAAATTATTCTCATCCTATCTGTTTTGGTTTGTTTGCTTTTCTGGCTTTGGCGAAAAGCAATCGGCAATTACCAAGAACTTAGTTTTCGCAAAACCTCGCTTTCTTCGCGTTATGGCAAAATGACCGAGCAGTTTATGCCTTTTTTAAAGGACTTTCCTTATGATCCGACTAACTTCCGTTTTATCGGCTCGCCAATTGATGGGATTCAATTTAATGAGGACAAAATCATTTTTGTTGAATTTAAAACCGCGGACTCTGCTCTTTCGGCCCGCCAAAAACAAATCGCGGAATTAGTTTGGCAAAAGAAGGTGGAGTTTGAAGAATATCGGATGGAGTAGAAACACAATTCATTCTCATAAAAATTCTAAAGGATAATGAATGTTGGAAGACGGCGGGGCCTAAATTAGTTTTTGCAAATCCTTCCTAATTTTATAAACTTTTTCCGCATCTTCTAAAACTTTAGAATTTATCTCACAAATAAACATCTGTTCTTTATTGTGTTTCACCTTTTTTAAAATTCCCTTAAAAGGCACTGTTATTTGGGATTGTCCTATCAAATCATCACTGATTCTTCCATGTTTGAATTTTCCAGCCGCATTAGCATAAACCAAAACTATTTCATTCTCAAAAGCTCGGGCGATACATAAAGAATTAACACTTTTTATTTCGGCGTCTTTATCATATTTTGTTCCAACACCTGCATCTTTTTTGCTCCAAAAGCTGAGACAGTAAACTATTTTAACTCCCCTTTGAACCATTTTTCTAAATATTTCAGGGTATATTAAATCCCAACAAATAATTAGACCTGCTTTCCCATATCTTGTATTAAAAACGGAAATTTCATTACCAGACGTTAAATATCTGCGTTCGGGGTGCCAAAGATTAACTTTTCTATATTTCCCTTTTATTTTTCCCTTTGAATCAATATAGTAAGTTGTATTAAACCAATCTTTTCCATCACCTTCTATAAAAGAACCGGTAACAATATCAATTGAATATTTTTTAGCTAATTTCTGAAAATAGTCACGGTATTTTCTATTAAAGTCAACATATTTATCATTTCCTAAAAGGGGCCCAGTGATAAAATCTTCAGGGAAAACTATAATATGGGCTTTCTTAGAGGCGTACTTTATAAAATTTTCTGCCTTTTTGAGATTTTCAATTGGCAAAAATTGCTTAATTTCAAATTGGACGACTGCTATCTTGAATTTCATGTAATTATTTTAGCAGAAAAATGCTTTGAGATCAAGGGGCTAATTTTTAATTTCAACTAAAATTAAAAATTAAAAAAATGACAAAATAAACCTTAAATTTATCTGCTGTTTTTCGCGATCGCGATATTTATACGATGATTTGAATCCGTTATTTGTTATACTTATTTACCATTAGATTAAATGTCTTACCTCCGCCGCTCCGTCGGCGGGGAGGACTTCACTAAATATTTCTGTCTCGTTGCTTCGCGGTAGAGAACGCCACTAATGTGGTATTGGGTTAATTCTGAGGTCTTTTTATTCTTTTTCACTGGCGCTAACTTTAATATCTTTCCTGATAGCCGACAATAAATACGCGAAAGGCCCCGCCGATGCGGGGCCTGGGTCAGGGGTTGGGGTAGAAAAACGTATGATGGTGGGGCGCCGGCCCCGCGGAGAACGCTATCCACTGGGGGAGGAAGTGCATCTGTCCCAGCGTAGGTTCAGGGGCCGGCAGCCCCCTTCTTGCTCCCACGACCATCTCGAGGGCGGGGAGCGGGTGTGGTAGCAATGCCGGTCCATAGCGACCGAACCAGCATCACCCCCTTAGAGATGCCGGTGTTAGCCATGGCGGATACCATGGCCGGAGACGATTGTCTGAATTCGAGACAACCTCATAACTGATGTCATGAGTTCATCTGATTGTTCAGACAATATTAATTATAACACAAATAGTATAATTTGTCAAGTGTTTTGAGCCAAAAAATAAAAAAGGGCTCCGAAGAAGGGTAAGCGTACCCGACTTTAGAGCCCGAAGGATCCCTGCCCAATGGCAGGGGGGAGTTTGATTTGAACCGACACTTTTTTTGCTACCGTCCCCACATCAATCCCTCCTTCCGGCGGGAGACGATCTAATCTAGCTATATTATAGCACTAAACCCAGATTTGTCAAGGGTTATCTTGATTTCTCCCGCTACTTCTTCTATATTAAAACTATGGAAGAAAAACCCATCAAAATTGCCCTCGCCAGCGAAGAAGACCGCTATCAATCGGTTTTTAAATCCCTTGATCTGCTCTTTGAAGACATCAGTCCGCAAATTTACCGTCTTGACCCCAAAGAGGACTACATTCTAGTTAAACCCAACTGCATTGATACCCATAAAAAGGCGGCGGTGACTGACCTTGAGGCGCTGCGCGCGGTTTTAGACTTTATTCAGCCCCTTTGGACTGGCCGCGTGATTGTAGCTGAGGGCTCGGGTTGCGGCAATACCATGGAGGCCTTTAAAAATTTTCATTACTTAACCCTAAAAAACGACTTTCCTAAATTGGAATTTCTGGATTTAAACTTTTCTAACTCAATCTTTATTGATATTTTTGACCGCAATCTCAAACCCCTCTCAATCAAAATTTCCGATACCGTCGCCGAAGCACCATTGCGCATTTCCGTCGGCCCCCCTAAAACCCATGACAGCACGATTGTCACCTTATCAATTAAAAATATGGCCGTGGGTTCAATGCTTAAAGATGACAAAGCCAAAATTCACCAAGGCCCAAAAGCCATTAACCGTTCCATTGTCGCTATTAATCAATATACCAAACCCCACCTTTCAGTCATTGACGGCTGGATTGCCATGGAAGGCGATGGCCCGGTGGACGGCCAATCCATAGAAACTCATTTTGCTGTCTCGTCCTGCAATGCTCTTGCCGCCGATACTTTCACCACCGAACGAATGGGGTTTAACCCCTTGCAAGTGGGCTACCTTAACCTCCTCGGCGCCGCCAAAATCCGCAAACGCTTTCAGGTTTTAGGACGCAAAGCCAAAGATTTTACTTTCCGCTTCAAGCCCCATCAAACTTACCTTAACCAAATTGAGTGGGAATAAGGAGTGCTTATGGGTAGAATTTGGGATATTATCCCTCCGCCACCACGCCCGGCTCAATCTTCCAACCGAAGAAGGAAATCTCCCCAAACCTCCTCGGTACTATTCTTTATCTTTATCCTTATTATCCTCGGCGTTATCTTTTACGGCTCCGCCCAAAAACCTAATCTTAAAATCAATGGTCAATCTACCAGCAATCCCGTCAGTCCCAGCCCGTCGCCAAGTATAGAGGCAAAAATTCCTTCGGGGACCCGACCGCTAATTAAACTCATCAACGGCAGCGGTCAAGTTGAGCAGGAAGATAAAGTTAAAAAAATTTTAACTGAAGCCGGTTTTAAAATCGCCAAATCCGAAAACGCCCTAAATCTATATGACAAAACCATTATTTACTATGATATTTCTCAAGAAAAAAACGCCCAAGAGATTGCAGAAGCCCTGAAAAAATACCAAACCTACTTGCAAAAATTAAGCCAAGATTCCAGCTATGACATTATTATTGTCATTGGCCCGCAATAAATGATATGATAATATTAGGAGTCAATCTAAGGAGGTTTAAGTGAATACTGACCCAAACACTCAAAATGACAATCAAGATGAGCAAAATGTGGGCGTAGGCACACCCAATATTGGCGTTGAGAAAGTCGCTCCTCAGCCGGGAATTCCCCCTTTAGCTATCGATAAACCAGAAAAGCCAACCACACCGCCGGCACCCCAAAATCAAAATCCTGATAATGCTGATATTGAAGTAGAACTGGACCCCAAACCAAATACAATTCAAGTCAAGCACTACGGCCAAGAAGAAGCATCGGAAATTGCCCCAGCACCGCCCGAGGAAATTCAGCCGAAAAATGACCCTTTGCCGCCGGTCAAGGCCTCTACTGGACCTGGTGCCCGCATCGTCCTCCTGACGCTCCTGGCTCTGGTTTTGGGTTCGGCCGGTGGTTTTTTTGGCTATCGCTATTATGACCAGGTTAAAACTACTGCCTCCACTCCGGCCACCCCAACGCCCAGTCAAACACCGTCCTTGGATACCAATCTCTGGCCCATCTATACCAACACCACTTATAAATTCTCTCTGAAGTTCCCTAATGGCTGGGTAGCCTCCACTACTGACCCGGCGGCCGAAAGCGTTACTTTTACCTCCAACGAAGAATCATTAACCCAAACGCCAACTGGTTACAAAATTGAAGTTGTCTTTCAGGATTCCAATGGAAAAACCTTAAAAGCTTGGGTTGACGATAATACCATTACCTTAGCCGAAACCAAAAAGCCCAAAGAAATTCAAGTTTCAGAAGGTACGGCCTATCAGCAGGAACTTTCCAAAAACGGTTCAAAAATCGCCACCTATATTGAAAGACCAAACAAAATTATGATTGTCACTTACAGTGCTCCAGAAAATCTCTTTGGTCAGGGCGGCGACTGGTACAACAATCTTATTAATTCCATTAAGCTTTTGTGAAATAAGGTAGAACCAAAAGTTATTTCAAGGAGGGTTTTTGTCTGGAAAAACTACTACTTTTATTAAAGAGAATCTCCAATTTTTCTACTCGCTAATTTTAATTTTACTTATCCCGGTGGCTATCATCGCCAATACTTTGTGGGATATTAAAAAATCTCAAGGTAATATGGAATTGGAGCTCCAAAAAAAAGCCGAATTAGTCACCATGGTTTTTGCCAGTACCATCAGCGATTCTTTAGACAATAACGCCTTGCTCCAAAGTAAAATTAACGAAGTTACTGGATCATCAAAAGAGATCAAAGAAATAACCATCCTTGAACCCCAGGATGAAGGTTTTATAGTTGTGGCCAGCTCCGAAGCAAACAACTTAGGAGTAATCTATAAATCCCTGCAAAACACCAGCGCTTGGGTTGAAGATAAAACCATCCCCACCCTGGTCAGCGACGCCAGCCAAAACCCCCCTGAAAGATACTGGGTGATTATCAGTCCTTTAAAAAATACCAATTTGGAAGAAAAGGCCCTTATTGATTTAAAAATCTCTTTAGCCGAGATTGACGCCGCTACCAGGGCGGCAGCCAAACAAACATTAATAGTTTTAACTATTACGGTTTTTGCTGTTCTGTTGCTCTTGATTAATCACTTCCGTTTCTTTGAATACGCGGTCCTTTTCAAGCGGCTTAAAGAAGTGGACAAAATGAAAGATGATTTTATTTCCATTGCCTCTCACGAACTCAAAACGCCCATGGCCGCCATTAAGGGCTATATGGGAATGCTGTTTGAGGGTGTGGCCGGAAAATTTGATGCTAAAGCCAAAGACCATCTTAATCGGGTGATGGGCAATGTCCGGCGCTTGGATGTTCTGGTCAATGAACTCTTAGATGTTTCCCGTCTAGAACAGGAGAGAATCCAATTTGATATGCAAGCCATGGACATTGCCAAAATTATCACCGAGGTCACCAATGAACTCACCGTCCAAGCCGAGGAGAAAAAACTTTCCGTGGAGTATCAGCCCCTGCCTCCGCCTCATCCTCTGATTTTTGCCGATCCGGACCGTATCGCCCAAATTTTAGACAACGTTATTGGCAATGCTCTTAAATATACCTTTAGGGGCGGCGTTGTTATCTACCACCGAATTGAAGGCAATTATCTTAAAACCACAGTCAAAGATACTGGTGTGGGCATATCGCTCCAAGACCAAAAACATCTTTTTGAAAGATTCCATCGCATCCGCACGGAGAAAACCATGGATATCCCGGGAACTGGTTTGGGCCTTTGGATCGCCCGTGAATTGGTTTTAAGAATGAACGGTAAAATTTACGCGACTTCCCAAGAAAATGTCGGTTCGGAATTTACCATTGCTTTTCCCATCATTAGAGAAACGAAAAAATGAAGAAACCTTCTATTTGGTTAGTTTTTATTTTATACTTGCTCATTTTTGTTATCGCGGGCGTGGTTTTTTATTTTAAATATCTTAATCAGTTTCTTTCTTCTAATGCTACTCCCATTCAAATGAATACTTTAGCTCCTGCCTCTTACCTTTACTATTCTGAAGGAAATAATCTTTACCGATTTGAGCCAACTTCGTCAAACAATATTGCGGAAGTACGCCTTGAACCGTTGCTTAAAACTGGAAAGGTAAACCATTTTGTGCTAGATAAAACCCGCCTCTGGGGTTTTTATGAGCTTGGTAGTAACGGAAAAACAGAAATTTGGCAAATAGATATGGCCGATAAAAAGTCAACCGCCATCGCTTCGTCTAGCCAGATAAATTTTCAAGGGTTTGAAAATTTTTCCCAACCCAAAATCAGCCCCGACAATACCAAATTGGCCCTGGTAGGGAAAAATCAGAAATTAGATGTTGTTTTCATTAAAAACCTTTCTGATAATTCTCTGCTTAAATTAGGCGAGAGTCTGTCATCCAAAATCTCCGATTATTCTTGGACGGATGATTCCAAAAATATTCTTCTTTGCTCCAGTAATCTCTTGAAAAACGCCTGCTGGCAGGTTGATTTAAAAACCCGAACTCCTGCGCAAATCTTTGAAGCAGAAGTCCGACAAATTTCCGCCGAAACCGGAAAAATTATTTACTTAGCCAAAACCGACACCTATCATCTTTTTAATCTTAAAAAAACTGGTCAAGTACCCGAGCAAATTGATAACCTAACTCCACCTAAAGAAATTGTTTCTTTTCAAACTAACCCTTCGGGCCAAAAAATTGTCTATGAAGTCAAAGAGGGTTTAAAAACCGATATTTATGAATCAGATCTTGACGGAGCCAACCGCCTGCAGCTGACCACTGACGGCACCAGTTCCCAACCACTTTATTCTCCGGATGGGCAAAAAATTGCGTTTTTAAAAGACGATGGTCTGTATTGGATCGGCAGCAGCAAATCAGCTCAAAAAATTCTTAATTTAGCCGTACCGGCCGACTATCTTTTAAACTGGCGATAAAAAGGAAAAAATGACTAAAAAGAAAAAAAATATCATTATTATTGTGGCAACTATTTTCGGTTTTGCCCTTGGCGCCGCCGGCTATGTGGCTGTAAAACAATACTGGCCTTCTTATATCGCCGAGGGGCAGCTTACCGCTCACCGCAGTCCCAAGCCAAAAACTACGGCTAATACCCTGGACGGCACTCAAGTTTCTCCAGAGAGGGCCAACCGCCACCCCTTGGCCGTAGTTGTGGAAAACCACACTCAAGCCCGGCCACAGGTTGGGATAGATAAGGCCTCTATCATCTATGAAGCCATCTCTGAAGGAGGCATTACCCGCTACCTGTTACTTTTTGGCCCCAATGACGCCGCAAACATCGGACCGGTTCGTTCAATGCGGACCTACTTTTTGGACTGGGCGGCAGAATATAATGCCTTTTTAGGCCATTGTGGGGGCAACATTGACGCTTTAGACCGCATTGGTCAAGAGGGGGCCCTTGATTTAGACCAGTTTGGGGTCAGCGATAAGGGCTACTGGCGCGAACCAGAGAAGGGGAAAGCGATTGAACACACGATGTATACCAGTTCGGAAAAACTTTATGCCGTCGCTCGAGAAAAGGGTTGGGAGATGACCGGCAATTTTACTTCCTTAAAATTCCTTAACCCCAAGGAGTTTAAAACTAACCCGAATGTAACCCAAGAAATAACCATAGATTTTTCCAGTCCGACCTATAAGGTTTCCTATAAATATGACCCTATTAACAATAATTATCCTCGAGATCTTGGCGGCTCTCCCCAGAGAGACCAAAAAACTGGCAATCAGCTTTCGCCGACTAACATTATTATCCAATCTGTTGAGCGCTGGGAAGCGCCTACTCGGATAAACGAAACCGGTTGGGCGATGAAAACCATTGGCGAAGGCAAGGCCTATGTGGTTTATGGCGGTCAAAAAATTGATGCCACATGGAAGAAAACCGACCTTAAATCCCGTACTTTATTTTACGACTCTTCGGGTAAAGAAATCTCCTTCTTACCCGGCCAGTTCTGGTACGAAATCGTCCCGCCGGATGTTTTTGCTAAAATTATCATCAAAACCGAAACGAGTACTCCGACACCCTAAGAGAAATAGGGGATACTTCTATATATAGCGATTTTATACCACATTTTATGCTGGAGCGTAAAATGTGGTATAGCGCCAGCTTAGATAAGTTAATTTCTTTTATCTAATTACAAAGCATTCATGACCGATTCCACGGCGTAATGCCATGAGCCATCTTCGGCGTAAACTCGGTTAATAGAAGCGGGGGTGGTCAATCCTCGGTCAAAATAACGAGTTTTTAAGTACTCAAACTGATTGCGGATGCCTTCTTGAGGAGTACTCCAAGAAGCATATCCGCCGCCGGCGGCCTTGCGGCCAAAAAAGTTATTATTGGTTCGAGCTAAATGAGAGGTGAAGTTGCCGGATTCATGGTAACCAATGGCAAAAACCAACTTCCAGTCAATACCAAACTGCTCGCCATATTCCTTCATAAGGGACTTAAATGTTTCTGGATCGTAGTTTTGACAGCCGGTCTCTACATCAATTCTGGAACAACCGGTCTCAACTTTAACCACTTTTTCCGGCAAATTCAAAGGAATAACCCCATTTTCACTAAACTGGATCGTGGTCTGATAAACCGGTCTTTCAAAAGGGTAGCCGCCAAAAGGAATTAAGGTAAAAAGAAACACCACCGAAGCCAATCTCACCATATTAAAGAGATGGGCCCCTCTAAAGTCCGTAATTAAGTTCTTAAATTTTAAGATAAAGTTTTGCATTTTTTTCATATTTTTTCCTAAAACAAAAATTCTCCCGGTTTCCCAGAAGAACCTAGTATTATAGCACAATTGGGCCAGAATGTCAAGGAATAGGAGCAATTGTGCGCGGAAAATTTTTTGACAAAAATTTATAGCATAAAAATAGATGCCTGTCAAGGGCAACTCAAAAAGACCCCAGATGGAGGGGTCTTTTTGATGCTCTAATATGCCAGTTTTACATACCAGCGTCTTGAGCAATCTGTTTGACTTTATTAACATACCATTGAGCATGGTTATAGTTAAACAATGCGCCGTCAATATTACCTTCGGCCGCGCCGCTGGAAGCCAAGAGATTGGCGGCGCCGAAAACAGCGTCTTCAACATTGGTAATATCAGCTCGGCCGTCACCATTACCGTCAACGCCGTAGGTTCGCCAAGTGCCCGGCATAAACTGCATCGGACCGCGAGCCCCGGCGTAAGAGGCCTCACTCGTAGAGTCAGAAGCCCCGGTTTCGACATAGTGAACGGCTTCCAAGAGCTGCCAAGGAACACCGTAGGCAGAAGCGGCACGCTCGTACAAACCTCTAAAGTAAGAGGGGTCGCGTTCCACTCCACGACTCGGTGTGCTCGAGTAAACAACACTTTGAGCCGATTCGGCCTTGGAGCGTTCTTGGGCGTCAAAGTTAGATTCACCGGTGCTGGCTACCACCTGACGGTCCTTAGCCGTGATAGCCAAAGGATTGGTAGCATCAAACTTAATGGCGCTCTGATACTGCGGGCGGGTCGGGGTTTTGACCGCATCAATCGGCACCAGCGACAAAAGCACGATTACTGAAAGCATTTTTGAAGCCATCAAAAAAGCGGAAATCTTTTGAGCATTCTTTTTGGCAAATTTTTGAATGTACGCTTGGGTTTCCTCATAAACCGTACCAGAAAAAGAAACAATTTGAGCAAACATATTTGAAAGTGTCCTTTTCCTTGGATTTCACCTTGATCGCACCAGAGATGGTCAATCAGACAAAATCGAAGGATAAAAAAATTCTTCCGGGTTTCCGAAAGAACAGCACATTATAGCACAAAACTTGCCTTTTGTCAAGACCTTGGCTATAATAAATTTAAAGAAGGGAGGTGATAAACTTGGCAGAAGAAAAGTGCGAAGAAAAATGCGACTGCGGCAAGGTGGTGGGTAAAATCACTCACTACTATTCAAAGTTAGGCGTGGGCATCATTGAATTAAGCGATACCCTTAAGGCCGGCGACAAAATCAAAATCAAAGGTCATTCCACTGAAATTGACCAAAGCGTTGACTCTATTCAGATAAATCATGCCGATGTCCCAGAAGCCAAAAAGGATGATGTCGTTGGTATTAAAGTCAATGATAAGGTCCGCGAAGGTGACGAGGTTTACAAGGTAGAATAAAAAAGTTTTCCCAAGCAAAAGGCCGTCTCTCTTGCTGGGGAATAGTTTTTTGTAGTCCAAAAAATCCCTAGGGATTTTTTTAAATATTTAATGTATAATGCGGATGCGATGAAAAAACAGGACTTATTTGAAGAAAACCTAGACCAAACCTATGAAAAAATTGCTCCTTTGGCGGAGAAAATGCGGCCGAAAAAACTGGAGGATTTTGTCGGCCAGGAGCACATTTTAGACAAAGGCAAACCTCTAAGAGAAGCGATTTTGAAAGGAAACATCAGCTCTATTATTCTCTGGGGACCGCCGGGCTGTGGTAAAACCACGCTGGCCAGATTAATTGCTTACTATACTAAATCCTGCTTTGAACAATTTAGCGCTGTGACCGCCGGGGTTCAAGATGTCCGGAAAATTACCAAAGAGGCCATTGACCGCTTGAAATTTCGCCGTCAAAGAACGATTCTCTTTGTGGATGAAATTCACCGCTTCAACAAAGCCCAACAAGACGCTTTCCTGCCATATGTGGAAAACGGAACGATTATTTTGGTAGGCGCCACCACTGAAAACCCGGCTTTTGAGATCAACGCTCCGCTTATTTCCCGTTCGCAAGTTTTGGTCTTAAATGCTCTGACCGAGCATGATATTATTAAACTACTTAGACGGGCGTTACATTACTTTCCCAAACATAAATTTGAAAAAGACGCGCTGGCGCACATTACCGAAAAGGCCAGCGGCGATGCCCGAACCGCTCTTAATGCTCTGGAAGTGGCTTGTAGCACATCTTTAAATATCACTTTAAAAATTGCAGAAGTTGCCGTCCAAAAGAAAGCAATTTATTATGATAAAAAAGGGGATTGGCATTATGATACGATTTCGGCTTTTATTAAATCCATGCGCGGTTCCGATCCTGACGCTGCTTTGTATTGGTTAGCTCGAATGCTCAAGGCCGGCGAAGATCCGGTTTTTATCGCTCGACGGATGGTGATTTTTGCCTCCGAAGATATTGGCAATGCCCTACCCACTGCTTTGGTGGTAGCAACATCATGTATGCAGGCAGTTCATATGGTGGGAATGCCGGAAGCAGGGATAATTCTGGCCCAAACCGCGACCTATCTTGCTACCGCCCGCAAATCGCGCGCTAGTTACGATGGTTTAATTTCGGCCATGGGCGATGTTGACGAAGAACGCCTAGAGCCCGTGCCGCTCCAGCTAAGAAATGCGGTGACTAATTTAATGAAGGATTTGGGCTATGGCAAAGATTATAAATGGACCGATGATAAAGAGTTTCATAAAAAATTGGATTTCCTACCCAAAAATCTCAAAGACCGAAAATATTATAATCCACTCTAAAAAAAGGACAGGTGTGATTCGTGACCATAAGTGGCTAAAATATAGGTTAGAAACCATTTGGCAAAGATATTTTCCGGATGTACCCATTGCCAACAATGTTTTTGTTAAATTTGGTCGGCCGGCCAAAACCCGATTGGGCTCCATTAAATATGGCCGAAAAAAGATAGACCCAAACACCATTATTACCATCAATGGTCATTTCAAGAATCCCCAAATTCCCGAATTTGTGGTAGATGGCGTTTTGGCTCACGAATTAACTCACTATGCCCAAGGATTTTGCAGTCCTCACCCCCAAAACTACTTTCATCCCCACCAAGGCGGGGTCGTTAAACGCGAGATGGTTGAAAGGGGCCTCCACAATCTGCTACAATTAGGAAAGAAGTGGATTAAAAATAATTGGGCTGATTATATTAAGAAAAATTATTAATAAATGCCCCTCAACTACGTTCAGGGCAAAGGAGTACCTTTGGAAAATTGCATTTTTTGTTCTATTGCCAAAAAACAAAGTCCAGCCACGGTGGAGTATGAAGATGGAGAGATGATCGCCTTTTGGGATGTTGAACCAAAGGCCACTGTCCATATTTTAGTGGTGCCGAAAAAACATATCGCTTCATTGACGGAATTAAAAGAAGAAGACGCTCCCTTGATGGGCAAGATGATTGCCATTGCTAAAAAACTGGCCGAGGAAAAAGGCATTGCCGAAGAGGGCTACCGCATCTGCATTAACGCCGGTAAACATTCCGGTCAAGTTGTTGACCACATCCATTTTCATCTTTTAGGTGGACAAAAACTCGGTTCAATGATATAATGATTAAGATAAGGGGTGGAAGAAAGGTTGGTGAAAAAATTTGGCTAATTATAGTCCGAAAAACACCAGGAACGACAATAGTTCGTATCGTCAGCGGGAACCAAGAGAAAATGAACCTTTTGAAGTCATGCTTCGAAGGTTTTTTCGTGATGTTCAGCAAAGCGGAATTTTAACTGAAATTAAAAAGCGCCGTTTTCGCGAAAAAAATCTTTCGCGTCAAATTCTTAGAGAGTCGGCCCGCCGCAAGACCGCCAGAAAAAAAATTAAACGCGGCTATTAAAAAGACCAAACGAGCAAAAGGAATAAAATGAATCTTACCAAACAAATAGAAAAAGATTTAATTGAAGCACTTAAATCAAAAAATGAGCATATGGCAGAAACATTAAGAATGCTAAAAGCCACCATCCATAATTTTCAAATTGCTCAAAAAAAAGAAGAAATTTCCGACGAAGATTTTTTCTCTCTCACCCAAAAAGAAATTAAATCGCGAAAAGAATCAATTGAATTTTACAAAAAAGGCAGACGGCCGGAGTTAGCCGAAAAAGAAAAAAAGGAAATTGAAATTCTGCAAAAATACCTGCCAGTCCAGCTTTCTGAAGAAGAAATTCGCGCGATAGTAAAAACCGCCATGCAAAAAACCAATGCTCAAAGCATCCAAGATATGGGCAAGGTTATGGGCGTAATTATGACCCAAACTCGAGGCAAGACTGATGGTTCCCGAGTTTCCCAAATTGTCAAAGAAGAACTAACAAGTTAAAATGGATATTATCTTTAATAATATTACTGGCAAAAATCGGTTATTGATCTCTCAAATAGTCGATAACTTCTTTAAGAAAAAGAAAATTAACCCTCAATCCCGTTTAAATATTACTTTTGTTGGCAAAACAAAAATTAAAAATCTTAATAAAAAATACCGCAAGATTAATTCTCCCACTGATGTCCTAAGTTTTCCCATCTGGAAAAATCTTGCTTGCGTCCCCAAGAAAGGTCTAGTTAATTTGGGCGATATTGTGGTCTGCCCGGAAATCGTTAAGACCAATGCCCAAAAGTTAAAAAACGATTACAACCAAGAGTTAAGCCATATTATTAAACATTCTTTGAACCATCTTATTGGCAAACATCATTAAATTTGTTATGATGGAATTAACATCACTAGGGAGGGTGCTAAGGGAGGGTGGTTGCTATATGGCTAAGGAAAATTTTATAGTTGGGCTCGATATCGGTTCAACCAAGGTAGCCGCTACCTGCGGTGAAATCACCGAGGGAACGACTAACATTAACGGTTTTGTCAAAGTCCCCAATAACGGTGTTCGCCGCGGAGTGGTGGTTGATATTGAAGATACTATTTCGGCGATTTCCGAGGCCTTGGAGCAATTAGAAAGAACTTCCGGGGCAAGAATTTCCTCGGCGGTTATCGGCATTTCCGGCTCGCATATTGCTATCAGTATTTCTAAAGGAGTAATTGCGGTCGCGCGAGCGGACGGAGAGATTGGCCCGAGTGATATTGAAAGAGTGATTGAAGCCGCTCGCACGGTAGCTCTTCCTCCCAATCGCGAGATTATTTATGTTATCCCCAAAACCTACACCGTTGATGGGCAAAGCGGCATAACTGACCCTATCGGTATGACTGGCATCCGCCTTGAAGTTGAATCCTTGGTTATTTCTGGTGCCATCTCTTCTATTAAAAACCTCACCAAATGCGTTGAACAGGCAGGATTGGAAATTCAAAGTTTGGTCTTTTCACCTATCGCTTCCGCCCAGTTACTTTTAAATAAAAAACAGAAAGAAATTGGGGTGGCTCTCTTAGACATGGGTGGAGGTACCACTTCGTTGATGGTTTACGAAGAAGGAAACATTTTGCACGCCGCGGTCATTCCGATTGGCTCTTCCCACATTACCAATGATCTGGCCATCGGTCTAAGGACCTCTGTGGAAGTGGCAGAAAAAATCAAAATCAAATATGGTTCGGCTATTCCGGATAAAATCCGGGAGGCTGAAACTATTTCACTTTCTCAATTTGACCCGGGTGACAACCAAAGAATTGAAAGAAAATATGTTTCTGAAATTATTCAAGCCCGACTGGGAGAAATCTTTGCCTTGGTCAATATGGAACTAAAAAAAGCTGGCAAAGAAGGAATGCTGCCAGCCGGGGTGGTCTTGACAGGCGGGGGCTCAAAGTTAGAAGATTTAACCGAGGCCTGCAAAGAAGAGCTACGACTGCCAGCCGCCCTAGGTCATCCGATAGTAGAGATGGGTGGATTTGTTGACAAGCTAACAGACCCTGTGTATGCTACAAGTGTAGGTTTGATGCTATCTGCTTTGGAGGGGCCAAACGCAAAATTTAGACATTTTGGCACCCAGGGCGTTTATAATAAAGCAAAGAATTTTTTCAAACAGTTTCTACCGTAATCAGATTTCGAAAATACAAAAATGGATACAAAAATACAAAATTTAATGATAAAGTTTTTGTTAAATAAATTTGTATTTTCGTAAACAAATTTGTAAGTTTGTAATTAGGAGTAGAATTTATGGAAAAAGGATCGGAAATTGAATCATTCGCCACTATCCGCGTGGTGGGCGTGGGCGGTTCGGGCGGTAATGCGGTCAACCGAATGATCGCCCAGAAACTAAAGGGCGTTGAGTTTATCGCGGTCAATACCGATGCTCAAGCGCTGGTCCATAACCAGTCGGCAATCAAAATCCAAATTGGTAAAGAAACTACTCGCGGACTGGGAGCAGGTTCGGATGTGGAGCTGGGCCGAAAATCAATTGAGGAAAATAAAGACGAAGTTTATGAGGCCCTTAAGGGTTCTGATATGGTTTTTGTTACTTACGGCTCAGGCGGCGGCACCGGTACCGGCGCCGGACCACTAGTTGCCTCCATTGCCAAAGAGTTGGGCGCCCTAACTGTTGGTGTTGTAACCAAGCCCTTCACCTTTGAGGGCCAGCGCCGGATGAAAGTGGCAGAGCTGGGGATTGAAGAATTGCGCGATAAAGTTGATACTCTTATTATCATTCCCAACGACCGGCTTTTGCAAATTATAGATAAAAAAACTTCCTTGTTTGACGCTTTTGGGATCGTTGACGATGTCCTCCGTCAAGGTGTTCAAGGCATTTCCGATTTAATCACCCTTCATGGAATTATTAATGTTGACTTTGCCGATGTTCGCACGATTATGTCGGATGCTGGCTCCGCCTTGATGGGAATTGGCCGGGCTTCAGGTGACAACCGGGCGATTGAAGCGGCCCGGGCAGCCATCGATTCACCGTTACTGGAGCTTTCCATTGACGGCGCCAAAGGTATACTTTTTAATATTACCGGCGGCACAGATATGGGAATGTATGAAATTGACGAAGCGGCTAAAGCCATCACTGAAGCGGCTGACCCAGATGCCAATATCATCTTTGGCGCGATTATTGACGAGGCGATGTCCGGAGAAATTAAAATTACCGTGATTGCCACTGGTTTTGATGTTGATAAGCGCCAAAGACAAATGCCCGAACGAATATCTACCCCCGAAGAACCCATAGCCAAGGAGGAATTTGCCGAAGAAGAAAATATTGAAGAAGAATTAGAAGTTCCGGCCTTTATTAGACGAAAATTAAAGTGACGAATCACAAACCCTAATAGAATCTTGCCCTTCTTCTCTTAATGTTTGTTATTCGCACTCAAGTATAGTAATCAGTCATCTGACTTCGGTTTAAGTTAAATGTCTTGAAAAAGACAAAAAACCGATTGTTAAATTAAGGAGATTTCATGCCCAAGGAGGTGCTTAAGCTACAGCAGGTCCAGTTTGTGAACGCCGCTGAACCTATACAGCTCGCTCAAACTAGAGAGAAGCTGGAAAAACCCCAATTTACCCCCAATGCCCTAGAGATTTTAGAAAAACGTTATCTTAATAAAGACGAGGATAAACAAAACGAGAACCCGGTAGATCTACTCGTAAGAGTAGCAGAGTTTATTGCTCAAGTTGAATCTCAATACGGAAAAGCCCCGAAAGAAGTGTTGGATTTGGCGCAAAGATTTTATGAAATAATGGCCCGGCTGGAGTTTTTTCCTAATTCTCCTACCCTTCGGGGCGCCGGCACCAGAATCCACCAATTAGCCGCTTGTTTTGTCGTCCCCATTGATGACTCTATGGAGGGAATTTTTGATGCTTTAAAAAATACCGCCCTCATTCATAAAGGCGGGGGAGGTACCGGTTTTTCTTTTGGCCGGCTGCGGCCCGAAGGTGACAAAGTCGGTTCTACCGGCGGAGTCGCCGGCGGACCCTTGTCTTTTATGAATATTTTTGATGTGATGGCACGCGAAGTGATGCAGGGCGGGGTACGAGTTGGCGCCAATATGGGAATTTTGCCGGTTAATCACCCTAACATTATGGATTGGATTAACGCGAAAGCCGACGGTACAAAATATTTGAACTTTAATCTGTCGGTCGCCGCCACTGACGAATTTATGGAAAAAATCAAAAATAATGAGTCCTACGATTTAATTAACCCGCGCAACAAGAAAAAAGTAGGAGAACCCAAGGCCGGCGAGGTATTTGACGCCATTATCCAAAACGCCTGGAAAAATGGCGACCCGGGGATTATTTTTATGGACAAAATAAATCAAGATAATCCCACGCCGGAATTGGGAAACATCGAGTCAACTAACCCTTGTGGCGAACAGCCTCTCTTGCCCTACGAATCCTGTAATCTTGGTTCGATCAATCTTTCGGTTTTTGTTAAAGATGGGAAAATCCAGTGGGATCGGCTCAAAAGGGTGACCAAACTGGCGGTGAGATTTTTGGATAATGTCATTGACGCCAATCGTTATTTTGTGCCGGAAATTGAAAAAATGACTAAAGGAAACCGCAAGATTGGTCTCGGTGTTATGGGTTTTGCTGATATGCTCGTCAAATTAGAAATCCCCTATAACTCTGATGAAGGCATTGCCCTGGCTGAAAAAGTGATGAAGTTTATCAAAGAAGCCGGCATAGAGGCCTCCCAGGATTTAGCCAAAGAACGGGGAGTTTTTCCTAATTGGCAAAAAAGTATTTTTGCTCAAGGAAAACAAAAAAAACTTAGAAACGCCACCATCACCACCATTGCCCCAACTGGTACTCTCTCGCTTTTAGGCAATTGCGCCGGTGGCATTGAACCATTCTTTTCTATTGTCTATAAGAAAAAATCAATTTTTCGTCAAGACGGCAGCGCGGAATTAGAACAAATCTATGTCAATCCTTTATTTGAACAAATAGCCAAAAAAGAAGGTTTTTACAGCCAGGATTTGATGGAAAAAATTGCCCACGCTACTTCTTTGAAAGATTGCGCCGAAATTCCGGAAAAATATAAGAAAATTTTTGTCACGGCTCATGATATTTCACCCCAGTGGCACATTAAAATGCAGGCTGCTTTTCAAAAGTATACTGACAACGCTGTCTCTAAAACGATTAACTTTCCCCATTCGGCCACGCCCGAAGAAATTAAAAAGGCCTATCTTTTAGCTTATAAGCTCGGCTGTAAGGGCTTAACTGTTTATCGCGACGGTTCGCGTGAAGGTCAGGTTTTTACTACCGCCAAAAAAGAAGAAAAGTCAGCGCCGAGGGCATCGATGGCCTCAGGCATTAAAATTACCCCGCGCGAACGGCCAGATATTATCCAGGGTTATACTTATCGGATCAAAACGGCTTATGGCAAACTCTTTGTCACGATAAATAATGATGAATTTGGCCAACCCTTTGAAGTTTTCTCGCATTTAGGTAAAGCGGGTGGATTTTTCGCGGCTAAGGCCGAGGCCATTTGCCGACTAATCTCTTTGGCTTTGCGCTCCGGCATTGATGTCAAAGAAGTAATCGGCCAACTCAAAGGCATTCGCGGACCGACGCCCACCTGGACCGAAGAAGGAAAAATGATTTTGTCTTTACCAGATGGCATTGCGCAACTTTTGGAAAAACACATCAGTAAAGCTCAAGCCAACTTAGATTTGGATTTTCATGATCAGAGTAAAGATAAAATTAAAGATGTAACCAATGATATCCTAATGTCTAATGGCTTTTCTCAAAATACCGAGCAAACCTCTTTAGCGGATATGGGCGAAGCGCCGGCTTGCCCGGAATGTGGGGCAATGCTCGAATTTGCCGAAGGATGTCTCAAGTGTCCAAACTGCGGTTTTAGCAAGTGTGGTTAAAATGATTCATATTTATACAGGTGAAGGAAAAGGTAAAACCACTGCTAGTCTGGGATTGGCCTTAAGAGCTATTGGCGCCGGAAAAAGGGTGGCGATAGTACAGTTTATGAAAAAAGGGGATTCGTCGGAATTTAAAGCAATTAAAAAATACAAATTGCCGATTGGTGTTTTTGCCTATGGCCTTGGTTTCTACAAAATTTTGGGCGATCGGCATACCAAATCAGAACACCAAAAAGCGGCCCAAAAAGCGCTCACCCGAGCGAGAGAAATTATCCTATCAAATAAATATGATCTCGTTATTTTAGACGAAATCAATGTGGCGATTGGTTTCGGTCTCATCGATGTTGATGATGTTGTGATGGCCCTAAACGCTAAACGCTCCACCCTAAACGCTGAAATCGTCCTCACCGGCCGCTCTGCTCATCCCAAACTGAAAAAACTAGCTGACCTTGTCACAGAGATGAAAAAACACAAACACTATTTTGATAAAGGGGTCAAAGCCAGAAAGGGAATTGAGTATTGACTAAAACACGAAGCTCT